>ENA-OQAZ01000714-OQAZ01000714.1-human-gut-metagenome-genome-assembly--contig:-NODE-714-length-17939-cov-2.078262_pt1 | contig 17939 bp, 24 predicted proteins | sample MGYA00242737_ERZ504531 | MGnify/ENA primary metagenome ERZ504531 (study PRJEB26092, sample SAMD00036244) | human gut metagenome | host: Homo sapiens | study: EMG produced TPA metagenomics assembly of... | reverse complement strand
CTCATGTTAACATTATCAACTTTTTCCTTTGCAATGTCAACAGATAATTTTCGTAAGTTTGCAAAATGTTATAACGATTTTCTTCCGGGTTTTCTACAAACGGAGCAATTGTCATCAATCCTTGTACTTTTATGTTGTTGAAATCTGACAATTTCATGAATAAAATTCCATAACTTCCTCTGGCATCAGACCGAATTTTGTATCTTCTTTTGCCATGTTTACTTCGAGAAGCACATTTACAACAATACCTTTTTTCGCTGCTTCTTTATCAATTGTTTCCGCAAGACGAATAGAATCAACAGAATGGATCAGCTCTGCCTTATCGATGATATATTTTACTTTGTTGCGCTGCAGATGACCAATCATCTGCCAGTGAATATCCTTTGGCATTATGTCATATTTTTCATCCAGTTCCTGCACTTTATTTTCACCAAAATAACGGCAACCGTAAGCATACGCTTCTTCCAGCATTTCTACCGGTTTGGTCTTGCTGACAGCAATCAGTGTTACATCCTCCCGTTTTCTGCCGGAGCGTTCGCATGCAGCGCATACACGTGCTTCCACATCTTTTAAGTTTTCTGTGATCATTTCTTTCACTCCATTTCTTATTGACTTACTATCTGATTATCCCGAACAGAATCTCCGTTCAGGCAATATGATCATAATTGGATAGACTGTAGCTGTTTCCTTCTGCAATAATATAGTATTCATCACTCTCACTCAGGATCTGAACCTGCTTGAATACAGCATAGCCTTTATTGACATTATAAACTCCTTTGATGCTTTCGGTTTTCAAAAGATCCATCGTATCGGAAGATTCCGGCAACAAAAGAGTATCTCCTTTTTTCAGATTCTCTGTATTCAGATATGCAATACCCGATTCCGTATCCTCGTTAATGATCGTCACCGGAATAAATTCCGTTGTCGTCTTTCCTTTTTTGGTCGTCTGCCTATAGACACCTTCGTTCTGAGAAGCCCCGCCGCTCGTGATATAATCTATCGGAACAGCATAACAGTCTTTCTCCGTTACCGAGGTTTTCGGAATCTTAAGCCCGGACTCGTCTTCTAGGATCAGTTCAATATTCACGAACCGTTCATCTGCATACCGGATCATGGAATCCTTAAAAGTAATATTGGCATAAATATCATTTTTCTTTTCCGTAAGTCGCATAGTTCCCCACAGGTCTTTATTATCCTTCAGGAATCTGACCTCAACAGAAAGGGAATCTTCCCCGTTCATTTTTTTCTGGAAGGTTTGTGCCAGATCAGAGGTCAGGCGTACCGTTACCGTCCACTCTTCATCTGTGACCAGGCGATATACCGGCTGCCCTGCATCAATCTTCTGGTTGCCTGAAAGCTCTGTGACACTGTAATTTGCCTTATCAAACATCTCATCCGTAATATTATCTGTCGTCAGATTTCATAGCCATCTACCGAAAGCTCCACGATTCCGTCATCCGGGCTTTGAAATGCATCTACATTTCCGGACTGCAGAATAGAATTCAGCTGTGCAACCCTGCTCTGTGTCGTATTGTTCTGTAAGATCGCTGTTACTTCACTTTTCAGATTTGATGCCGTCTTAAACTCCTCCGGTGAATAGGATTCATTAAATCCCTGTGCCTTCAGCAGAATACTGTTCCATTCATCTGCATTCAGGGAAACTTCTTCATTGCTGTCCTGATCCGTCTGTGTCTCGAGCTTGGAAGACGTAATGGTGTAAATATTGGTTCCAAGTGCAACCTTCTGTGCATCGTCTACAAAATAATTGACATATCCGCTTTTTTCAGCATTCACCACCGTTTCTTTTCTGAGAACCATTCCGGTAAGATTCCTGTCTTTTAAATGCTTCCTTCCCGTACCTCATATACACTCACTCTGTCTTTTGTAAAATAGATCAGAACGGTAAAAACAAGATACACAAAAATAATTCCAAACAGAATCGTACCAATATTTAAATGTCCTTTTCGTTTATATTTCTGGAGGCTGACGACCTCCGTATTCTTCTTTTTCCCAGCCAAAAATCAAGCCTCCAAATCTATTCGGATTTTAACAGGCACAGTGCCGCACCATTCAGATAATCACAGCACCTACTGATACCTGCCTTCCTCTTCCATCTTCTGCAGCAGTTCGTCCCTCAGCCTCCACCAGCTGCATCCCCAGTTACAGAACACCGCATCTTTCTCAGGAATTCTTGAAAACATTCGTTCTACTGCCACGGTTTCCGGAATCTGTTCAAGAAACGTAATCACTCTTTCAAAATATTCTTCCTTTGAACATACCGTTATTTTACCATTTTCATACCAATCGCACAACCGTGTATTTCTGGCAATATAAAGCGAATGCAGTTTCACAATATCCACACCAAGCGCAGTAAGGATTCTTGCAGTCTCTTTTGCATCCGCCGCCGTATCTCCCGGAAGATTAAGAATCACATGGGTACAGATTGAAATACCAGTATATCTTTTAATCCGCAGTACTGCATCGATAAATTCTGCAAGACCATGTCCCCTGTCGATCATCTGCAGTGTATGATAATTTGCTGTCTGTAATCCAAGTTCTACATTCATCTGAATTCCGGTCATCGCGCGGATATCTCTCATAATATCAAGATACTCAGCCGAAACACAATCCGGTCTTGTGGAAACAGATATCTCCACGACACCCGGAATCCTGGTAGCTCCATCAGATAACTGCGAAATCTGTCCGGAGGAAGAAAGGTATTGGTATAATTCTGAAAATATGCAATATATTTGTTGGCATGGTATTTTCTCGTGATCATCTGTCTGGTCCGTGTCAACTGTTCTGTGACAGAAACTGTAGCCGCCATTGCCTCAAATCCGGTTCCTGCACCGGCACAGAATGCACATCCATCTCCGTCAAGACGGTTTGGACATGTGACCGGAAGGTTCACCGGAAGCTTGTATACTTTTTCACCATATTTGTTTTTCAGGTAATCCGAATATTTATAATATAACATATTTTTCCTCTTATTTATGAATAATCACAAAATTTTAACACATACTAACCGTATAGAATCGTATAAGGAGGATATTTACATGAAATGGTTTGATAATACAGCACTCACCGTCGTGATCATCGGTGCTGTGAACTGGCTTCTGATCGGTATATTCCGTCTGGATCTTATTGCCTGGCTTTTTGGAAACATGTCATGGCTCTCACGTATCGTCTACACGATCGTCGGACTGTGTGGACTCTACCTGATCAGTCTTTTTGGTAGAATCGGATCCATGTCCGAATCTTAATACGCCCAGGTAATGTACCTGATACCATCTCGGTGTATTTTCTACATGCTTGAAAAAAAGAAAGGGGCTCCCAGACAAGAGATGCCCCTTTTTGTGTATACGATAAGATTCACACACCACATTTACTGCTGACCAGACGGGATTGCCTCGATCAATGATGTCATATCCTCATACAGAACCGGTTTTTCTGAGGCTCCCATAACAATCGATATGTATGGATTGTCATTGGAATCTTTTTCCATCAGAATCAGACAATATCCTGCTTCATCCGTTGTCCCGGTCTTCCCGCCTACGATCGTAACATTCTCCGGCACATCCACCTCTCCCTGCGCATAGAGATTGGTCGGTGTAAACAACGCCTCCTGGCTGTTACCGTCCACATCTGTATAATATGCGGTATATGCTTCACTCTGTATGATATTTACAAAATCTTCATGCTTTATGCACTCATTAAATATCAGATAAAGGTCATACGCTGTTGTATAATGATTGTCATCATGCAGTCCGTGCGGATTCATAAAATGAGTCCCGTTCGCCATCAATTCCTGGGCTCTGCGGTTCATCATATTAACAAACGCTTCTTCTGATCCACCTACATATTCCGCGATTGCAGTTGCTGCATCATTTCCAGAATACAAAAGAAGAGCTCCCAAAAGATCCCTGAGTGTCCAGACTTCTCCTTTCGCAAGGCCGCACACCTGCGCATCCGCCGAAAACTGGATGCATCTGCGTTTCCACTGATCGTCACCTGGTCATCCAAATTTGCATTCTCAATAGCGAGAAGTGCCGTCATGATCTTGGTTGTACTGGCAGGATACAGTCGTTCATGCGCTTTATAAGAATATAATACACGTTCTCCTGTAAGATCAAATAATGCAGCACTGTGCAATTCATTATCTTCTGTATAGCCCTGTAACGCCACATCATTTTGTGCTACACACAGCTCCTCTGCATAAAGCTTTCCCTGGTATAAATCCTGATTATAATTTTTAAGTTCATATGCTGTCACAGGTGTTGCTCCTTTTCCTCCGATGCAACCACCTGTAAACAGACTTATCGATGCCACACATACCAGTGCGGCACTTTTTGCTCTACTTATACATCTCACGCCAATCCAAGTCTCCTCTGTCTAATGCAAGTATAATGATTTCTGCCGTTGCAAGATTGGTAGCCATCGGGATGTTGTGCATGTCACAAAGACGAATGACATCATTTACATCCGGTTCATGTGGCTTTGGATTCTGTGGATCCCGAAGAAAGATCAGAGCATCAATTCCATTCTGTGCAATCTGCGCACCGAGCTGTTGTTTGCCGCCCAGCGGTCCCGCAAGATATTTGTGAATAGAAAGATTAGTAACTTCTTCGATCAGCCGGCCGGTTGTACCGGTCGCATACAACTCATGCTTGCTCAAAATCCCACGATATGCAATACAGAAATTCTGCATCAGTGTTTTCTTAGAGTCATGCTGCAATAAGTCCGATATTCATTTTCTCAGCTCCTTTTACTGATATTTTTTAGGCTGAAGCCCTATATTTAATACAATGCCAATTCCCATATATAAGCTGATAAGCGAAGTCAGTCCATAACTAACAAACGGAAGGGGAATTCCTGTATTTGGTAAGATCCCTGTTGCCACGCCGATATTGATAAACGACTGAAATCCTATCTGCGCGGCTACACCGCAGCAAATAATCCGCCCCGCCAGATCTTGTGCCCTGAGTCCTATCAATATGCATTGTACTACAATCAATAATAACAGACCAATCACGATACAGCAACCCACAAAACCTAATTCTTCACCTACAATTGCAAAAATAAAGTCTGTCTGTGGCTCAGAAATAAAATTTCCATTCTTCACGGATGTGGTTGTATTATTATTCAGTCCTTTACCGGTAAGCTGTCCGGAACCAATCGCCATAATTGCATTATTCTGCTGGTAAGCTTCATCACTTGCATATTTCTGCGGTTCCAGCCATGCCAGAATACGCTTTTGCTGATAATCGTGCAGAAATGGCTGATTTGGCTGTACAACAATACTGATAAAAATAATCGTAACCGGAACCAGAATCGCAATCAGGGTTCCGATAAATCGATAACTCAGTCCCGCCAGATACATCATAGCACAAAAGACAAGCGCTATGGATAAGGTTGTCGAAAGGTCTGGCTGAAGAACGATCAGGATCAGTGTTGGTGCAATCAGTCCTACTGCTTTCAGGATGGTTGCAGCACTGCTCAGATCATCCTCATGATTCATCAGAAATTTTGCAAAGAATAAGACAACCAGTATTTTGCTGAGCTCTGATGGCTGAAAATTCGTCACTCCGATATCAATCCACCGCTGTGCACCATTTACATTGGTTCCAAACAGCTTTACACATACCAGTGCAATGATATTGATCCCGTATAAAATCCAGTAAAAGTTCAGAAGCCATACATAGTCTATCATCGAAAGAATGATCATCAGGATCACTCCGGCGACAAGTCCTATGATCTGTCTTCCCTGTACTGCCTGCTTTGCACTTCCGATTACCATAACTCCGATAATCGATATAGCAATAACAGAAATGACCAGACCGAATTTCACATCTTTTAAATGATAAGGTTTTGTCTTTTTTGGTAATCTCACGATTTTTCTCCTGTCAAGTTGATTCTAATCTGTGAACGTGTTATTTCCACTTTAAAATTATCTTCGGTTATCTTCATGTATTTTCCGATTGTGTGGTATAATTCTCTGCACAAAAGTTCATAAGTATCTGGCTGACACTGCACCCGGTCCGAAACAAGAAGGCTTTTCAAACGTTCTTTTGCAATGCGGACAGATGAGTGGTGCATACCTCTTTCAAATACATGCATGATACATCCTCCTAATTTCTTTTAAACATATGGGAAAGTTTGTAAAACAGACCTTCCTGTTTATCCAGATCGAGAAATGGTACTTCTTCACCGGTTATACGCCGGCAGATATTGGTATATGCTTTTCCTGCCAGCGAATCCATATCTACAACCGTCTCTCCCTGGTTCGTTCCGATCACGACCTGTTCATCATCCGGAATTGCTCCGATCAGATCGATAGGAAGAATCTCTGTCACATCTTCTACTGACATCATCTCTCCTCTTTTCACCATATCCATCCTGATACGGTTAATAATAAGATTCAGTTTTTTCATGTGATTCTGCTCCAGCAGCCCAATGATGCGGTCAGCATCACGAATGGAGGATACTTCTGGCGTTGTCACAACAAATGCTCTGTCAGCTCCGGCAATCGCATTCTGGAATCCCTGCTCAATTCCTGCCGGACAATCCAGTAAAACGTAATCAAATTCATCTCGAAGCTCATTTGTAAGCTTGATCATCTGCTCCGGTGTGATCGCTGACTTATCCTTTGTCTGTGCCGATGGCAGCAGATACAGATTTTCATGACGCTTATCACTGATCATCGCCTGCTTCAAACGGCAGCCACCTTCGATCACGTCGACCAGATTATATACGATCCGGTTTTCAAGTCCCATGACAACATCCAGATTCCGAAGACCCAGATCCGTATCGATCACCAGTACCTTTTTCCCGAGCCTTGAAAGTCCGGCACCTATATTTGCTGTCGTTGTTGTTTTTCCGACACCGCCTTTTCCCGATGTCACTACAATAATTTCACCCATTTTTCAGATCCTCCTACCACTCTAAATTCTCCAGTGGATCGATATAAATGCGCTTGCCGTCAAGACGGGCGATACTTGGTCTTACGGTTTCGTCCTGAAGATATGTATGTGTTGATACAATATCTGCAATCTTCATCACATGCGGTCTCATCGACAACGCCGTAATAAACGCATTCCGATCTCCTGTTGCCCCGGCATGTACCGTTCCCCTTACCGCACCCAGCACAACAATATTGCCCTTGGATACTACGGTTGCACCAAACTCTACATCGCCAAGTATAATAATACTCTGCTCTGTCTCCAGTACCTGCCTTTGTCTGAGTGTACCTTTGTAGAACTGACCTTCTTTTCTGGTTAAACTGTTAAGAGAGTCTTCTACTACTTTTTTGTATATCTTTCTGTATTTTCATTAGTATCAAAAATACAGACAATATGGATATGAGCGACATCAGTGATCAGACCAATGACCTCTTCTTCCTGTGGTTTTGTAAGAATCCGCCCTTCAAACGTAACCGCCATGGTCGCATCTTTGAAAAAGCGGGCAGATTCGGTAAATTTTTCTCTCAATTCCTTCAGAATCTCTGTATACTCTGCATCAGGATCCATATGAACAATCAGACCGTATTTATTACTTTTAATGATGACTTTCTGTTTCATACCTGTGATCCCCCTCAATCTAGTCTCCATGTGTCGATGATGAACCTGCTGCCGATGCATGCCCTGTGATCAGCTCATCACGGCTTGTCTCTCCATAATAATAGCGCATCAGGTCTCTTCCAATCTCTGACGGATATAAAGATTCATAACCATTTTTGATACGGATCGCAAATGCGACTTCCGGATCGTCACTTGGCGCATAGCAACAAACAGACCGTGATCCGGATGTGTAGTACTCTGCTGTGCCGTACCGGTTTTACCTGACATTGTAATATTTCCCAGCGAAGAATATGTACTGTTGCTGGTAACAACTGCCCGCATTCCCGACTGAACAGCATCCCATGTATTTCCGGAAACACCCTCTATCTGGTTCAGCACATCCGGTTCGTAAGTTTTTGTTACCTTACCATCCTTATTTTCCACATGATCCAGAAGGGAAAGATTATAAACAGTTCCTCTGTTTGCAATTGCTGTAACATATCTTGCAAGCTGAGTTGTCGTATAGTTATTAGTACCCTGACCGATTGCAGAACGTACAGAGTCCTGATCAGATACCTGAGGTGACGATTCCGGAATTTCGATTCCTGTTGTCTGGTTCAGTCCAAACATAGTCGCATATTTCAGAAGCGTCTCACATCCCTGGTCAGAAGAATATCCCGACTCGCTGCTCTTTGCATTACTGAGCATCTGGTTTGTAAGTCCCAGACGGTATCCAACTTCATAGAAGAACATATTGCAGGAATGCTGGATCGCACTCGTCACATTCAGACTTCCATGCGACCCCGGATAAATCCAGCATCGTGGACTCGGTGAAATTTTTTCATAGAGTCCGCCGCAGCTGATATACGTACTGGTATCAATGACATCTTCTGTCAGTCCGGCAACAGCAACCAGTGGTTTGTAAGTAGATCCCGGTGCCGTCTTCTCCTGCGTCGCATTATTATATAACGGTGCTGACTGATCATTTAAAAGCTTTGTATAATAGCCTGAATCCATGGTATTTGCAAGCCGGTTATTATCATATCCCGGGTAGGATACACAGGCAAGAAGCTGTCCGGTCTTCGTGTCAGTTACTACGACCGATCCGGTAGATGGTTCCAGTCCAAGCTGTCCCGGTGTGATTTCCAGATCTTCAATCTTGGAATACATGAAATCATAGGCGGTCATTGTACCATCCGCAAGCTTATTATAAACATCTGCATCATAATTCAGAATTCCCTGCTCATAAAGCATCATACCAATCTGGCTTCCTGTGATTTCTTCATTGCGTATCATATACTTGTAGATCAGTTTGTCAAATCCGGAATCCTTAGGAAGATTTGCACTGATATACGCCAGAATCCCCTGATATACTTCATTCTGATCCGAATACTCACTGTCACTGTTCATATAATCAGTCAGTTTTGATGTATCGATCCAGTTCTTGGAGATCGCATAATTCAGATAAGTATAGAGACTGATGCTCTCATCATTTTCCCACGCAATATATGTAGAATCATTGGTATCAATCGAATCTTTCTGAATGATTGCTGCATTCTGGGTAAGTACAGTACTGATAATATAACTGAGATATGCCTGCATATCCTCATCACAGTCTTTATATGCCGACGCACCTGAATCACTCAGCTGTGCCATCACATCTGCAAGCACTGCCTCCTTTTTAGAAGAAAATGACGCATACACACTTTTCTCAGTCTCCCCGGCATCCGCAGCCTCAAAATGTCCCACATTCAGAATCTCATTAGAAATAAATGCATTGTAAACATCACCAATCGGTATCTTCACATCACTTCCCTCTTCTGCCTGTGTACGGTCATAGGTCAGAGACGTAGTCAGATTGGAAAGGATGATTCCGGCAAGCTTTTCTTCCAGGAGATCATAAGCTGCCTTTTGCAGATTGGCATCAATAGAAAGATAGACATCATTTCCTGCCTTTGCCTTTTTCCCCTGCTTGGACTCAATGACCTTTCCCACACTGTTAACATAAAGTTTGATTTCACCTTTTTCACCCTGAAGTGTTTTATCCAGTGTCTGCTCCAGCCCTGCTTTTCCAACCACATCCGTAAGAGAATACGAGTCCTGCTCCTTTTCATCCAACGCATCATATTCATCTTGTGAAATCACGCCCGTATAACCAAGAATAGACGCAAAATATTTGCTGTCTGGGTAATAACGGATTGAATCCTCTTCAATATTAACTCCCTGAAGAGTATCCAGGTTTTCCATAATAGCAGCTGTTGTACTTTCACTGACATCACTTGCAATCGTTGTAGCCACATACTTCTGATAGCGATTCAGTCCCATGGAATACCGGATTGTTACCAGCTTCAGGATTTCTTCTTTGGACAGTTTCTGTTCGTCCAGCCCATAACCGTAGGACTCATCTGTACAGAGATAATGCATCAGATCTGCGCACTGTATGCCTTCTGCTTGTTACTGAGCTTATCAATGGTTGCTTTTCCAAACACATCCGCAAGGAACCGCAGACGCTGCACCTCGCTTGTCATGGAATAAGCATATTCTCCATTATCATTGAGAATAATTTTGAAATCATTGACAATAGAATCTCCATTCGATTCAACAATACTGATCACTTTCTCAATTGTTGCATTGATGATTTTATTTTTCTCTTTAACCGTATCATAGTCACCGTTGTCTTCAATCGTGACGGAATATGCGAGCTTGTTATCTGCCAGAACCACTCCGTTCCGGTCCAGGATACGACCTCTGGTTCCCTGTACCTCTTTTGTTTTCTGGATCTGAAGCTTATAGTCATCCAGATATGCCTGCCCGTTTACGATCTGTAAAGCAAACACACGCTGTATCAAAATTGCAGAAAGCACAATAAACACAAGCATCAGCACAAACACTCTAGATTTTACCAAGTCGATAAACCATCTTTTCAGACGATCCAATAAATCAAACAAATCTGCTAGCACTCCTTTTTTCTTCTTCTTCAAGTCTTCGGTTAATATGCAGAATGATCTGATACAGAACAAGTGTAACCAGAATCGTGTAAACCAGTTCCGGCATGATCACATGTCTCAGATAATTCAAAAAATGGAAATCACTTTTTAACATGAATAAAAGGACATAAATCACCATACCATATAGAAACTCACTGCCGGCAATAAGTGCCAACGGGAGTTTAATGTCTTCGTCATAAAATACTCTCTGGAAAAATCCGTTGCCATATCCGATCAGCATATAGATCAGCGCATAAAATCCAAGCAGATTTCCACCTAGTATATCTTTTAAAAGTCCACAGAAAAAGCCGATGATCATCCTTCTTTTTGTCCCCTCATAAATCCAAATGAGGACGTCACGATAATCAGGAGATTCGGAATAATCGAGCAAACGCCAGCTTTTGAAACACCGTTGTCTCCAGAAGAAAACAGACAGTGATCAACACAGCACAGATCAGGATCCTTTTAATCTTTTTCATGTCTATTCGCCTCCGTTATCGCTTCCACTTTCACCTTTTCCATCGATCAGATCCTGCTTTGTTGTTGTAATAACAAGAACTTCCTGTAATTCCTTAAAATCCGTAGCAGGAATGATATATCCGGATCTTGTCAGATTATTGGAATCTACATTTACCTCTGAAATATATCCAACCAGAAGTCCCTGCAAATATTTGCTGCTGATATTCGATGTTACAACCTGTTCTCCAACCGCCACTTCATTTTCATTATTGGCAAGCTGTTCAAATTTTAAAAGTCCGTCCTGCACCGTCTGCAGATCTCCGCTTACAATACATTTGTCAAAGGTTGTCAGGATCATGGCACTTACATTTTTATCATCGATAATCGAACTTACTGTTGCCCAGTTCGGTCCGACTTCTGTGACGATTCCAACCAGTCCGGTCCCAGATAGGACATTCATATCTTCCCTGATCCCATCATTGCTTCCCTTATCAATCGTAAATTTCGAAAACCAGTTGCTATTCTCGCTGGCGATTACATTCGCAGCAACTTTCGGATAATCCGCTGTATTCTGATCCATCTTATATAGTTCTTTATATCTTTCCAGCGTTGCTGAATTCTGCTGCAATCGGTTATTCTCAGTCGTCATCTCTTCCAGGCGGGATTTCAGTTCTTTGTTTTCTTTTTTTATTTCCTGAAGTGTTGCAAAATTCTCTGAAACATCGCCGATCCACATCCCGACACGGTTGATTCCTTTCTGCATCGGCACGATCGTGTAACCTGCTGCCCAGGAAGCGGTCCTTTCCCGGACTCTGCAAATCCGGAAAGTCCCATCAATACAATACATTATGATAGCAAGGATCAGCAACCAGTATTTATTTGATGTTGAAAATTGATTCTTTCTTTTCATCTATCTTATCCACCTATAATTTTCATCCAACATTGAGTACGAAATTTTTTTAAGTTCTTTTGAATTGATCATCCGTCGCAGCCCTTCTACTGCACACAGATCCGGCTTAGCAGCCACATGCACCGGATATCCAGTCACAGCTTCTATGTACCGGTCAAGCCCCGGTAGCCTGGAAACACCACCCGTCAGACTGATTCCATTCTTTCTGATTGAACGGGCTACCTCCGGTGGGGTCCGTTCAATCAACTGACCAATCTGCGAAGTACAGGTTTCCAGAGATTCTTTCATCGCAGCCCGTACCGCACTGCTTGGGATTTCCTGGTATCTTGGTACACCAACAACCAGATTACGTCCGGCAACCACCATGGAAGCTTTTCCGTTTCCGCCAAGCACTCCAAAACGTTTTCTGAGAGCCTCGGCTGTCTGTCTTCCGATCAGAAAATCATAATTCCGGCGGACCATATTCTGAACTGCCACATCAAATGTCATACCACCAATCTTAAGCATTTTATTAAGTACCATGCCACCTGAACCTACTACAGATAATTCGGTTGTAGCCGCACCAAATCAACGATCAGCATCCCTTTTGTCTTCCGGACATCAATTCCCATTCCGATACACTGCGCAACACCGCGTTCTACAATACTCACTTCTTTTGCTTTCGCCGTTGAATGAACAACCAGATCAAAAAACGCCCGTTTTTCAACTTCTGTGACATCCGTAGGTACTGCGATCAGATATTCTGATCCTCTTGTAAAACGGCGCTCTTTCTTCAGCAGATTCTGAAGAAGATACTGCATATCCGTAAATCTGCTGATTACACCTTCTTTCATCGGAAACACCACTTCAATATTTCCCGGTGTTCTCTCGAACATCGCATATGCTTCATCGCCGACAGCCAAGATCTCTTTTCCGTCCACAATAGCAATTACATTCTTCTCTTTCCACGTACTGTCCTGCTTTTTATCATACACCTTGATCTCATAAGTCCCGAGATCAAGACCGTAAATATTTCGCGCCATAATCTAAAGTTCCTTTCCATACTACTTTTCCTTAAGCAGCTTCTGCTCTGCGAGTGATACATAGCAGTTATCACCAATAATGATATGATCCAGAAGTTCAATTCCAAGAAGCTTCCGCCCTCCCGGATGCGCTGCGTCACAAGAATATCTTCCCTGCTCGGCATCGGATCACCACTTGGATGATTGTGCAACAGTATAATATAGACTGCGTTCTTTTGCAATGCCTCTATAAAAAGCTCTCTCGGGGAAATTACGGACATATTTACTGTCCCTCTCGAAATTTCGCTTTCTCCGATCAGTCTGGAACGCGTATTCAGCATCAGCAGTTTCAAATGCTCCTGCCTGTAATAGCGCATATCTTCCATATAATATGCTGCAATTGTATCCGGTCTTGAAAAATCCAGATCTTCTCTGGCTGAAAGCTGGGACATTCTCTTGGAAAGCTCACAAAGGCATAAGATCTGAATAGCCTTTACTCTTCCGATTCCACTGATTTTCAGCAGTTCTTCTTTTGTCCAGCTTTGAAGATGGGCTTTGGCTTGTGGCTGTGTACCTTCTCCGGGATAAAAAAGCTTCCTGGCAAGATCCAGTGCACTCTCTCCCTTTGTTCCAGTCCTTAACAAAACAGCGAGCAATTCAATATCTGTTAAACTGCCCGCCCCAAAGCGTTCACATTTTTCATATGGCCGCTCTTCTGATAACATTTCTCGAATGGTATTTTTTTGATTCATCCTTTTGCAGGATTTGTTGATTCACACCAGACTCTCCACCCTTGTATATGGGATGCTTTATACATCCTATAAGAAACGATAAATGAATATGGAGATAATCACTCCAATAATGCTTGCGATCGTGATCTTAATCGTAAGACCAAACGTAATAACGACAAGTCCGAGGTTCAAAACAATCGGTGTCTCTACCCCGAAAGTCTGTCCATAAGAAAGCCAGCTAAGTGCTGGAACCCCTTCTGCAAGCACACCGATAGAGCCACCCAGAACAATCCCTGCCAGAATCAGCAAAAATAAAGCCCAGGCATTCTTACTTCCGGCTCCTCTCATCTGTACTCCTCCTCTTTTGAATCACAAACTGGTATCATTTTAGCATATTTTAAAAAACGTGTATAGACTTTTTAAATATTATTTTTTTCTTAACACAGCTGTTTTCTATAAAACGGTGCATATTTTTGTCGAATTTTTTCTGCGATTTTAATACCGTCTGCTGCCGCCGATGTAATCCCGCCGGCATATCCTGCGCCCTCTCCGCAAGGATAAAGTCCTCCAATCACGCTTCTAGCGAATTACTATCTCTTACGATCCGTACCGGCGAAGAGGTTCTGCTCTCCACTCCGGAAAGAATGGAAAGAGGATGCGAAAATCCTCGAATTTTCTTGTTAAAATCTTCCATCCCATCCACCAGCGCGCTACTGATCTTTGCCGGGAAAATCCCCGCCAGGTCTGTCTCTTCATACGCACCCTTCATACATGGCTCATGTCCCTGATACCAGACTTCCGCTTCGGTCTTTTCCTTTTCTTTTCCGGTCACACTCCGGTAAAAATCCCCGTATCTCTGTACCGGAATTTTCCCTTTTCCTGTTTTGTAAGCTGCCTTTTCCAGTTTTCTCTGGAATGCAATTCCGGCAAGCGGATGGTCGCTTTCAAAATCCTCCGGTGTAACCGTCACAACGATTGCGCTGTTGGCATTGTGGCTGTCGCGGGCATGATAGCTCATTCCGTTGACCGCAAGATATCCCTCCTCCGAAGACGCATTAACCACATAGCCTCCCGGACACATACAGAACGAATATACACCTCTTCCATCCGGCAGTTTTGCAGTCAGCTTATAGCTGCTGCCGGAAGAGATGCCTTTGCATCCCCATACTGGGAATGATTGATCAGCTCCTGCGGGTGTTCTGCACGTACACCAACCGCAAAGGATTTTGCCTCCATCGGAACCTTTTTCTCGAAGAGCATCGCAAAGGTCTCCCGCGCACTGTGTCCCGGTGCCAGAACCAGCGTCTCCGTCTGTATTTCTTCTTTTTCTTTTTCAGAAGATCTTCATATACGATCCTCTGATCCGCCTTGTATTTTCCGTAAAAAGGACCTCTGTCATCTGTGTATGGAAATGGATTTCACCACCCCACACAAGGATTTTCTCACGCATATTTCTGATCACAGTCCGTAGAATATCCGTTCCAATGTGTGGTTTATTCACATAAAGAATGTCTTTTGGTGCTCCGTTTTCCACGAAAATCTCCAGCACCTTACGATTGCGCCCCACCGGATCCTTGATCAGTGTATTTAGTTTTCCGTCTGAAAACGTCCCTGCTCCGCCTTCTCCAAACTGCACATTGGAATCCGGTTTCAGCACCCCCGTCTTCCAGAACTCCTCAACATCTTTCTGTCGCTCTTCTACCGGTGCCCCCTGTTCCAGAAGAACCGGCTGATACCCATATTCTGCAAGAAAATACGCACAGAAAAGTCCGGCAGGACCGCATCCGACAACTACCGGACGTGACTTCAATTTTTCGTTGCCTCCTGCCGGAAAAACATATGGCATTGCTTCATGGAGTTGCACATTGCCTGCACGCTTTTTTCGGGTAAGCATCTTCAAAAGCTGTTTTTCATTGTCCGCTTTTACATCCACAGTATAGACATAGAACAGATCCGGCTTCTTTCTGGCATCCAGAGACTGCTTGATAATCTCATAGCTCTGTACCGCTTCTGTCCTGCACATCAGTGTGTGCACAATCTTTTTCTTCAAATCCTCTTCCGTATGCGTAACCGGAAGCTTCAGCTGACTGATTCTAAGCATTTGCCGCTCCTTTCCCTGCCAGATAACCACTGGTCCATGCCCACTGCAGATTGTAACCTCCGCAGATTCCATCTACATCCAGAATTTCTCCTGCAAAATAAAGTCCTTTTACAAGCTTCGACTCCATCGTGTCCGGATCAATTTCGCTTGTATCTACACCACCCGCACAGATCTGCGCCTGTTCAAACGGATTTGTCTTATCAATATAAGTCCGGAAATGCTTACAGATCCGGCAAAGTCTTTCCAGATTCTCTTCACTAAGGTCATGCACCGGCATTGTTCCCGAAATTCCAATTCTCTTAAGCAGCGCACCGGCAAGCTTTTTGTGGAATAACCCATTAAAATACTGTTCCATCACAAGACCATCCAGCCTTATCTTCCGTTCCTTTAACATCTGCAAAAATTCTACATCTCCAAAATCCGGCATAAAATCCAGTTCTGCAAAAACTTCTTTCTTTTCATACAGACCTCTCGCTGCATAACGGCTGATCTGAAAGACCGGAATCCCGGAAATACCATAATCCGTAAGCTGCAGCTCGCCGATATCAGAAGCCGTTTCTGTCCCATCGATAAAAACCGTTACTTTTCCATGAGTACGAACGCCTGCGACTTGCCGGTACAGCTTTTCCCTGCACCGGAGCTGTACCAGAGCCGGGACAACCGGAACCAGCTTATGTCCCAGCATTTTTGCCAGGTCATATCCACTTCCGTCACTCCCTAGCTTTGCAGCTGCCTTTGATCCGGCCGCAAGGATCACAGCCTTCACCGGAAATCATTCCTTTTTTCCCATCTTTTGAAAAACTGATCTGAAAACCATTTTTCTTTGGTATGATCCCAAATACGCGAACTCCGGTATGAATCCGGATCTTTGCCAGTTTCAGCGCAGACTCCAGCGCTTCCCTCACTGCCGAGGCTTGCTCGGACCAGGGATACAGATAGCCATTTTTATCCTTCGGATAAATTCCAAGATTTTTAAAAAAAGATGTTGTCTCAGGCTCAGAAAATTTTCCGATTGATTTCCATGCAAATCCGCTATTATCGCTTCGATAGCAGGATGGATCCTGAAAACGATTGGTAAAGTTACATCTGCCATTACCCGTCGACAGTATTTTTCTGCCAATTATTTCATTCTGTTCCAGAAGCAGTACATCTGCGCCGTTCTGCGCCGCCGTAAGTGCAGCCATACTGCCAGCTGCTCCGCCGCCGATGATGATGACTCTTTTTTTCATTCTATAATTCCTTTACAATTCCTTTTTCATATAACTTCTGAAGAGACATTAAAATACCAAGTTTTGCATGCGCCCAGGTGAGACCTCCCTGAAAATATACTGCATACGGTTCTTTGATCGGTCCATCTGCACTCAGTTCGATGGACGATCCCTGTACAAATGCCCCTGCCGCCATAATCACATCACTGTCATATCCCGGCATTGCCCACGGTTCCGGTGTTACATAACTGTCAACCGGTGCTGCCGCCTGGATTCCCTGACAGAATGCGATTACACCTTCCGCACTTCCAAGTGTTACCGCCTGAATGATATCGTGGCGTTCCTCTTTTCCGTCCGGTACAACTGCATAACCAAGCTTTTCATATACATTCGCCGCAAAAATAGCACCTTTTAACGCACCTGCAACAACAGTCGGTGCAAGGAAAAGTCCCTGATAAAACGACTGCATCACACCAAGTGAAGCACCCACTTCTTTTCCAAGTCCAGGAGAAGTAAGGCGGTAAGCACACTGCTCGATCAGATCCTTTCTTCCAGCCACATAGCCACCGATCGGGCAAGTCCGCCGCCCGGATTCTTGATCAGGGAACCGACAACCAGATCCGCACCCACATCACTTGGCTCCTTTTCTTCTACGAATTCACCATAGCAGTTATCCACCATACAGATGACTTCCGGTTTGATCTTCTTGACAAATGCAATTGCTTCCCCAATTTGATCCACAGAAAAACTCGGTCTTGTCTGATATCCTTTGGAACGCTGAATCGTGATCAGCTTTGTTTTCTCGCCAATCGCTTTTTTAATCGAATCAAAGTCAAAGCTTCCGTCCGGCAGCAGGTCCACCTGATTATAGATTACTCCATATTCTGCAAGGGAACCTGTGGATGGGCGGATTCCAATGACCTCTTCCAGTGTGTCATAAGGCTTTCCTGCGATGGAAAGCAGTTCATCACCAGTCTTAAATTTGC
>ENA-OQAZ01000713-OQAZ01000713.1-human-gut-metagenome-genome-assembly--contig:-NODE-713-length-17957-cov-2.940998_pt1 | contig 17957 bp, 19 predicted proteins | sample MGYA00242737_ERZ504531 | MGnify/ENA primary metagenome ERZ504531 (study PRJEB26092, sample SAMD00036244) | human gut metagenome | host: Homo sapiens | study: EMG produced TPA metagenomics assembly of... | reverse complement strand
GAAAACAAACAGAAAAACCATCCGATCATGCAACGTCCGATCACTGGATGCTCACATATGAGACATTGGATGCGGTGATGAAGAATACAAAGAATCCTGACTACTATGCGATGCCGTCGCAGGCAAACCAGCAGGTGCTTCGAAAAGTCCTCAAAGACTGGAAATCACACTTTGAACTGTTGGCATCGTATCGTCAAAATCCCGGAAAATTTAAGGCACAGCCAAAGCAGCCGGGATATATCAGGACACCTTACACGACCGTTACCTTTACCAATCAGGTTGCAAAGCGGTCTGATATCAAAGGAAAAATGCACATCACATTTCCACGCTGCCTGGTGCCGCTTTGTGTTGGAAAGCCGGAAGGTTCTTATGTCAGAACGGAAGTCAAGCCCTGCTACGGTGGATATATGGTATATGTGACATTTCAGGATGCCGTCAAAATGCCGGAAGCACCGACAAATCCCACAAGGATTCTCGGACTTGATCCAGGGCTTGACAACTTTCTGACCGCGCTGACAAACTTCTCGGCAACTCCGTTCATCATTGACGGACACTGGTTAAAATCCATCAATCAGAACTTTAACCGCAGACGTGCAGCTTTGATGTCAGAACTGACAAAAGGGATGGATTCCACGAAATCCGTGAAAAACTCTGCCAGACTGAACCGTATCTCAAAGAAAAGAGCCTGCCAGATCGACGACTTTTTCTATAAGGCAGCTCACTATATCGTGGATTTCTGCCTGAAAAACAAAGTAGAGGTCATCGTCTGCGGACACAACAAAGACCAAAAGCAGGAAATCAACCTTGGCTCCTGTAACAATCAGCACTTTGTCAGTATTCCATACACAAGATTCTTTTGGATACTGACCTGTGTTGCAGTAAAGGCGGGTATCCCGGTCATTGAAACAGAGGAATCGTATACTTCTAAGGCAAGCCTGATCGACAACGATCCGATTCCTGTCTACAAAGAAGGTGAGAATTCGAAATATCAGTTTTCCGGGAAACGGATCTCACGAGGACAATACGAGTCAAAGGAAGGTACGATTCTGAATGCGGATGTCAACGGTGCAGGAAATATCATTCGCAAGGTGTATCCGAATGCATTTGATACTGTCAGTGACTTCTCCTACACGAATAAAACGGTCATTAGAGTTACCAGAGAAGCACTCTGCCATGCGAAACACAGGGAAAAACATGCCGGACCACGAAGAAAAAGAGGTATGAACCGATGGCTGCATCATCGCAGGCAGGAACAGAAGCTTGTATATTTCGCATTGTTCAAAGCAAGCAGTGTGAAAGACAAAACCACATATATCGAAGACTCAAAACAAACAGCCGCTCAAAAGACGGCTTAAAGGTAAGCTCGTAACAGGGTGTAGAGGGCTTGTGATGGCCCTTTGAGGCGTTCTACCATGTCTCAAGAAGCCCCGCCCGTTCGCAAGAACGCGCGTGGAGTATCACGATGCTGATTGTGCCATTAAAAGCACTCTCTGTATCATAGCATATTTTTCTCTATATTTGAAACACTATTTTTATGATGAAAGGAGATTTTATGTTTTTTTTTAAATTAAATGCAAAACGATTTCTTTTAAGTGCTGCTTTGATTCCCTCTCTGGCACTAACAACCACTGTTAAAGTACACGCCGCGTCTAATACAGAGGATGCTTTTGACAATGCTGCCAACACTTTCTTTTGGGATATCATGGATTCTTCGCCTATTAATCTGCACTATTCCTTTTCTTTTCCAGAGGATTATAAACCGTCTGATAATCCACCACTTGGCTCTTTTAGTGAAACTTTCACCGAGACTGCTGAAATATTAAATCGTGCAAAAGAGAATCTCTCAGCAGTAGAATACAATTCACTGACAGCAAAGCAAAAGCAGGTATACCAGCTAATGAAGCACTATATTGACATTAATCTGGAATATTGTACGCTTCCTGACTATACAAGTACCTTAGGACCTATGAGCGGCATTTTATCCACTTTAAACACAACTATTACTGAATATTATCTTTTGTCTGAACAGGATATTATAAACTATCTTGATGTATTAAAAGACATCCCACGTTTTTTAAATGACGTTGTGAAGGAAATTGAACATCAGGAAAGCATTGGCTATGTGCCTAGCCTCTATGCCTTTGAGCAGGCACTGGAAAATAAGGATGCGATGACAACATTAGAAAATCATCCTACCTTGAGGCGTTTGAGTCAAATGTAAGTGAAACTGGATTATCTGATGATGTAGTTAATGACTATACAAAACAAGTAGAGACAGTGTTGACCGATGAAGTTCTTCCTGCTTTTTCTTCCTTCTATGAAACATTAGAAAATAAAAAAAGCCTCTGCTGGCGATAGCAAAGGTCTTGCTTTTTATGATCATGGCCAGGAATATTATGAACTTTTAGTAAGAGACAATACAGGAACTGATATGACACCGCTTGAGCTTAAGGATTATCTGACAGATAAGCTGACACAGGGGCTTATGAACCTGTCGCAGTCTTACTCTTACAATCCTAATTTGTTAAATGATCTTGATTCCCTGACAGCACCAAAAACAGACGCTGATGCTATTCTTCAGACATTAAATCAAAAGGCAGCCGAATGTATGCCGGATATCGGTGATACCACATATACACTAAGCTACCTTCCAGAAGCACTTCAGGTTCCGAACAATCTGGCCTACTATCTGTCAAGCCCGCTTGATAACGAAAGTCGAAACATTATCCGAATTAACCCCAGCGAAGTTGGCGATGATTCGATGGTTCTTTGGACTACAATGGCACATGAGGGCTATCCTGGTCATCTTTATCAGCACCAGTATTTTATGCAAAATTCTTTTGAATACAATATTGAGACTCTCATTGGTTCTCTTGGTACCTCAGAAGGTTGGGCTTATTACGTTGAAAAGCTTTCTCTTGAATGGGCTGGAATTGACGAAGCAACTGCTGATGCCTACTTTACTAACCTGATCCTTGGAATGGCTGCACTGTCCGTTGTTGACATAGGTGTCAATTACGAAGGCTGGGGCATAGAAGAAACATCTAATTTTTTAACAACCTATTATGGCGAATTAGATAAAAACACTTGCCAGAATTTTATAGATACCTGCGCTAACGATCCTGGCGTCTATCTGCCATACAGCGTTGGCTACTATAAAACTGAAGATCTTTTTGAACAGATGGCTGACGGATATTCATCTGACAAAAATATGTATGCTACTTATCTTAAAATGGGCAGTATGCCATTTACATTGTTAGAGAAATATTTGATGCCTGATAACTCCATTTAAAAACAATTTTGCCAGGCATGAAAAAACATGCCTGGCATTTTATCAACTCACTATTTTTTTTGCACAACTCCATATTTTACCTGATAAGACACTCCATTTGACTCTATCGAAGCACTGTATGTCCAATCAAGATAACCTTTTTGAATATAATAACTAGTTCCATAATATTCAACAGGACCTGTATATGTCCAGTCTACCTGACCTTGATTAACATAGTACCAGCCTCCGGCATGCTTTACAAGACCTGTATAACTTTTGTTTAATCTGCCTCCACGAACAAGCTGCCAAATACCCTTATCATAAACCAAACCGCTGTAGCCCCAGTTCAATTCTCCCTTGTATACATAATACCATGTTCCATAATATTCAACAAGACCAGTATATCTCCAGTCTAAATAACCATTTTGTACATAGAACCATCTTCCATTGTAACGCACTAAGCTTGTGTAATTCCAGTTCAGACATCCTTTTTCTACATAATACCAACTGCCAGCATGGAAAACCAATCCTGTATAATTTCTATCAAGCTTTCCTTCCCTTATGTAATACCAAACTCCCTGATCAAATACTAAACCAGTATAATTATTGGCTAATTTTCCATGATTATAGTAATAAGATGCACCGTCTGTTTCTGTGTGGAAACCATTATAATTTTTAATTTCTGTTGCTGGGAGATTTGCACCTGACGCTGCCACACAATATTTTCCTGTCTGTCCATAAAGATATACATGTGTAATATAATGACCACCTTCACCATTGTGTGCAGACGTATTTACATAAAAGGAAGCTGTATTCCCACTCACCTTAGCAGTGTGCCAGATCAAGTCATCCTGCCCACCTTTTTCTGTCCAAGTTGGCATAAGCACACGTGATACACCATACGTTGCTTGAAAAGTTGCATCTACCTGATACCCCTTCGAAGATACATTTGAAATCTCTATTTTATCAATCGACAGCTCTTCTTCTAATTTAGTATCCGGTGTCAACAGGAACAAGCACATATTTTGCAGTTAATCCATTTGTTCCTCTGTACATTTGTAATACATACACCTGTTTCCTTATTAAATGCTTCCAAACGCCAAATTCGATTATAGACCCCTGAATACCCATCTTCAGTCCATATATCATTTCCAAGCCAATTGCTGTCCATCCATGTATTTGGATACGCTGTAATTGAATTTGTTCCCATAAGCAATGACTTGTCTGCACCATATCTTGCTGCAACCTGTGATGCCACATAATTTCTTGTCTGATTAACAATCGCCACGTTATCATTTACTGGATCTAAGCCATAATCTTGACGTGCAAAAGAGCCTAGCGAAACAGCCACATGTCCGCCGCTATACCTGGTTCAATCAATACAATAATAGTTCCCGGAACTAAAAAAGCATCTGGATTACTAATTTCATCTGTATTAATTGCGGTAAGTTTGTACGATACATAATTTCCATTTCCATGGAAACTAATCACATCTCCAATCTTCATGCCTTGCAGTCTATTATTCCAGTCATAAGTACTGTATGGAACTCTGTTCAACCCAAATTCCTGAAGACAGCGAAGAATTAACGAACTGCAGTCATAATAATTCGCATCATAACGCAAACTCTGGCTATAACCTTTTCCGACCTTTGCTAACATTGAACGCAACAGCTGCACCTGACTGATAGCTACCTCTCCTTGTCCATTCTGATTTGCCCAGAAAAGATCATTTTCATCATATTCGTTAAAATATGTACATCACCCTCTGGTGAGGCATTTACCATATTTTTTCGTGCTAATATAGATTCTTGTGTCTGTTCCTGAGATTCTGTCTGAGGTTCTGTTTGAATTTCTTCTGAAGATTTCTCTTCATCTGCTGACTGTGTTTTTGATTCTGTACTTGTCTCCTGCTCTGTTGTTGCCTCTGACTCAGCTTCTGTTTCCTGCTCTGCTGTTACCTCTGGCTCAGATTGTATTTCCTGCTCTGCTGTTGTCTCTGACTCAGATTGTGTTTCCTGCTCTACTGTTGTCTCTGACTCAGATTGTGTTTCCTGCTTAACTGTTTCAAATTCCTGTAAAGTCTCCTCAGACACTTCTGGCTTTGTTTCCTGAAACTCCTGCGTACAGGTTTCCAACAAGATATCGCTGCTTTCTGTTTCAGATATGCACTGTACCTCACTCTCCTGCGATGCACCCACACTACATGGTGCAATCCCAAGTACTGCGGCTAGGCATGCTGCCACCACCCTTTTTTTTCATTTTTATCCTCCTTTTTTACTGCTGCTGTATTTCGTTTATACTAACCCTTCAGCCCCTTTGCAAAATAATATATGCAAACTCTGAATAGTTACCATTATACAACAGTTTGCAATAAAAAAACAACCCAACTAATAGTTATTGGATTGTTTTTTTATTAGTATTAGAACAACAGCACTATCATCTGCTCCACAAGAACAACTGTTACAAGTGCAATTGGGTAGTTGATGCATAGGCAGATGCCACATCATCCGTTCCTGCTACCTGAATCAGTGAGCCAAGTGCTGGTGTACTTGTCATACCACCGCACAAGGCACCCATGTTGTTGAGGATCGGAAGCTTTAATACCTTCTTTGCAAATACATAGCCTACAACCATCGGAACAAGTGTCATGATCACACCATACACAAAAAGGATCGGTCCCTGCTCGACTAATGTCTCAACAAAACCAGCTCCGCCCTCGCAGCCTGCTCCTATCAGGAAAAGAATCAGACCAAATTCACGCATACATTCCATGACGCTCTTTTTCGGCTTTAGATCAATTGGTCCAATATGCACAATATGACCAACTAACAGACCGGCAATTAACGGACCGCCAGATGTTCCAAGTGAAAAGAAAGCACCACCTGGAAGCGGAATCTTTATAAGACCAATGATTAAGCCGAGAACGATTGTCAGGCAAAGCGGCATCATGCCAAGTGAATCAACAGCGATTAAGCCTTTGTCTTGAAACTCTTTGGTGCATTTCCTGCATCCTCTGCAAGCTTTGCGCGTTCCTTTGCCATATCAACCTTTAAGATTTTTGGCATCAGCTGCACAAACAGTACGACTCCAATAACACCAAATGGGTAGCAATTCCATAGCCTACTGATACAATATCCTTTGCGCTGCCAGCTGCCTCCTGTGCGGCTGCAAATCCTGGTGTACTTGTCAGGGCACCTGAAAGCAGTCCGGCTGCCAAAGCACCATTTACATTTCCAATCAGACAGATAGCTGCTGTACAAAGTCCGCCGGCAATAATAATGCAAAAGCCAAGTATAACGTAAGACTTGAAGTTGTGCATGAAATTATGAAAAAACTTTGGTCCAGCAATCAAACCAACCGATGCTACAAACAATACGATACCGATGCTCTTTGCAAATGACGGACAGGTTACTCCAAAGTGTCCGGCAATCAGTGATACAATCAGAATACCGGCATCTCCTACCTCAATTCCTTTAATTTTAATACGTCCTATGATATATCCGATCATTGCAATTAAAAAAACTTGAAATGCCGGATTTGAAAGGACACTATTTACATATCCCATAGCCGTTTCCCCTATTTTTATTTTGATATTATTTCATTGTGCTCAAAAAGCCGGAGGGTTTCCCCGGCTTTTTTTGCTTTTATTTTATTGAATTACTTTTTTTCTTCTGTAATCTGGTAAGATCTTCGGAGATACCTCATCGGTATGGATGCCTGCTGCCTCACACTCCTTCTCGAAGTTGTCAACATGCTCCAGTGTCAGATCAGACAGTGTAACATTCTTAAACTGCTTACCTGCTTCCTGACCTGCATTACGACCGAATACGATAACATCCAGAAGTGAGTTACCCATCAGACGGTTTCTTCCATGAACACCACCTGCTGCCTCACCTGCAACATACAGATTCTCAACATCAGACATACCATTTACGCTGACACGAACACCACCGTTCTGGTAATGCAGTGTTGGGTAAATTACGATCGGCACCTTTCTCATATCGATGTCGTATCTTAAGTACATACGAAGCATACCTGGAAGTCTCTTCTCCAGAGTTCCCTCGCCGTGGATTGCATCGATCATCGGGCTATCCAGCCAGATACCATCGCGAAGTGGTGTATGAACACCGTTTCCTCTGGATACCTCACGGATTACACCAGATGCAGCAACGTCTCTGGTCTCCAGTGGATGCATAAATGCCTCACCGTTTACATTGACGAACTGTGCGCCCATGGAACGAACCTTCTCAGTTACGAGTGCACCGTAGATCTGAGATGGGAATGCAACACCAGTTGGATGATACTGTAAGGTATCCTGATACAGAAGTCTTGCACCTGCACGGTAAGCAAGTACCAGACCATCTGCTGTTGCACCGTAGTGGTTGGATGTTGGGAATCCCTGATAGTGAAGTCTTCCTGCACCACCAGTTGCGATGATTACGCACTTTGCACGAGCGATTAAGATCTCACCTGTCTCCATGTTCTGTAAAACAGCACCAGCTGCCTTACCCTCAGTATCCTTGATGATCTCGATTGCAGATGTGAAATCAACAACCGGGATCTTACGGTTCTGAACCTCATCACGAAGAACTCTCATGATCTCAGCACCAGAGTAGTCTGCTGCTGCATGCATTCTCTTTCTGGAAGTTCCGCCGCCGTGTGTGGTAATCATGTTGCCGTCCTTATCCTTATCAAACAGAACGCCAAGGTCATTTAACCACTTGATACAATCTGGTCCGTCCATAACAAGCTTCTCAACAAGCTCTGGAACGTTTGCGAAATGTCCGCCGCCCATTACATCTAAGTAATGCTGTGCTGGAGAATCATTTTCCTTATCTGCTGCCTGGATACCACCCTCTGCCATCATGGTGTTGGCATCACCGATACGAAGCTTGGTAACGATCATTACGTTTGCGCCTGCCTCTGTGCCTCAATTGCTGCAGATGCACCGGAACCGCCGCCGCCGATAACAAGAACGTCAACGTCATAATCCGGATGAGCCAGATCTAAGGTCATTCCCTGAACACGGCTCTTTGCCTGTAAAAGCTCTACTAACTCCTTCGGAGCCTTCTCGCCCTTGTTCGGTCCTACTATAATCTCTGCAAAGCTAGAAAGATTATAGTCTGGATGATACTGCTCAAGCAGTGCATCCTTTTCTTCTGCTGTCATACGTCTCGGCTCTGCTGCCATACGGGCTGCTCTGGTGGCTTCAACTTTCTTGACAGACTCCATCATTTCCTCTGTATATGGAAAGCTCATCTTATTCGTCCTCCTTTATTTTTCGATTACACGATTGTTGTACATATCCTTCAGCTCGTCTACAGACTTGCTCATGATTTCCTTCATCGCCTCATCGAAATCTCCTTCTGCAATCTCCTCAACACGCTTTGTCAGGTGCTTTGCTTCTGGCTTTAAGTACTTACCGGTCAATCTTCTTGCAAGTAATGCAACCTGCGGATGAGAAATTCCAGCCGGACATCTGGATGAGCAGACACCACACATTACACAGTCGAAGGACTCCTCTGCACACTTCTCGTACTCACCGCGCTGTGCATATGCAATGTACTGCATGGTGTTTAACTGCTGTGTACAAGCCTTTGTACAGGCATTACATCCGATACAGGAATAGATCTCCGGATACAGCTGCATCATGATCTCCTGAGTTGGACGGATCTCCTCAATGTTATAGATTTCCTTCTCTAACGGGAAGAACGGCAGAGATGCTACACACATGTTGTCCTCAACCTTTGTGGAACATGCCAGGCAGCCATGAAGAGTTGTCTCACCCTTAATACGGTAAATAGTAGCACAAGCACCACAGAAACCGTTACGGCAGCCGCAGCCACGAACCAGCTGATAACCGGAATACTCAAAAGCTTCCATAATTGTCAGGCTGGAGGGAACAGTATATTTCTTACCATATAAATAAACTGTAATCATTTCGTCCATTATTATATTTCCTCCATATTCATTTACAAATCTTTATTGCGCCGTGCTGCTCTCGCATGTGCTTCGCGCACGCTCGCACGCGGCTTCGCCCTATGCACTCAGAAAAGATGTCTGCTTTCATTGTAACAATGATGCATTCACTTTTCTTCGACTGCGCACGGCTCATTGTCTTCGCGATTAATACTCGTCTGGCAGCTCATCCAGCTGGTCGAAGCGGAATACCGGACCGTCCTTGCAGACATACTTGGAACCGATATTGCAGCGGCCGCACTTTCCGATACCGCACTTCATGCGAAGCTCCATGGTTGTATATACCTGGCTCTTTGAGAAGCCCAGTGCCTGCAGATTCTGCAGAGTAAACTTGATCATGATCGGCGGTCCACAGATCAGAATTGTCTTGTCTAAGGAAAGATTCAGCTCATTTACGTAGCTTGGAACAAATCCAACATGGCCATCCCAACCCTCCTGCGGGCGGTCGATAGTCAGATGAACGTTAATTCCTTCCTCGTTGCACCACTCGTCCTGAATTTCCTTGATGTCTACAAGATCATCCATAGAACGGGAACCGTAAATAATATCAATATCACCGTACTGATCACGATAGTGACGGCAATAGTTGATTACAGAATGAAGCGGAGCCAGTCCGATACCACCTGCGATAAACAGCAAATTTTTGCCCTTTAACTCGGTATCTACCGGGAATCCATTTCCATATGGTCCACGGATTGTGATCATCTGACCTGGTTCAATTGCATGAAGCCAGCTAGTCAGACATCCGCACTTCTTAATGGAAAACTCCATATATTCTTCCTGTGTCGGAGAAGAGGTAATAGAAAACATACCCTCTCCTACACCTGGAACGGAAAGCATGGCACACTGGCCAGGCTTATGTTCAAATGCTTTCTTGCCGTCTGGCGTTACAACACGGAATGTCTTTACATCCGGTGTATCCTTACGGATCTCAGTAACAACGCCAAGAGCAGGAATTAATTCTTCTCTTCTCTCACTCATGCCTGTGTACCTCCCAATGTTTTTGCTACCTTAACGATATTCAGGGAATTTGGGCACTTCTTTAAGCAGCGGCCGCAGCCTACGCAGGAGAACTCGCCATCATTCTAAGCGGATTATAAACCAACTTGTGCATGAATCTCTGGCGGAAACGCTCTACCTGACTCTTACGGTTTGTTCCGTGAGCCATCATTGTGAAGTCACGGTACATACAGGAATCCCAGCAGCGGTAACGCTCAATACCATGTCCTGTATCATAGTCACGCACATCGTAGCACTGACATGTCGGACATACAAATGTACATGTTCCGCAACCTAAGCAGTGGCTTGACAGTTCCTTCCACTCTTCTCTCTTGAAGATCTCTAACTCTGGATGAGAAGTGAAATAGGAAAGATCAAGATCAGCAAGCGGCAGCTTCTTTAAGATTTCCTTAACAGCAGCCTGCTGTGCCTCTACTGCCTTAGAATCGCTCTCTGCTAAAACAGCCTCAACCTTTTTAGTTAAGCTCTCGCCCTTCTCTGTCTGTGCTTCCCAGTAAAGGGTATCCTCTGCGATCCATGTTACAACATCACCCTCTGGCTTAGTTGCATCAATTCCAAAGGTACTGCAAAAACAAGTTTCCTCTGGTCTGTGACATGCCATAGATACAACAATGCCATGCTCTCTTCTTGCCTGATAATAAGTATCAACCGGATCAGCAAGAAAAACCTTATCCAAAATTGAAAAGCTTCTTGCATCACATGCTCTGACACCAAATACAACAAAATCCTTATCCTTCTTTGCAGCTGCCTCTACAGAGATCTTCTTTCCGTCCATATGGAATTTCATCAGATCTTCCTGGAACGGGAAGAACATATCCTTTGCAGACTTTACAGTCTGAAGTGCATCAAGACGTACCTTTGCATCTGCAGAATAAAGACCAAATTCTACCTCATTGCCCTTCTCTACCGGCAAATACAGTTCATCCACAGCCTGAATCGCATCAAACAGGCGGGAAATCTCACTCATAGCAATCTTTAACATGATTAATTCCCCCTCTCCATAACGATACTCGGCTCACAGTCTTCCTTAGTATAAGAAATCAGCGGTCCTCTTACACTAACCTCAGTTCCTGCCTGGAAATCACCGTAGAATGTATCAATATCCTTGAGAGACTTACGATTTAACAGATGAAGAGGAATGTTCTGCGGACATACTCTGCTGCACTCACCACAGTCGGTACAACGACCAGCTACATGGAATGCACGAATAACGTGGAACATATTCTCCTCGAAATCAGTATTGTTTACCTTAGCAGCAACTCCGGACTTCGGGTTATCGAATACGCAGGTACGGCATGTACATGCTGGACATGCATTACGACATGCATTGCAGCGGATACACTTTGACAGCTGCTTCTCCAGAAATCAAAACGCTCCTGCTCTGTCATTGCCTCAAGCTTTGCAACCTCAGCCATACGATCTGCACTTACTGGAACTTCTGGTGCTTCCTCATCTGGAATTAAAAGTTCATCGCCGGCTACATGATTTTTGCCCTTGCATACCATACAGCGCTCTAACAGCACTTCACTCTTCTTGCACTCCTCATCACCGTAAAGATCTTTACCTTAATGGTATCGCCCTCTTCCTCGATGCCAATGATACCTGTGATTCCCTTTGCCTTGATCTTATTAACATCGATCATTCCGGTACATGGGATTCCCAGTGCATAAACCTTCTCTGCGTCCAGTCTGTGCTCTGTCTGCAGCTGATTGTAGCTGTAGCAGTCACACGGCTTAAGCAGTGCAAGGATCTTCTTTGGCTGCGGCGGTTCCGGTGCATTCGGTGCACGGAACGGCACATCCATTGTTGCAGCGCCTACTAAAAATTTACTCTGGTTTGCGCCGCAGAAGCTATTATAAACGAGTTCGTCCAGATTCTCCTTTGTGAAGATAGCCGGAGATACGTCGTAGCAGAATTCACCGGCCTTCCAGCCGATCACGCGGTCTACAGTGCCGTTATCAATAAGCTCATTGATTTTTGACACCAGTAATTCTTTTATTTCTCGCATCGCAGATCCCTCAACTTTCTGTTTTCACCAAGCTTTGTAATGGTGTCCACAAAATCATTCATAACAGATGCAAATCTTGCACCCTCTGCTGCAGAAACCCACTCCACTCTTGCTCTCTCCTTCTCAATGCCCAGATAATCAAGCATAGAGAACAGAAGTGTCATTCTTCTTCTTGCGTAGTAGTTACCAGTTGTGTAATGGCAGTCGCCGGATGACATCCACACAGGATAACACCATCAGCACCTCTCTCAAACGCACGCAAAATGAACAGCGGATTTACACGGCAGGAGCATGGTACACGAATAATCTTGACATTTGCCGGATAATTCAGACGGCTGCTTCCAGCTAAGTCTGCTCCCGCATAAGAACACCAGTTACAGCAGAATGCCACGATCAGAGGAGTAAACTCTTTGTTTTCATTTGTCTCATTTACTTGCATATTGCGTCTACCTCCGCCATAATCTGATTATTTGCAAATCCCTTCAGGTCCATAGCGCCGGACGGACATGTAACCGTACAAGCACCGCAGCCCTGGCAGATTGCTTCATTAACAACTGCAACTCTTCTTGTCTCACGAACACCCTTGTCCATAACAAGTCTCTCTTCATAGGTGATAGCACCATATGCGCAGACATTTGCACACTGTGAACATCCGTTACACAATGTCTCATCAGAATGAGCTACACATGCGTTGCAAAGCAGGGAATCCTTTGCAAGAAGGCCGATTACCTTTGCTGCAGCAGCACTTGCCTGTGCAACAGTCTCCGGAATATCCTTTGGTCCCTGGCAAACACCTGATAAGAAGATACCAGCTGTCGGGCTCTCTACAGGACGAAGCTTTGCATGAGCCTCTGTAAAGAAGTCGTTTGTATCCATACTTGCAGTCAGCATCGTTGCAAGATTTCTTGCGCTCTCATCTGGCTCAATTGCAGATGCAAGAACAACCATATCTGCATCCATGCGGATCTGCTCGTTATTTAACAGATCAGAAGCCTGAACCTTAAGGCAGCCCTGACCCTGCTCTACCTTTCCGACCATACCCTTAATATAATGTACACCATACTGCTCTACAGCACGACGATAGAACTCATCAAAGTTCTTACCTGGTGTACGAACATCAATATAAAATACAGTAACGTCGATATCCGGATGATGATCCTTTACAAGCATTGCATGCTTTGCTGTGTACATACAGCAGATCTTTGAACAGTAAGACTTGTCTCTGCAGGAATCTCCTCTAGAGCCTACACACTGTACAAATACGATCTTCTTTGGATGTCTTCCATCAGACGGACATACAAGCTGTCCCTTTGTCGGGCCTGCTGCGTTCATGATACGCTCAAACTCTAAGGAAGTAACAACATCCTTGCTCTGTGAATACAGATACTCATCAAACTTAACAGGCTTAATCTGATTGTAACCTGTTGCAACTACGATTGCACCGTACTCCTTGGTGATAAACTCTTCCTTCTGATCATAATTGATCGCTCCGGCACCACAAGTTCTCACACAAAGTCCGCACTTGCCAGTCTTAAAGTGAATACATGCATCGCGGTCGATAACTGCTAACTTCGGAACTGCCTGTGCAAATGGGATGTAGATTGCCGGTCTGTTGTCCAGACCCATGTTAAACTCGTTTGGTGTCTTCTTGGACGGACATTTCTCGGTACAAGCACCACATCCTGTACATTTTACCGGATCAACGTAACGCGGCTTCTGCTTGATGGTTACACTGAAGTTTCCTACGAAACCTGAAACCTTATCTACCTCACAGTAGGTATACAGATGAATCTTATCGTTTGCACCTGCATCTACCATCTTTGGTGTCAAAATACATGCCGCACAGTCAAGTGTTGGGAATGTCTTATCAAGCTGAGACATCTTACCACCGATTGTTGGCTTCTTCTCTACGATATCAACCTCAAAACCAGCATCTGCAATATCCAGTGCAGTCTGGATACCAGCGATACCGCCTCCGATTACAAGCGCACGCTTTACAACTGGGCTTGTCTGAGAGGTAAGAGGTGCATTTAACTGAACTTTTGCGATTGCGGAACGGCCTAAAATGATTGCCTTCTCAGTTGCTTCCTTGATATCCTTATGAATCCATGAACATTGCTCACGAATGTTTGCAATCTCAAGCATGTATGGATTTAATCCCGCTGCCTGTACGGTCTTGCGGAAGGTTGCCTCATGCATACGAGGAGAACAGGAACAGATTACTACGCCGGTCAGTCCGTATTCCTTGATGGCATCCTTAATGATGTTCTGTCCGCTGGCAGAACACATATACTGATAGTCGGTTGCGTATACTACGCCCGGCTGAACCTTTAAGGCTTCAACCACAGCCGCAACATCGACAGTTGCTGCGATATTGCTTCCGCACCAACATACAAATACTCCTATTTTCTGCATATGTAAACCAGCCTTTCTTTATCTCTTATACTTGCGGAATGCGCTGACAATTGCCTGCTGCGGAAGCTCTGGATCAAGCAGCTCTGGAATTGCTTCCTCGCTTAAATGATTCATGCCCTGCTGACGAATGACAGCCAGACGAATTGCTTCTACTAATTTTCCAGGTTCAACGCTTCTTGGACATCTCTGTACACATGCCATGCAGCTTAAGCAGTTCCAAATGGACTTAGACTGCATCAGTGCCTCGATTCTTCCGTTTTCTACCATATCAACAAACTGATGTGGATGATAATCCATTGCATCAAATGCCGGACAGGTTGCAGAACATTTTCCGCACTTCATACACTTGCGCGGGTTCACACCACTGATATCAGTAATCATTTCTTTATTGATATTCATGCCTGCACCTCCTCTTTTACGCCAAGCGCCTCTGCTAACAGCTCAGTGAAATAGTAAACTGGAATCTGGTTTTCAGTTGCATTGGCTACGAGGTTGTAACGGCAAAGAGGACAGGCTGTGATCATGCAGTCTGCCTGCTGCTCTAAAGCAGATGCTACAACCGCATTGCTTCTCTTTTGTGCCAGTTCCTTATCGTTTAAGGTCATGTATCCGCCGCAGCACTCATTGCGCTGTGAGAAGATAACTGGAGTTGCACCAATAGCCTTGATGAAATCTTCCATGATCTTTGGATTCTCTGGATCATCAAACTCCATTACTTTGCCCGGACGAAGTAACAGACAGCCATAATAAGCAGCAATTTTCTTTCCCTTTAACGGATTTACAACTGCCTTCTTTAAGTTGTCAAAGCCTACTACATCGCGCAGCATCTCGAGGTAATGAATTACATTGGCCTCACCATTGTATTCCATATCAGGTGCCATGTAATTGTTAGCTCTTGTACGGAAATCCTCGTTGTTTCTCATGTCATTATTGACACGCTTAATTACATTATGACAAGCGGAGCACAGAGTCAGAAGATCCTGTCCCTTATCTCTTGCCTGAGCCAGAGCTCTGACGGAAGAAAGCTTATTGGCAATCTCATCTGTAGCGGTAGAATATACACCGCCGCAGCACTGCCAATCCTCAATCTCCTCCATCTCAATGCCCAGTGCCTTTGCAGAAGCAATGGCATAGTCATTGAGCTCTTTTGCCTTTGTCTTCAGGGTACACCCTGGGTAGTAGCTATACTTCATAGTTCCTTCCATTCTGCCACATAGTGGCTATGTTTTTGTGCCGCAGCCAAAACAGCTGCGGCGTTACCTGCGGCTTATGCCATCTCTTCCGGATGGAATACCTCATCAAACTTCTCTGCTGTCAAAAATCCTAACTGTACACAGGCTTCCTTTAAGGAAATATTCTCCTTGTATGCCTTCTTAGAGGTCTTTGCTGCGTTGTCATATCCGATGTATGGGTTCAAAGCAGTTACAAGCATTAAGGAGTTGTGCAGGTTGTGCTTCATCTTCTCTCTGTTTGCCTTAATTCCAACTGCACAGTTGTCATTGAAGGAAACGATGACATCAGACAGAAGTCTTACAGACTGCAGGAAATTGTATGCGATAACCGGCATGAATACATTCAGCTCGAAATTACCCTGGCTTGCAGCGAATCCGATAGCAGCATCGTTGCCCATTACCTGAACAGCAACCATAGTCATTGCCTCGCACTGAGTCGGATTTACCTTACCTGGCATAATAGAGCTTCCCGGCTCATTCTCCGGAATTGAAATTTCGCCAAGACCACATCTTGGACCGCTTGCAAGCAACGAACATCATTTGCGATCTTCATAAGATCAGCAGCAAGTGCCTTTAATGCGCCATGTGCAAATGTAATATCATCCTTTGCTGTAAGTGCATGGAACTTATTCTCAGCTGTAACAAACTCTTTTCCTGTCAGCTCGCTGATTACCTTTGCAACTTCTGGTCCGAAGTTCTTTGGTGCATTCAGTCCTGTTCCAACAGCAGTACGCCAAGTGCCAGCTCCTTTAAGCCCGGAAGAGATGCCTCTAACATCTTCTTTGTCTTCTCAAGCATATTTCTCCAGCCACTGATCTCCTGAGAGAAACGAATCGGAACTGCATCCTGAAGATGAGTACGACCACTCTTAACAACATCCTCATTCTCAGACTCAAGACGCTTTAAGGTCTCAGTCAGCTTATCCATAGCCGGGAACAGATTGTCCTCGATACTCATAGCTGCTGCGATATGAAGTGCAGTCGGGAATGTATCATTGGAGCTCTGTGACATATTAATGTGATCGTTTGGATGAAGAAGCTTCTTTCCTGCGATCTCATTTCCGCGGTTTGCGATAACCTCATTGCTGTTCATATTAGACTGTGTACCGCTTCCGGTCTGCCATACAGCAAGTGGGAAATGATCCATCAGCTTGCCGCTAATTACATCGTCTGCTGCCTGGCAGATGACGTTCTTTCTTTCCTCATCCAGCTTACCAAGATTGAAATTTGCAATTGCAGCACCCTTCTTTAAGATACCAAATGCATGTACAATTTCAGTTGGCATCTTCTCGATACCAATCTTGAAATTCTGATAACTTCTCTGAGTCTGAGCAGCCAGTAGCGATCTGCCGGAACCTGCATCTCGCCCATGGAATCTCTTTCAATACGATACTCCATAGTAAGTAGTCCTCCTTAAATTTGTAAATTCTGCTAAATGTAGAAAAAAAACATAAACAGACATAATTCTTTGGCGACGCCCCACAAGGCCCCGCCAAAGGTTGTCTGCTGCTTTTTAATTACTCAATATCCATTTCCTTAATAACAGCCTTAAGTGCTTCTGCACTTGCCTTAAACTTTGCAACCTCTTCATCTGTCAGCGTTGCCTCGATCTTGCCCTTTACACCGTTTGGTCCAATTACAGTTAAGCAGCTGGTGCAGACATCATCTACGCCATACTCACCATGCATCATAGAAGATACAACAGTTACAAGATCCTGAGCACCCATCAATGCCTCACAGACATCAACAACAGAATTTGCTACGCCATAGAAGGTAGCACCCTTTCTCTTGATGATTTCTCCGCCGGACTTGCGTACATAGGTGATTACTTCATCTGGATCAAAATCATTTGCATCAATGCCAAGTCTTCTTGCACCCTTTGTGTACTCATCAAGTTTGATGCCTTCAACCGTTACCATACTCCACGGAATAAAGGAAGTATCTCCGTGCTCACCGAAAACGTAGCCTTGATGCTTCTTTGTGCAATTTCCAAGCTCCTGAGAAAGCTTATAGGTAAGACGTACTGTATCAAG
>ENA-OQAZ01000711-OQAZ01000711.1-human-gut-metagenome-genome-assembly--contig:-NODE-711-length-17975-cov-7.181365_pt1 | contig 17975 bp, 20 predicted proteins | sample MGYA00242737_ERZ504531 | MGnify/ENA primary metagenome ERZ504531 (study PRJEB26092, sample SAMD00036244) | human gut metagenome | host: Homo sapiens | study: EMG produced TPA metagenomics assembly of... | reverse complement strand
ACAATTAATTGAAGATGGCGTATGAAGAGACTTGTAAAAGCCTGCGACAATTGGGTATTGACGGTTATCAATTTTTCCGGTTCATGCAGACGGCCTTTACAATCCGTTCAGTCTGCTCAAATGCCTTGAAAAGTAGGGAATTTGGAAGTTATTGGTTTGAGACGGGCACACCGACTTTCTTAGTGGAACTACTTTTACGTAGTCACTATGATTTGCATCGTCTGACGGAAGAACTTGCTACCGCTGACTCTTTAAGCGGTATTGATACGATGGAGACGAATCCTGTGCCTATTCTATATCAGAGTGGCTATCTCACCATAAAGGGATACGACAAGCGTTTTCGTACATATACCTTGGGCTTCCCTAATCGGGAAGTGGAGGAAGGATTTGTCAAGTTTCTCTTGCCTTTTTATTCGGCTACATCAAAAGCTGATTCGGCATTTGAAATTGTCAGTTAAGAAAAAGAACCGGACTCCAATCAGTCCAGTTCTCTCTGACGGCAGAAGCATCCGCCGAATTTCTCGTCCACGTGTTCTACCGGCTGGCGGAAGATGCCGTAAACCGATGAGCCGGATCCGCTCATGCTGGCATACACTGCGCCCAGATCATACAACTCGTCCTTGATGGCCGCAATCTCCGGATATTTCAGGAACACGCTGTCCTCAAAATCATTCTTCATATTGTCTTTCCACGTCTCTACCGGTTGGCAGATGATGTCTTTTAACGAAACTTCCGGACGGCGGGGAGTGATGTGTGCGAAAGCGTCGCGCGTGGATACGAAGATGTCCGGCTTCACCAGCACCAGGTAATAACCCGAAAGCGAAAGACGGACAGGTTCGAATATGTTACCGATGCCCGTGGCAAATACCGGCTGGTTGCGGATGAAGAAAGCACAATCGGCTCCTAAACGGGCGGCGTAGTCTTCCATCTCCTCCAGACTCAGTGCCAGACGGAATTTCTCGTTCAGCAACTTAATCATGAACGCGCAATCGGACGAACCGCCTCCCAGTCCGGCACCCGTGGGGATGTGCTTGAACAGGTGGATGTCAACGGACGGTATGTCATGATCTTTTTTCAGCAATTCGTAGGCTCTGACCACTAAGTTGTCTTCCGGCTTACCCTCGATAGCCGTACCTTTCACGTGAAGCGTATAAGGAGCATCGTTATTTTCTCTTCGTGTTACTTCCAGTGCGTCTTGCAGGTGGATGGGGTAGAAAATGGTTTCCAGGTTATGGTAACCGTCGGGACGTTTTTCAATAATATTCAGGCCAAGGTTTATTTTGGCATTTGGAAATGTAATCATAAGGTCGTTTGTTTTTTCGTTTCTCAAATATAGCAGAAAGTTTCGAGAAAATCGGGATTCACGGAAAAAATCGTATCTTTGCCCCACTTAAACAAAAACAAAATGGCAGAACCGAGAAGAAATACACGTGTGGCAAAGACGGCTAAGACCAAGCCGATGGATGAGTACGGCCACCTCCAGCCTCAGGCTCCCGAACTGGAAGAAGCTGTGCTGGGTGCGCTGATGATTGAGAAGGATGCGTATTCGCTGGTGAGCGAGATTCTTCGTCCGGAGTCGTTCTACGAACACCGGCACCAGCTGATTTATGCGGCCATTACTGACTTGGCTATTCAACAGAAACCGATTGATATCTTGACCGTGGCCGAGCAGTTGCGCTCGCGCGGTAACCTGGAAGAGGCGGGCGGACCGTTCTATATCACTCAGCTGAGTGGTAAGGTGGCCTCGTCGGCTCACATTGAGTACCATGCCCGTATCATTGCCCAGAAGTTTCTGGCACGTGAGCTGATTTCTTTTACGAGCAACATACAGACTAAGGCGTTCGACGAGACGCAGGACGTGGACGACCTGATGCAGGAGGCAGAAGGAAAGCTCTTCGAAATCTCTCAGCAGAACATGAAGAAGGATTATACGCAGATTAATCCGGTCATTCAGGAGGCCTACGAGATGTTGCAGAAGGCGGCGGCACGTACCGACGGTTTGAGTGGGCTTTCGAGCGGATTCCATCAGCTGGACAAGATGACCTCCGGTTGGCAGAACTCCGACCTGATTATCATTGCGGCTCGTCCGGCCATGGGTAAGACGGCCTTCGTGCTTTCCATGGCCAAGAATATGGCGGTGAACAGCAAAGTGCCCGTAGCCTTGTTTTCGCTTGAAATGAGCAACGTACAGCTGGTAAACCGTCTGATTGTGAACGTCTGCGAAATCCCGGGTGAGAAAATCAAGAGCGGTCAGCTGGCACCTTACGAGTGGGGACAGCTCGACTACAAGATAAAAGAACTCTACGACGCCCCGCTTTACGTGGACGACACGCCTTCTTTGTCCGTGTTCGAATTGCGAACCAAGGCACGTCGTCTGGTACGTGAGCATGGGGTGAAAATCATTATCATCGACTACCTTCAGTTGATGAATGCCAGCGGTATGTCGTTCGGAAGCCGTCAGGAAGAGGTCAGCACCATTTCGCGTTCGTTGAAGGGATTGGCCAAGGAACTGAACATCCCGATTATTGCGCTGAGCCAGTTGAACCGTGGAGTAGAGAACCGTGAAGGTATCGACGGAAAACGTCCGCAATTGAGCGACCTTCGTGAATCGGGAGCCATCGAGCAGGATGCCGATATGGTGTGCTTCATCCACCGTCCGGAATATTATAAGATTTACACCGATGAGAAAGGTAACGACCTGCACGGCATGGCCGAAATCATTATCGCCAAGCACCGTAACGGTGCCGTAGGTGATGTGCTGCTTCGTTTCCGTGGCGAATATGCCCGTTTCCAGAACCCCGACGACGACATGATTGTGCCGATGCCGGGCGAAGAAAAGAAGGCTCCGGTGCTCCGTTCGAAGATGAATAACGGCGGCGGACAGGACTTCGTACCGCCTCCACCCACGGAGATGCCGCCTATGCCCGACAATCCGTTTGGCGCGCCTGTGCCCGATGTACCATTCTGACGGTTTTTGGCTAAAAATATTTTTTGTCTTACCTCTTATATCCCAAATATGTATTAACTTTGCACATCATTGTTTGGGAAATTATAAAATACTATTACGATATGAATATTTCTTATAACTGGCTGAAAGAATACGTCGACTTCGACCTTACTCCGGACGAAGTGGCAGCCGCACTGACTTCCATCGGTTTGGAGACTGGGGGAGTGGAAGAAGTTCAAACTATCAAGGGAGGATTGGAAGGTTTGGTAGTAGGCGAAGTGCTGACCTGCGAGCCGCATCCCAATTCTGACCACATGCATATTACGACCGTCAATTTAGGACAGGGAGAACCTGTGCAGATTGTCTGTGGTGCTGCCAACGTGGCTGCCGGACAGAAGGTTATCGTAGCTACGCTGGGTACAAAATTGTATGATGGTGACGAATGCTTCACCATCAAGAAGTCGAAGCTCCGTGGCGTAGAATCAAACGGTATGATTTGTGCCGAAGATGAAATCGGCGTGGGCACAAGCCATGAAGGTATCATCGTGTTGCCTGCCGACGTAGTTCCGGGTACACTGGCCAAGGATTACTATAATGTGAAGAGCGAATACGTACTCGAAGTGGACATCACTCCGAACCGTGCCGATGCCTGCTCACACTATGGTGTGGCACGCGACCTCTACGCATGGCTCATTCAGAACGGTCATAAAGCTACGCTGAAGCGTCCTTCGGTAGATGCATTCAAGGTAGACAATCATGACATGAATATCGACATTGTGGTGGAAAATACTGAAGCCTGCCCGCGTTATGCCGGAGTAGCCATCAAGGGAGTAACGGTGAAGGAAAGCCTGAATGGTTGCAGAACAAGCTCCGCCTTATTGGTGTGCGTCCTATTAATAACATCGTTGATATTACCAACTACATCCTGCACGCCTATGGCCAGCCGATGCACTGCTTCGATGCCGACAAGATTAAGGGCGGCAAGATTGTGGTGAAGACTTGTGCCGAAGGAACTCCGTTTGTTACATTGGACGAAGTGGAACGTAAATTGTCCGACAAGGACCTGATGATTTGCAACGCGGAAGAACCGATGTGTATTGCCGGTGTGTTCGGAGGTCTGGATTCAGGTACTACCGAAACTACTACCGACGTGTTCCTGGAAAGTGCTTACTTCCATCCTACATGGGTGCGTAAGACTGCCCGCCGTCACGGATTGAGCACCGATTCTTCTTTCCGTTTCGAACGTGGTATCGACCCGAACATCACTATCTATGCCTTGAAGGAGGCCGCTCTGCTGGTGAAAGAACTGGCCGGAGGTGAAATTGCTTCTGACATCAAAGATAACTATCCGAATCCGATTGCCGATTTCGCGGTAGAACTTTCATATAATTATGTAAACTCACTGATTGGAAAGGAAATTCCGGCAGAAACGGTGAAGAGCATCGTAACCAGCCTGGAAATGAAAATTGTGGAAGAAACGGCCGAAGGTCTTTCTTTGCAGATTCCTCCTTATCGTGTAGACGTGCAGCGTCCGTGCGACGTGGTTGAAGATATTCTTCGTATCTACGGATATAACAACGTGGAAATTCCTACTACCCTGAAATCAAGCCTGAGCGTGAAGGGAGAAGTGGACAAATCGGTGAAACTCCAGAACCTGGTAGGTGAACAGCTGGTGGGTTGCGGATTTAATGAAATCCTGAACAACTCTTTGACAGCAGCCGCTTATTACGACGGACTGGAAACTTACAAGCCGGAAAATCTGGTTCGCCTGATGAACCCGTTGAGTAACGATCTGAACGTGATGCGTGCTACCTTACTTTTCGGTGGTCTGGAAAGCATCCAGCACAATGCCAACCGCAAGAATGCCGACTTGAAGTTCTTTGAATTCGGTAACTGCTATCACTTCCATGCTGAGAAAAAGAATCCGGAAAAAGTGTTGTCAGGCTATTCAGAAGAGTTGCACATGGGGTTGTGGATTACCGGAAAGCGTGTAAGCAACTCATGGGCTCATGCCGACGAAAACGCTTCGGTTTACGAACTGAAGGCTTACGTGCTGAACATATTCCGTCGTCTGGGCGTGAACTTCGGCTCGCTGGTATTCGGTAACCTTTCAGACGATATCTACTCAGTAGCTATCTCCGTACACACCCGTGGTGGTAAATTGCTGGCTACCTTTGGTGTAGTTTGCAAGAAGATTCAGAAAGCGTTCGATATCGACAATGAAGTGTACTATGCCGACCTGAACTGGAAAGAACTGATGAAGGCCATCAAGGGCAATACGGTAAGCTACAAGGAAATCTCCAAGTTCCCGGCTGTAAAACGTGACTTGGCATTGCTGATTGACAAGAAGGTGCAATTTGCTGAAATCGAAAAGATTGCTTGCGAAACCGATAAGAAATTACTCAAGTCTGTAGAATTGTTCGACGTGTACGAAGGAAAGAACCTGGAAGCTGGCAAGAAGAGCTATGCTGTAAGCTTTATGCTTCAGGATGAAAACGCTACACTGAACGACAAGCAGATTGACAAGTTCATGCAGAAGTTGATTGGTAACTTGCAGAACAAACTGGGAGCTGTGCTTCGATAATAAGTAAATTCATTAAAAAATAAATTTAAAATATCATCCAATGGGAAGAGCATTTGAATATAGAAAAGCTACGAAGCTTAAAAGATGGGGTCACATGGCAAAGACCTTTACACGTCTGGGTAAACAAATTGCAATTGCGGTAAAGGCTGGCGGTCCGGAACCGGAAAACAACCCGACTCTGCGTTCGGTAATCGCTACTTGTAAGCGTGAAAACATGCCGAAGGATAACATCGAACGTGCCATCAAGAATGCAATGGGTAAAGACCAGAGCGATTACAAAGGTATGACTTACGAAGGATATGTCCTCACGGAATCGCCGTATTCGTAGATACATTGACTGATAATACTACTCGTACCGTAGCCGATGTACGTTCTGTATTCAACAAGTTTGGCGGTAACTTGGGTACTACAGGTTCACTGGCCTTCTTGTTCGATCACAAGTGTGTGTTCACTTTCAAGAAGAAAGAAGGTATCGATATGGAAGAACTGATTCTGGACTTGATTGACTACAACGTAGAGGACGAATTCGATGAAGATCCGGAAGAAGGAACTATCACTATCTACGGTGATCCGAAGAGCTATGCGGCTATTCAGAAGCATTTGGAAGAATGTGGTTTTGAAGATGTCGGTGGTGATTTCACTTACATCCCGAACGACCTGAAAGATGTGACTCCGGAACAGCGTGAAACTATCGATAAGATGGTAGAACGTCTGGAAGAGTTTGACGACGTACAGACCGTATATACTAACATGAAACCGGAAGAAGACGCTGAATAAGCTTTTCTTGAAAGATAATGACGGAACGGAGTATCCGGCCGGAATAATCCGGCAAGTGGTGCTCCGTTCTCTTTTTATGTTAACTCGACTAGCATATTGATGACAATGAAATATACTTATCGTACGATGGGAACATGCAGTTCTCTGATTGATTTTGAGGTAGAGGATGGCATACTGAAGGGTGTGCATTTTACCGGTGGTTGCAATGGAAACTTGAAAGGGATTTCAGCCCTGGTGGAAGGTATGAAAATAGATGAAGTGATTGCTCGTCTGGAAGGTATCCGTTGTGGCGGGAAGCGACTTCTTGTCCCGACCAGCTCTGCAAGGCTTTGCGGGAAATCTAAGTGACTAAGTGAGGGATATTGAAGCAAAGAGCACTCCTGAGAGATGAATGTTATGTCTCGGGAGTGCTCTTTTTATGTGAATGTTTGATATTAAAGCTGCTCAGAAAGAGTGGAAAGCAGGAATACCAATAGCGCAGCCGCAATGGCTAGTGAAATGAAGGTAAAGACAGCCAGGAAAACGGTTGTCTTGACAAATGTACGTATCCATCCTCGGCGGTATACTGTATGCAGGGAAATGTAGGTGTACACAAACATGCCTGCTACGAAGATAAGGAGAGTATACATTGGCATGTTTCCCTTAAATGATTCCATAAAAGTGTCACTTGTCAGCACGGGTACCAGTGGAATAGGAATCAGTATCAGAAACACGGTATTCAGGTGAATCGCGTGTACGAAATGCCACATGTAAGGAAGTTTGGATTTCCGGAACATTCCCTGCAAAAGCCAGGCAAATAGTGGCAGAAGGAACATCATGTAGAGCGGAGTCCATTTGGACAAATCTCCAAAAAACTGGTTGAGAAAGGATTCCTGACGAAGTTGTTGTGCTTCATCGTTGTGGTCTTCTCTCCATTCGTATACGGGAGTAAGAGCAGTACCGGTGGAATCTACCTGGAAATGACGCGCGGCTTGCAGGGATTCAGAGGTAATCTCTTCTTCCTCAATCAGATTATTCAAGTATTCACCTTTTACTTTTTTCAGATTCAGAATGGTATTCAGGTCTTTTTGCCGGAGAGTTGTTTCATGCAGGCAGGAGTCGGCCACGATTCGGGGCATTCGCATGTAGGAAAGAGAGAACCGGTCGTCCAGACGTTGCACTTTGAACAGCTCCTCGGCCTTTTCTACTCCTCTTTCTTGAAAGGCCTTCACTAACTCAGGGCCTTGGTATACATACACACATGTATCGGGCAGGGTAGCAGATGATTTGAGCTGTGCTACAATTCCGTCGTTGATGTTTAGGGAGCTTACAGCCTGCAATGCCTGATTGGCTTTGTCGGAGGCTATCATGAAGAAAAGGGTAAAGAAAACGACGGAGATGCACATATAGAGCCGGAAAGGATGTACGTAGGAATTGATTTTTCCGGCATTGAATTCGTTGGTCAGGAATCCGGGGCGGGTGAACATCAGCCACAAAGTTTGCCAGATTTTGCTGTCAAACTGGTAGACATTTTCAATGTATTGTCTCAGGTATTTCCAGAAAGGCTGGTAGATATCGAGGGCGTATTGTCCGCAACAATGGCAATACATGCCCTCCAGCTTGGTACCGCAATTCTTGCAGTAGGTGTACCCGGGTACGGTCTTTTTACGTATTCTCCGGAGGCGTTTCAATTCGATGAGGCGCATCACCCGGTGCTTTCGTTCTTTCAGTCTTTGCCGCATCCGGGCGAAAGGAGTCTTGTGGGTTTCTTCTTTGTGTGTGGTATTTTCCATGTCAGTAGAAATGTAATATAAATGATATTTTGACACAAAAGTACGTCTGTAAAATGAATTTAGCAAGTTTTTCTGCGGGGAATTGAATATGGTGGTATTAGGATTTAAGGAAATAAAAAAGTGATATTGTTTCTCTTGAAGCATGTCTCACAGAAACAATATCACTCGGTGAATGAACAAACAAGAGGTATTTTACCCGCAAGTTTATCCAATCTTGCTTATCTTCTTTAATTTTTCTTCGTCAATGAGCTTGATTTTTCGTCCGTCGATAATAATCAGTTTTTCGGCGGCGAAATTAGACAGGGTTCGGATGGCATTGGATGTGGTCATGTTGGAGAGGTTGGCCAGGTCTTCTCTGGAGAGATAGATGCTCAGAGTACACTGGTCTTCTTCCACGCCGTAGGTATCTTTCAGGAAGAGCAATGATTCTGCCAAACGTCCCCGAATATGTTTCTGAGTCAGGTTGACTGTTCTTTCGTCGGAGATACCCAGATCTTTCGACAACTGTTTGATGAAAAACATGGCAAGCTCCGTATTTTCCATAATTAGCTGTACGATGACGGGCATGGGAATCAGGCACATGGTACATGGCTCAAAGGCAGCAGCAGCGGTCACGAAATTTTCTTCGGCAAAATAGGCACGATAGGCAAAGTATTCTTTGTCCTTTATTACTCGGATAATCTGGCTGCGTCCCCCTACGCCGTCCTTGTAAATCTTTACCTTTCCGTTCAGCAGGCACATCAAATTCTCCGGTGTTTCACCTTCACAATAAATCGTTTCGTTCTTTTTGTATTTCTGAATCGTAAAATTCTGTGCCAGCAATTCGCGTTGTTGCTGTGTTAATGGTTGCCATAAATCTGGTATACTTTCGGCAATCTCAGCTTCTGTTAATTCCTTTTTTACCATAAAATGTTCCAAAACCATGTTATTAAGCACAAAGGTACGAAGAAAAATTGAAAATATTCTTTTTTTTCATCATAAAAATGGCCTCAGATAAGGGCTTTATTATATATTTGCTGTGAATATGCGAAAACTGAAAGGCTTATATGAGGCTTTGTGGGGCTTGCTGGCATTGTGCTTGCTGTGCTGTTTCCCACTGCGAGGGGTGGCGCGCGACAATGCTCCGTACCTTCCGAAAAAGCCTGTCGTGGCCGATTCTATTTTGGATTACATGTTTCATTCTGCATCTATTTATTTGCGTGAGGTGAAAGGATACAAGGGCGATTTGTATTTGAAAGGTCATCTGAAAGTACATAAGCAGAACCGGATTATCAAGTATGTGCCTTCCATGTTTCGTCTGGAAAAGGGTATAAATGATTATTTTCATGAGTCTATCAGTGAGCTGCAATATACGGCTCCTGCCATTTACGACCGGAAGGTCAGGGCAATATCTACGACTTTCCCCAGCACCAGAGGGCAGATATTCGACATTATGGACTACATGAAGTTCAATATTTATGCTCCTTCGCTGATGGGTAACAGGATACTTTCACCGCTGAACAGAAAGGCTCAGGTACATTATCATTATTTGCTTGAAAGGGTGGAGCACCGGTTGGGAGGAGAATTGTATTGCATTCGTGTCGTACCCCGTTACCGGAGCACGCAGTTGGTGGAAGGTTTTCTGTGGCTTTCATCAGCCGACTGGACTATCCGAAGAATGAATCTCAAGGGACGTTATGACCTGGTAAGGTTCCAACTGAGCATGCAGATGGGCGAGGAGGAAGATACGAAATATCTTCCTGTTTTACTGAATCTTGATTTGAACTTCAAGTTCCTGAAGAATCATCTGGAGATGAAGTATACGGGGTGGATGAAGTATTCATCGGTTGTTTATCGTAAGCCGGGGGAGGAATGGATTGTCAAGAAAACGAACGACCATAATCTTTCGAATTCTTATACTTTGTCGTGTGATACCAGTCGGCTCGTGGTGGAACGTGACTCGTTCAACCGCATCCGTCCGATTCCTTTGTCTGCTTATGAGGATTCGCTTTACCGTTCGGCGGATGAGCGGCGATTGAAACGGGAGGCCGATACGATAAAGGCAGAGCCTACAAAACTGAAGAAGAACATGGTGTTCTTGGGGCAGCTGGGGGATGCCTTGATTAGCAGCTATGACATTGACATCTCTAAAGTGGGAAGCATCAACTGCTCTCCGATTATCAATCCCTTATTAGTGAGTTATAGCCACCGGAACGGAATATCCTATCGGCAGGTATTTAAGTACAACAAGCTTTTCCATGATGGGCGTTTGCTACGTATTGTTCCTCAGATTGGTTATAACTTTACAAAGAAAGAGTTTTATGCCAAGGCGGATATGGAATATATCTACAATCCTCGGAAATTGGGCTCCATTGAAGTACATGGAGGAATGGTAACCGAATTTACAGTAGTGTGGTACTCGACCAGCTGGAGCAGATTCCGGACAGTGCGTTTACCTTCGATGGACTTGAATTGGATTATTTTAAAGATGTATACGTAGATATATCGCATAACATTGAGTTGTGCAACGGACTAAAGTTAGGCACAGGTTTGGCTATGCATTGGCGTTATACTAAGAGTACGCCGGAAGTGGAAGCACGTGTACGTTCTAATTATAACAGTTTCGCTCCCCGTATTCGTCTGGAATGGACACCGGGCATGTATTATTATATGAACGGCAACCGAAAGATAAATGTCGGCTCTTTCTTTCCTACCTTTATGCTGGATTACGAACGGGGTATCAAAGTTTTAAAGAATTCCGGTACCTATGAACGAATCGAAGGTTCTGTGGAACAAATCATTCGTTTGAAGAATGTGCGTTCACTGGCTTATCATGTGGGAGCCGGTATGTTTACCAATCAATCGGATATGTACTTTGTGGATTATGCGCATTTTGCCAACTTGAATCTTCCCCAGGGTTGGAATGACGATATTGGAGGTACGTTCCAGATGCTGGACGGACGCTGGTACAATGCTTCCAGTCATTACATACGAGGTAATCTGACCTTTGAGGCACCTTTCATCCTCTTATATCCGGTCACCCGTTTGTTGTCGTTCGTACAGAAGGAACGTATTTATGCCGGCGTTCTTTTCATGCCCCACCTGAATCCTTATCTGGAATTCGGTTACGGCTTTGCTACCCACTTGTTTGATGTGGGTGTCTTTATCGGAAATGAAAAAGGTAAATTTACCTCCGTGGGATGTAAATTTACCTTCGAATTATTCAACAAATAAAAATAGTTGCATTATACTAACTCGTCCGAAGTATATCCTTGCGGAAGTGGACGACAGTTATATCCAGAAGCCATGATTTCACCGTAGCTCCGGCAGAACGAAGTGCAATCAGGTCGCCACGGTGTACCTTGTTCAGGTCGATGGCTTTTCCGAATACATCCGATGATTCACAGATAGGACCTACTACATCGTATGCTTCTGCAGGTTCTTCCGAAGTGAGGTTCTCAATCTTGTGATAAGCCTGATACAAAGCCGGACGAATCAGGTCGGTCATTCCTCCGTCTACGATGGCAAACTGCTTGTTGGTACCTTGTTTCACGTAAATAACTTTAGTGATGAGGTTACCGCACTGACCTACCACTGAGCGTCCCAATTCAAAGTGAAGCGTTTGCTGCGGACGCAGGCGCAGGTGCTTGTGATAAGTAGCGAAATACTCTGCGAAGTCAGGAATCGGCTGGCGGTTGGGGTGTGCATAGTCAATACCTAAGCCACCTCCCACGTTGATATGTTCCACGATAATCTGACGGGCAAAAAGTTTCTCCTGTAATTCGTTTACACGGTTACAGAGTGCCACGAAGTCGCCCATATCCAGAATCTGTGAGCCGATGTGGAAGTGTAATCCTACGAACTTCACGTTTTTCATCTCCAGTGCCAGGTCAATCACACGATCCATGTCTTGTATACTGATACCGAATTTATTTTCTGCCAGTCCGGTAGTGATGTTGGCATGCGTATGAGCACCTACATCCGGATTGATACGGAAAGCCACGCGGGCAATCTTGTTCTTTGCTGCAGCCAGTTCGTTGATGACTTCCAGTTCTGGAATAGACTCAACGTTAAAACAAAAAATGTCATAATCCAGTCCCAGATTGATTTCCTTGTCTGTTTTTCCTACTCCAGCATATACAATCTTGCTAGCAGGGAATCCGGCCTTGATGGCAGCTTTGATTTCGCCGCCGCTTACGCAGTCAGCTCCCAGTCCGCTTTCACGAATGATGCCTAATATTTTAGGGTTGGCATTAGCTTTCACCGCATAGTGCACACAGAATTTATTGTATTTTCCTGCTTCCTCCTTGATTTTATTTAAGGTTTCACGAAGCAGATTTGTGTCATAATAATAAAATGGCGTTTCCAGTTTTCGGAACTGCTCTATTGGAAAATTAGCTTTCATAAAATGGGTTTAGTTGTGATTGTTGTTATATTAGAAGAATAAAAAAGGCGGTGATGCGGTTTTTACTGACCGTATCCTCCGCCTTTAGCTTTTATAAAAGGTTGCTTTTATTTCTCTTTACCGTTGAAAAGCACGTTGCTCAATGACTGCAACGCCTGCTTCTTATCTGATTCACGAATCAGGAAAGAGATGTTGTAGTTACTTCCACCGAATGAAATCATACGTACCGGAATTTCACGCATTGCATCCAGTGCCTTTGCTTCGAAACCTACGTTTTCCCATTCCAGGTCGCCCACTACACAGACGATACACATGTCATGGTCTACCGTTACTGTACCGTACTTCTTCAGGTCGTTTACGATTTCGTTCAGGTGTTTTGTGTTGTCAATCGACATAGATACACCCACTTCTGAAGTACATACCATATCAATCGGAGTCTGGTAGCTTTCAAAGATTTCAAATACCTTGCGGAGGAAACCGTGAGCCAGCAGCATACGGCTTGACTTAATCTTGATAGCGGTGATGTTGTCTTTGGCAGCTACCGCCTTGATTTTGCCTTTTTCCGTATCGTTAGAAATCAGTGTGCCCGGAGCAGTCGGTTCCATGGTGTTCAGCAAACGTACCGGAATGTTGGCATATTTAGCCGGCTGGATACAAGTCGGGTGCAGAATCTTTGCACCGAAGTAGGCCAGTTCAGCTGCTTCTTCAAAGTGAAGCTGACGTACCGGAGAAGTCTTGTCTACTACGCGCGGGTCATTGTCGTGCATACCGTCGATGTCTGTCCAGATCTGGATTTCAGAAGCATTGATGGCAGCTCCAATCAGAGAAGCCGTATAGTCACTTCCTCCACGCTGCAGGTTGTCGATTTCACCGTATGCGTTGCGGCAGATGAATCCCTGAGTGATATAGATTTCATAACCCGGGTTTGCTTCCAGTTGTGCCGACAGTTTTTCGCGGATATAAGTCAGGTCCGGTTCACTGTTCTTGTCAGTGCGCATGTATTCCAGTGCCGGAATCAATGTCGCGTTTACGCCCTGCTCGCACAAGTAGTTAGTCACCATGTTGGTAGAGATGATTTCTCCCTGAGCTAGGATGACTTTTTCTTCAAATAAAGTAAATATGTCTTTCGTATAAGAACGAATGTAATCGAATACAGATTTTACGAAATCCAGTGTTTTCTGTTTATATTCTTCGGTAGAATACAACTCATCAATGTGCTGTTTATATTTCGCTTCCAGTCTATTGATGATTTCATTTGCACCTTCTGGATTTTTCTTGTACAGATAATCCGAAATTTCAACTAATGTGTTAGTCGTACCTGACATGGCAGACAGGACTACAATTTTCTGTTCGCCGTCAGTGATTAATTTGGCCACATCCTTCATTCTTTGTGCAGAACCCACAGATGTACCTCCAAACTTTAAAACTTTCATTTTACGTTTCGAATTTTAAATGTTCTATAATTAATTAATTTCGGGAGCAAATGTAATAATAAAAACCCTATTTTGGGGTCATTTGGGCAAAAATCCTTTTACTCCTTTGTCTTTTTTATGAATTTGTCGTTTCCGTGAGACGGTGATGTTCGCATTTGTACACTTTTCCGGGATATTCCGAAAGCAAGTTGAGGTTGTGCGTGGTCATCAGAATGGCTGAGCCCTGGCGGCAGATGTCCTGCAATAATTCCACGATGCGCCGTCCGGTTTCCACGTCCAGATTGCCGGTCGGTTCATCGGCCAGGATAATTTCCGGTTTGTTCAGTATGGCCCGGGCGATGACGATACGCTGCTGTTCTCCACCGGAAAGTTCGTTAGGCATTTTGTACCCCTTGTTTTCCATGCCAACCTGCTGGAGCACTTCTTCAATTCGCCGTTCTATTTCGGTACGGTTTTTCCAGCCGGTAGCTTTAAGCACGAATTTCAGGTTTTCGTGCACGGTACGGTCGGTCAGTAGCTGGAAATCCTGAAACACGATGCCGAGTTTCCGGCGCAGGGTAGGGAAGTCCTTCCGTTTCAGGGTGCGCATGGCATTTCCCAGCACCCATGCTTCTCCGGCATCAATCTCCACCTCACCGTAGATGGTTTTCAGGAGAGTAGACTTTCCGCTGCCCACCTTCCCGATGAGATAGACAAATTCGCCTTTCCGGAGTTCCAGGTTTACGTCAGAAAGAATCTCCTGTCCTTGCAAGCTCACGTTTACGTGCTGGTAAGAAATGAGTGGTTGTTCTTCCATATATAGTGATTAGTGTTTTTTCCAGGTGGCGCTGTGACGCTCTTTCAATTCACGGGCTAAGTCTTCAATGCGGTAGCCTTTGTACGTAAGCAGCACAATCAAGTGGTAAAGCAGGTCGGCTCCTTCGTAAATCAGGCGTTCGTCGGTTCCATTGCAGGCTTCGAGGATGGTTTCTACAGCTTCTTCACCTACCTTTTGTGCCATCTTGTTGACTCCTGAATTGAACAGGCTGGTGGTGTACGATTTCTCCGGCATTTCCTGACGGCGACGGTCGATGAAATCCTGTAACTCTTTCAGGAACATGATGTCCTGCTCGTTTTTGTCTCCCCAGCAAGTATCTGTGCCCTTGTGGCAGACAGGGCCTTCCGGATGTACCATGATGAGCAGTGTGTCGTTGTCACAGTCAGCCTTTACCGAAACCACGTGCAGAAAGTTTCCGCTTTCTTCTCCTTTGGTCCACAGACGGTTTTTGGTACGGCTGAAGAAAGTCACCTTACCCGTTTCCATGGTTTTCTCGTAGGCTTCCTTGTTCATGAATCCCAGCATCAATACTTTTTGCGTATAGTTATCTTGGATAATGGCCGGAATCAAGCCATTCATTTTTTCAAAATCCAGTTCCATAATCTTACTTTATATAATATAGTTAGTTTAAACAGTTATCTGCGCACGGCGATACCTTCTTTGCAAAGGTAATCTTTTAATTCGGGAATTGGAATTTCACCGAAGTGAAAAACACTGGCTGCCAGGGCGGCATTAGCTTTTCCTAACGTAAATGCGTCACGGAAATCCTCTTTCTTGCCAGCTCCTCCGGAAGCAATGACCGGAATGGTAAGCCGGTCGGCCAGTTCGGCCAGTGCTTCGTTGGCATATCCTTCCTTTACCCCGTCGTGGTCCATGCTGGTAAACAAGATTTCCCCGGCTCCGCGGCTGTTGGCTTCTTCCGCCCATTCCATAAGGAAACGGTCGGTCTCCAGCCTTCCTCCGTTGAGGTAACATTTCCAGCCTTGCGGGGTTTGTCGGGCATCAATGGCCACCACACATACCTGCGAACCGAAATGGCGGGCGATGTCATCGATGAGCTGCGGGTTCCGGATGGCCGAAGATTGATAGACACCTTGTCGGCTCCGGCATTTAGCAGACGTTCCACATCGCTCAGTTCATGAATACCTCCTCCCACGGTGAAAGGAATGTTGATTTCCGCAGAAATGCGTTTCACCAGCTCCGTAAACGTTTTCCGTCCTTCGTGGCTGGCAGTGATGTCCAAATAAACCAGTTCGTCGGCTCCTTGTTCACTGTAAGCCTTTCCGAGTTCTACCGGGTCGCCCGCTTGTCGCAGATTGACGAAGTTGGTACCTTTCACCGTTTGTCCGTCTTTGATGTCAAGACAGGGTATGATTCTTTTTGCTAACATAATCAGTTTCTTGAGTTAAGAGTTAAGGAAGAAAAGCTTTCAAGTCCTGCAGGTGATACGCCCTTCATAGAAAGCCTTGCCGAATACCACTGCCGGAATACCTGCTTCGTTCAGTGCTTCAATGTCCTTCATTCCGCTGATGCCTCCGCTGGCTATCAGATGCAGGTCGGGGTGCGCCTCCATGATTTGCTTGTATAGCTCCAAAGACGGCCCGTTGAGCATCCCGTCGCGAGAGATGTCCGTGCAGAGTACCTTTGCGACACCTTTCTTTATATAGTCATCCAAGAACGGCATCAGCTCCAGACGGCTGCACTCCAGCCATCCGTTGACGGCTATTTTCCCGTCTTTGGCATCCGCTCCTAAAATAATCCGTTCACTGCCATATACCTTCATCCATCGGTTGAACGTATCCGGCTCCTTTACGGCGATGCTGCCCAGCGTTACCATCTGCGCTCCGCTTTCGAAGGCAATGTGCAAGTCTTCATCGCTTTTGATGCCTCCGCCAAAGTCAATGACCAGCGAAGTCTGTCCGGCCAGTGCTTCCAGTATCTTATAGTTTACCACATGCTTGGAAGCCGCTCCGTCCAGGTCGACCACATGCAGGCGATGGATGCCATGCGCTTCAAACATCTTGGCCACTTCCACTGGATTCTCGTTGTAAACCTTTTTCGACTGATAGTCGCCCTGAGAAAGTCGTACACACTTCCCGTCGATGACATCGATGGCTGGTATAAGTTCTATCATATTTTATATAATGTTTCGTGATTAGAGATTCAAAAAGTTGCGCAGGATACATTCTCCCACCTTTCCGCTTTTTTCCGGATGAAACTGGGTGGCATAGAAGTTATCCTTGTGCAAGGCCGCACTGAAAGGAGTGATATAGTCGGTTGTGGCCGCTGTAAATTCGTTGACCGGCACATAGAAACTATGCACGAAATACACGAACTCTTCTTCTTTCATACCTTGAAAGAGCGGGCTGCGGAGATGTGACAATGTATTCCATCCCATATGAGGAACTTTCTCTTCAGGATTGGTCGACTGGAATCGCTTGACTTCCGCATCGAAGATTCCCAGACAGTCCGCATCACCTTCTTCCGAATGTCGGCAGAGCAACTGCATCCCCAGGCAAATACCTAATACTGGTTGTTTGAGCTCTTTGATGAGAAGGTCCATGTGGCAAGCTTTCAGGTAATCCATGGTGGTACGTGCTTCGCCCACTCCCGGGAAAATCACCTTGTCGGCACTGAGCAGTGTCTCCTTGTCGTTAGTGATGACAGGTTCCACACCCAGTCGCTTCAGTGCACAATCCACCGAAAAGAGGTTGCCTGCATTGTATTTTATGATTGCAATTTTCATTCAGTGCTGTTTTTTTTGTAGAAAAAAATAGTTTTTGCAAAAGTAACGAATTATAAACAATCTCCTAATAAAAGCGACAAAAAGTTTGTCTGTGATGGTGGTTTTCTGACAAGGTTTTTGTAAGAACCTCCTATGTGTGGCTTTCTAAAAAATGAGGCGTAAAACTTTTTTGAATATTTTTTCGGAAAGCTATTGCAGATTCAAAAAAAAACACTACCTTTGCATCGCAATCGAGAGAGATGGCAACGAAAAAACTTAATGGTGCGTTAGTTCAGTTGGTTAGAATACATGCCTGTCACGCATGGGGTCACGGGTTCGAGTCCCGTACGCACCGCCAGCTTACAAAGCAAAATTAGGAAAAAGCTCTGATTCACAACAGAATCAGGGCTTTTTTTCGTTTCTGGGCGGAAGCAGAATATGGTGGTTTTGCGAAGTAAGTCAGGTGCAAAAATGGTTGCTTTTTTCAGACCTCAAAAAAAATGCAACTAAAATGTATTACATTTCGCTGATTTTTC
>ENA-OQAZ01000708-OQAZ01000708.1-human-gut-metagenome-genome-assembly--contig:-NODE-708-length-18010-cov-6.193759_pt1 | contig 18010 bp, 18 predicted proteins | sample MGYA00242737_ERZ504531 | MGnify/ENA primary metagenome ERZ504531 (study PRJEB26092, sample SAMD00036244) | human gut metagenome | host: Homo sapiens | study: EMG produced TPA metagenomics assembly of... | reverse complement strand
TATTGTAATTTAGTATTTTTGCACATACTACTTTACAAAATATTTATATCTTGTAGTAAAATTTTATAAAACTTAACTTTTTTTAACATAAACGCTTGATTTTTGATACTCAAAGGAGTATCTTAATTTCAGAAATAATGTTAAGCGAAATGAACGAGGCGTTCCACCATAGATGGAGTGCCCTCTTTTTTAATAAACTAAGAAGTCCGGCATAAAACAAGAATATTCGAGTTTATATGTTGTGCAGCTGTTTAAACATTATTTGAAAATAACAATTCACTCAAGGGGATTGATGAACAGAAAGGATGTAAGATATGAGCGAACAGGAATATTTCAACGTAGCAGACATCTTTGGAGAGAACGTATTTAACGATGCAGTTATGCAGGAGCGTCTTCCAAAGAAGGTTTACAAGAAGCTCCATGAGGTTATGGACGAAGGAAAGGAGCTTGATCTCGAGACTGCTGATGTTATCGCACACGAGATGAAGGAATGGGCCATTGAGAAGGGTGCAACACACTATACACATTGGTTCCAGCCACTTACAGGCGTTACTGCTGAGAAGCATGATTCATTTATCACTTCTCCAATGCCAAACGGAAAAGTACTTATGAGCTTTTCAGGAAAAGAGTTAATAAAGGGTGAGCCGGATGCTTCATCTTTCCCATCAGGTGGTCTTCGTGCTACATTTGAGGCAAGAGGATATACAGCCTGGGATTGTACATCACCTGCATTTGTCAGACAGGATGCAGCAGGCGCAACACTTTGCATTCCAACAGCCTTCTGTTCATACACAGGCGAGGCTCTTGATCAGAAGACACCTCTTCTTAGATCAATGGAAGCAATCAATGATCAGGCACTGAGACTTCTTAGATTATTCGGAAATACAACATCAAAGAAGGTTACACCTTCTGTCGGACCTGAGCAGGAGTACTTCATCGTAGATCGTGAGAAGTATTTACAGAGAAAGGATCTCATCTTCACAGGACGTACACTTTTCGGAGCTATGCCTCCAAAGGGACAGGAGATGGATGATCATTATTTCGGAGCTATCCGCGAGAGAATCGCAGCTTACATGAGAGATGTAAACAAGGAGCTCTGGAAGCTTGGTGTTTCAGCCAAGACACAGCACAACGAGGTAGCACCTGCACAGCACGAGCTTGCACCTATCTATGCTGAGTGCAACGTAGCTGTTGACCACAACCAGCTTATCATGGAGACACTCAAGAAGGTGGCAGGCCGTCACGGACTCCAGTGCTTACTTCATGAGAAGCCATTCGCAGGAGTTAACGGTTCAGGAAAGCATGACAACTGGTCAATCACAACAGATGATGGTATCAACATGCTTGAGCCTGGCAAGACACCACATGACAATGTACAGTTCTTACTTGTACTCACATGTATGTTAAAGGCAATCGACGAGCATGCAGCACTTCTTCGTGCGGCAGCAGCAGATGTAGGAAACGATCACAGACTTGGAGCTAACGAGGCACCACCTGCAATCCTTTCTATCTACCTTGGAGACCAGCTTGGAGACGTATTGAACCAGCTTATCTCAACAGGTACAGCTACACACAGCTTAAAGGGTGAGAAGCTTGAGACAGGTGTTAAGACAATTCCTGATTTCATGAAGGATGCTACAGACCGTAACCGTACATCACCATTCGCATTCACAGGAAACAAGTTCGAGTTCCGTATGGTTGGTTCACAGGATTCTGTTGCACAGGCCAACATCGTGCTTAACACAATCGTTGCTGAGGCATTCTCAGACGCTTGTGATATACTTGAGAAGGCAGACAACTTTGACCTCGCTGTACATGATCTCATCAAGGATTACGCAGTAGAGCACCAGAGAATCGTATTCAACGGAAACGGATACTCAGATGAGTGGGTAGCTGAGGCAGAGAGACGTGGACTTCCAAACATCAAGTCTATGGTAGATGCAATTCCTGCATACGTTGCTCCTGAGTCAGTTGCAGCATTCGAGAAGTTCGGTGTATTTACAAAGACAGAGCTTGAGAGCCGTGCCGAGATCGAGTATGAGACATATGCAAAGACTATTAATATAGAAGCAAAGGCTATGATTGATATTGCCGGAAAGCAGATTATTCCTGCAGTTATCAAGTATATTACATCACTTGCACAGTCAGTTAACTCAGTTAAGAGTGCAGTTGCTGATGCAGATGTATCTGTTCAGTCAGAGCTTCTTACAGAGAGCTCAGCTCTTCTCTCAGATGCACAGGTTGCACTTGCAAAGCTTAAGGATGAGACAGCAAAGGCCGGTGCTATGGAAGAGGGCAGAGAGCAGGCTGTTTACTACAGAGATGTTGTAAAGACTGCTATGGATGCTCTTCGTACTCCGGTTGATGAGCTTGAGATGATTGTCGACAAAGAGATGTGCCAATGCCATCATACGGCGATTTAATTTTCGAGGTTTAATCCTTGTAGTTTCAGGACCAAAGCTTACGGGAAGCTGTTTAGAGCGGTATATATGATTTAATTTAACATAATAATAAAATGGAGACATTTTGCTGAACCACGAAGCTGTGGAAATTGGTGAAGTGTCTCTGTTTTTTTATAAATTTTACTTTCAATAAAATGAAAAAATGAAAGAGAGGACATTACTATGACAGAAGAGATTAGTGGAGTAATTTTCGGAGTCTGGTTCCTTATTGGAGCAGCATTGGTTTTCTGGATGCAGGCAGGTTTTGCTATGGTGGAAGCAGGTTTTACCAGAGCAAAGAATACCGGTAACATCCTTATGAAAAACCTCATGGATTTCTGTATTGGTACAGTTGTATTCATACTGATTGGTTTTTCGCTTTTATTGGGTGAAGATGTTCTTGGTTTCATCGGTAAGCCGGGATTTGACATCTTTACATCTTACAAAGATTTTGACTGGTCAAACTTTGTATTCAACCTGGTTTTCTGTGCGACAACAGCAACTATCGTATCAGGAGCTATGGCTGAGAGAACAAAATTTATTTCCTACTGTGTTTATTCAGGAGTTATTTCAGCACTTATTTATCCAATCGAGGCTCACTGGATCTGGGGTGGTGGCTGGCTTTCACAGATTGGCTTCCATGATTTCGCAGGTTCATGTGCCATCCACATGGTTGGTGGTATCAGTGCTCTTGTAGGAGCTGCAATTCTTGGACCTCGTATCGGAAAGTTTACAAAGGATAAAAACGGAAAGATTACAAAAGTAAACGCTATTCCGGGACATAACATCACAATCGGTGCACTCGGTGTATTCATTCTCTGGCTTGGCTGGTATGGATTCAACGGTGCAGCAGCAAAATCAGTAGAGCAGCTTGGTTCTATCTTTGTAACAACAACAATCGCACCTGCACTTGCAACAGTAGTATGTATGATTTTCACATGGCTCAAATATGGCAAGCCTGATGTGTCAATGTGTCTGAATGCTTCACTTGCAGGACTTGTAGCTATCACAGCAGGCTGTGATGTAACAGATGCACTTGGTGCTATCATTATCGGTTCCGTAGCAGGACTTCTCGTCTGCTTCGGTGTATGGTTCCTTGACAATGTACTTCGTGTTGATGACCCTGTAGGTGCTGTCGCAGTACATATGATGAATGGTATCTGGGGAACAATCGCTGTTGGTCTTTTTGCCACAAACAGTGCTCCGGGATATTCAATTGCTGATTCAAAGGGTAACGAGCTCGTAGGACTTTTCTACGGCGGTGGATTTAAGCTTTTAGGACTCCAGCTCACAGGATTTGTTTCTGTTGCAGCATGGACAGTAGTTACTATTACAATCGTATTCCTTGTTATCAAGGCTACACTGGGACTTAGAGTTTCAGAGGAAGAGGAAATCGTAGGACTTGACCCAACAGAGCATGGTCTTCCATCAGCATACGCAGGATTTGCTATCATGGATGTATCAGGTGATGTTATGGATGTCAATGAAAATACAGACCTTGGTTCTTCTGAGTATGCAACAGCTTCTCAGGCAAAGAAGGATGCAGCAGTGCCTGTTGTAAATGCAACAACACCGGCTTCAGCAAGCGGTATCCACAAGGTTGTTATTATTTCAAAGCTTACAAAGTACGACAAGCTTCGTAAGGCTATGAATGACTTAGGTGTAACAGGAATGACAGTGACACAGGTTATGGGCTGTGGTATCCAGAAGGGTGCCGGCGAGAAATACCGTGGAGCTGAGCTTGATGCGACATTACTTCCAAAGGTTAAGGTTGAGGTAATCGTTGGCAAGATTCCGGTAGAAAAGGTTATTGAGACTGCTAAGAAGACTCTCTACACCGGACATATCGGAGATGGTAAGATCTTCGTTTACGACGTGGCACAGGTTGTCAAGGTTCGTACAGGCGAGGAAGGAATTGAGGCATTACAGGATGTAGAGTAATGCAAATTATTATCTAATCCCCTTAGCATATATACATCAACAAAAACCCCCGAGGATATGATCCTTGGGGGTTTTGCTTTAGATAATTAAGTTGTAAATCGCAATGGTTAACGATGAGTGTTACCGGATGAACCGGAGCTGCCGGTATCAGTACCACCTGAACCTGAGCCACCGGTACCGGAAGCACCGGCTCCAGAGCCGCTTGAACCGGAACCGCCAGTGCCAGTACCGGAGCTACCAGTACCAGCACCTGAGCTAGCACCGGTACCAGTTTCAGCCCCACCTGTCTGTGCTCCAGCCGCAGTGCCATCAGTACTGCCCGGTGTAGTACCGGAATTGGTAGGATCCGTGGTGGTTGGTGAGCTGTTAATCAGCGATGTTGCATCATGTAATGTACATACGGTATTCATGAACGTATCATCTGCCATGAATTCATATTCAGGGCTGCCTGATACAGCGCCTGTTATAAATACCTTTGATGTTTTATTCGGACAATATGGACCGGCAATGGCTCCCGAATCGGCACAAATCTCAAGTGCAACATGATGGTCGCAGCTGTCTGTCGGCACAGTGTCCGTATCAAAATATTCAGTTGTCAGCATTGATCCTCGAGGATCATTGTCACATGTTCCCTCTAAAGGAACAAGCCCTGATTTGCTGCATACCGTGGTATTTGTTATACCATCCGGCTGTACAAAGTCTTTGGTTTCTAGTCCTTCATGGATTCTGCTCATGGCATTCCTCCATATATTCTTAGGGTAGGATGTGAGCTTGCCGGACTGTTTTGAGTTGTCATCATAGCCGCCCCATACGACACATGTGTAGTATGGTGTGTAGCCTGCCCACAGGCAGTCGCGGTTGCTGGTTGTGGTACCGGATTTACCCGCCTGGGCTATCTGGCTGTCAAAGCGCGCCAGCTTTCCGGTTCCCTGTGTCAGAACATCCTTCATGGCATCTGTAAGAAGCCATGCCGTAGTATCCTTGATTACAGTACGTGTGTCCTGTGTAGTGGTCTTGTCAAGTAATACATTGCCATCGTGGTCAAGAACCTGAGTGTAGAACTTTGGCTCTAAGTATACTCCGCCGTTGGCTATAGTAGCATATGCACCTGTGAGCTCAAGGTTTGTGACACCCTTTGTCAGTCCGCCGAGCGCCAGTGACAGGTTTTTGTCGGAATCGGTGAGAGTTGAAATACCGAAATCCTCCGCATATTTGTAACCGAGATCAACCCCGATATCCTGTAAGGTTTTGACTGTTACAATATTGATGGACTTTGTTATTGCCCATCGGATGGAGGTAAAGCCTCCGAAAGATTTGTCATAGTTGTTAAAGGTTTTTGAACCTACTGTAAACGGTGCATCATCCTGCACGGATGCAAGTGTTTTGCCGCCTGCATCGAGAGCAGCAGCATAGCAGCCGATTATCTTGAAGGTAGAGCCGGGCTGTCTGCATGTATCTGTAGCTCTGTTCCATGTTCTGTTGCCGGATTTGTCACCGCGACCGCCGACCAGTGCCTTTACTTCACCGGTGCTCTGGTCGATGACTGTCATGGCAACCTGTGGTTCCAGCGTGATATTGACAGCTTCAGAACCCTCCACAATTGAATCGCCCTCCTCAAGTACATCCTGCTCGTACTGTGCAATAGCTGCATTGCATTCATCAGGGCTTGAGTAGTTGATGCTGAAATCATCATTGTTGGTTTTTTTCTTATAAAAAGAGAGCATGGTCTGGTTCGTGTAGGTCTTGTACGAACCGTCTGCCTTTTTTACTTCGAAGGAAAGCTGGAACGAATACTTTGCGTCGGACGGATAGTTGGATGGATTGTTTGCCTCCTCGTCGCATATAGTCTGCATAGTAAGGTCCTGGTCGATTTGATAGTCAGTCCGCCCTTGTAAATCAGCTTGTAGGCTTCTGTCTCAGAGTAACCGGCGGCTGTGAGATCGTCGAACACGTTGTCGATGAGTGCATCAATAAAGTATGTGTTCACAGAGCCTGAGCCTGTGGTGTTGTACTCAGCAATTCTTGAGTAGACATCATCGGCCATGGCCTCATCATATTGCGCCTTGGAGATATAGCCCTGATCCTTCATGTTATTTAACACCTTTTCACGTCTCTTGGCATTTTTGTCAGGGTGTGTGATAGGGTTGTAGCCGGATGGATTCTGAGTGATACCTGCGATGACAGATGCTTCAGAAAGCGTGAGCTCTGAGACATCCTTGTTAAAGTACTTCTTGGATGCGGCCTGCACACCGAGGGTATTTGCTCCCAGATTGACCGAATTCATGTAGTTTTCAAGAATCCAGTCCTTGTCGTTTACCTGCTTTTCGAGCTCAAGGGCAAGGTACTGCTCCTGAATCTTTCTCTGAAGCTTTTCTACAAAGGAAGTTTCGCTTGTCCAGCTGGTCAGTACGTTGTTCTTGATGAGCTGCTGTGTTATTGTGCTGGCTCCCTCACTGAATCTGCCTTTGACAGACCGGAGATAAAGGCTCTTCCGATACCATGCAGGTCGATGCCGTTGTGGTCGTAAAAGCGTTCATCCTCGATTGCAACAAAAGCATGCTGCAAATCCAGCGGAATCTCATCGATGGTGACATACTGCCTGTTTGCCCCCTGACCTACGAGTGTGGCGGTTTCTTCTCCGTTTGCCGCCAGAACGGTAGTTGAGTAGCCGGTAGGAGTGACATCGATCTTTGATATGTCAGGTGCGGAATCAATGATTCCCTTCATGACACCGATTCCTGAACTGATGCCGCTGCGCCTGCTACAATTACTACAACCAGAAGAATCTTTAGAACAATGAGCTTGAACTTGTTTTTGACCTTAGAGCTCTTATTGTCATATTTCCGGAGCAGCTGCATTGTAGCTTTTTTGCCGTAATTCATATATAGGCCTCCTTGTCATTATAAAGATTTGTAATCTTGTTTGTATATACTGTGATTAGAAAATAAACAGTATACATTATTATATCAAATATAGCATTTAAATGCAATTTACAGATTGGTTTTCATATTATATAATACAGGTAACAACTATAAAGTGTCTTTATGATGCATGAGTGTAATCAGGCAATATCAGGATGGAAAGAATATCATATGTCAGAGAAATACTATAGCCTGTACAGTGTACAAGGGCGGACAGGGTGAGATAACAGAGAAGAAATCGAGGTTTATAGCAACCGTAAGGCCGGTAGAGTCTGAGGATGAGGCTGTAAGCTTCATCAATGAGACGAAAAAGAAATACTGGGATGCAAGGCACAACTGCAGTGCCTTTGTTATAGGAAAGAGACAGGAGCTGACCAGATGCTCGGATGACGGGGAGCCTGCAGGCACCGCAGGTCGTCCTATGCTTGATGTACTCCTTAAGGAAAATATCCACAATGTCGCTGTTGTTGTAACGAGGTACTTCGGTGGGGTGCTGCTTGGCACTGGCGGACTGGTGCGTGCGTATCAGCAAGCCACAAAGGCGGGGCTATCGGCAAGTGAGATAATAGAGAAGAAGGATGGTGCAGTACTGTTTATCAGGACGGACTATACCGGAATCGGAAGACTTCAGTATCTGTTTGCACAGGAGAAGATTACGGTGATGGACACAGCGTATGAGGCGGATGTGCTCGTGAAAGCCGTTATCCCGGAAAATGATAAAAAACGCATAGAGAAAACAATCATAGAGCAGACAAACGGCACGGCAAAGCTTGAGTGGGGCGATGAGGTGACATTTGCTGAATATGATGGCGAGGTGTTGCTGTTTAAAAATTAGCCGGTGCTCACATTTTAGCAGGACAAGCAGAATTTATATTCAATTACATTCAATTAAAATAAAAAAATGCTTGACACTATATAGCCACATGTGTATAATATCTTTTGTTGAGACAACACATTGGCCCATCGCCAAATGGTAAGGCAACGGACTCTGACTCCGTCATTTCAAGGTTCGAATCCTTGTGGGCCAGCTAAAGAGAACTTCGATAGAAGTTCTCTTTTTTTCTTGTGTAATAATGCGATTTGTTATAAAATAAAAACGTGTATGACTTAAATAGTTATAGAAGGATGGTGTGATATGAACAAGAATTTTTTGAGAATTATTAATCTTATAGAAGAACTCGGCTCTGAAAAAAAGACACCAATTACTATACAGCAATACCAGGATATCATTAATAAAAGCTCAAATCTTTGGATGTCCAATGGTGTGGATGAAGCGTTTAGATTTATCAGAAGTTACTTCAATTTTATAGACTAGAGGAATTAGATATGGCTTTTTCATTTGACAGCAGAATACGTTACAGCGAGGTGGATTCGTCATGCAGACTGAGCCTTACGGGGCTTACCAATTATTTTCAGGACTGTAGTGTGTTTCACTCACAGTCACATGATGTGGGAATCAGATTTCTTGCGGACAATCATATAGCATGGGTGCTTTCATCATGGCAGATATGCATAAACAGGCTTCCACTGCTTAATGAACAGGTAAAGATATCCACATGGGCATATGGTATGAAGGCGTTTTACGGTTACAGAAATTTCACGCTTGAAGATACAGGCGGCAGCACATTGGCATATGCCAATTCTGTCTGGGTGCTTGTTGATACACGAACCGGCAGACCGGTGAAGGTGCCTCAGGAGTTTGCGGATACATACGGTCTTGAGCCGCAGCTTGAGATGGAGTGTGCAAAGCGCAAGCTTCATATTCCTGATGATATGGAGAAAAAGGGTGAGATTGTGGTTCCTCAGTTTTTTATAGACAGCAACCATCATATGAACAATGAGAAGTATGTTATGCTGGCGCAGCAGCTTCTGCCGAATGATTTTGAAATATCTGAGCTTCGTGTGGAGTACAGAAAAGAAGCAAAGCTTGGTGATACAGTTATATCATACGTGAAGTACACATCAAAGAGTGTGACAGTGGTGCTTGCGGATACGGATAAAAAACCGTATTCGGTTGTGGAGTTTTTGAGTAAGCCGGTACCGGGAAAATAATTATAATTCCATTATTTAACAACGATACAGTTTTGATACAGAAAAGGACGGAAAAACATGAGATTAGGAGAATATCAGGAGCTTGTATGTGTAAAGAAGGTTGATTTTGGCATATATTTGTCAACATCTTCGGCTTCGGAGGAAAGGGTACTGCTTCCGGCAAAGCAGATTCCGGATGGAGTAAAGCAGGGGGATAAGCTTAAGGTCTTTGTATACAAGGACTCTAACGACAGACTTATTGCTACGACAAACGAGCCAAAGCTGACACTTGGAGGTTTATCAGTGCTTACTGTCAAGGAGGTGACTAAAATAGGGGCGTTCCTTGACTGGGGGCTTGAAAAGGACCTGTTTCTTCCTTACAAGGAGATGGTCAGAAAGGTCAGCGCCGGAGATGAGATACTTGTTACATTATACATAGATAAAAGCCAGAGGCTTTGCGCTACCACAAAGGGTATTTACCATATGCTGAGCACCGATTCGCCATACAAAAAGGATGATATGGTTTCAGGCCGAGTGTATGATTTTAGCGACAATTTCGGTACATTTATCGCTGTGGATGATAAATATTCAGCCAAGATACCGGTTTTTGAGAATGCCGCTTATCTGAAGCTTGGAGATGTGATAGAGGCAAAGGTCACTGATGTCAAGGCGGATGGCAAGCTGGACCTGACAATGAGGGAAAAGGCATATATTCAGATGGATTCCGATGCTGAAAAGCTCCTTGAGCTGCTTGATTCATACGCAGGTGTGCTTCCATTTTCGGAAAAGGCAAGCCCGGAGGTAATCAAGAGAGAAACAGGACTTAGCAAAAATGCATTCAAGCGTGCAGTTGGTCATTTGTATAAGGAAAGAAAGATTGATCTAACAGATGGCAAAATCCGTCTTAAGAAATAACAGTCTTTTTAATAAATTTTAACAGGAAAGAAGGGCAATAACATGAAAAACGTTATCAGTACAGACAAGGCACCGGCAGCAATCGGACCATATTCACAGGCTATCGAGGTAAATGGTATGGTATATACTTCCGGAGTGATACCGGTAGTTCCGGAGACCGGTGAGATTCCTGAGGGCTCACAGGCACAGGCAAAGCAGGCATTTACAAATCTGTCACATCTGCTTGAGGCAGCAGGAACAAGCATGGACAATGTGGTAAAGACTACAGTTTTCATCAAGGAGATGAATGACTTCGGTGCAATAAATGAGGTATATGCCACATTTTTTAACGGAGCATACCCTGCAAGAAGCTGTGTTGAGGTTGCAAGGCTTCCAAAGGATGTAATGCTTGAGGTTGAGGCTATTGCTGTAAAATAAAATTATTACATAAGTATTTCGTGTGACATAAGTCCTGTTCGTTGGAAAAAGTCAAGATTTTCTTAAGAATTCACTAAGAAACGTTGACATATATATGTTGCTTTGTTATAATGACAAAGTAATATTTGTAACAAATTCGTAATAACTGTTACAAATTCATACAACGGAGGGTAAAATGAAAGTAAATTATGTGAAACTCACAGCCGGGGTACTTACAGGTTTTATGGCTCTGTCCTCAGTGCCATATGCAGTATATGCGGCTGGACCTACTGCAGGAGTAGCTAGTTATACATCAGATATTGTTAGTACATCAAACACTCTTACAGCGGGTGTTACATCTATGTTGACAGATGTAATGTTAAAAGGTGATGATACATCAGAGACTGCAACAGATGTTGCGGCAACAGATGCCGAGCCGGTTAAATCAGCATATGCTGATACAGCGGTTGCACAGGTTAGCGACAGCGTTAATATACGTGCGAGTGCAGATGAAAACAGCGAGTCTCTTGGAAAGCTCTATAACAATGGAATTGGAACAGTACTTGAGACAACCGATAACGGATGGTACAAAATCCAGTCCGGTTCAGTAACAGGATATGTAAAAGGCGATTATGTTGTAGTTGGTGACGATGCACTCGTACAGAGCGCAGGACGTCGCGTGGCAACAGTCAATACTGAGACACTCAAGGTTAGAACAACAGCATCTACTGATGCAGAAGTACTTGGTCTCGTGTCCGGAGAGGATGATCTCACAGTTGTGGATGAGTCAACAGCTGGATGGGTAGGTGTATCTACAGCAGACGGTACCGGATATGTATCTACAGATTATGTGACACTCGATACAGAGTTCACTTATGCTGAGTCTAAGGAAGAGGAAGCAGCAAGACTTGCCAAGGAAGAGGCAGAACGTAAGGCAGCTGAGGAAGCAGCTAGAAAGGCTGAAGAGGCAGCTAGAAAGGCTGAGGAGGCAAAAGCAGCCAAGGCAGCAGCAAAGAAGTCTTCTAAGTCTTCAAGCAAATCATCAAGCAGTTCTTCATCAGAGAAGAGCTATAGCGCACCAAGTGGTTCAAACGGACAGGCTGTTGTTAATTATGCATCACAGTTCGTTGGCAATCCTTATGTTTACGGTGGCTCAAGTCTTACAAACGGAACAGATTGTTCAGGATTTGTAATGTCAGTTTATGCACAGTTTGGCATCAGCTTACCACACAGCTCATCAGCAATGAGAAGTGTTGGATACGGTGTGAGCACAAGCGATATGCAGCCTGGAGATATCATCTGCTATAGCGGACATGTTGCTATCTACTGTGGTGGAAACACTATTGTACATGCAAGCAACCCATCAGACGGTATCAAATATACATCACCGGCTAACTACAAATCAATCATTGCAGTTAGAAGAATTTTCTAATAAATTCATGCCGGATAGGTAAATATGAATCTATAAAGACCTTCATCTCATCGAGATGGAGGTCTTTTTTACATATAGAAACTTTATTTTTGTTTATGATATTTGAAATAAGTGGCCTGTATGATATACATATATGCTTAAAAACGGGACTAATTTAAACAGAATGGAAAACTGGGCTGTCAAGCGTAATTTTTATCACATATATCAAAATAGCAACATGCACAAAAAAGTGGATATGCTGAACCCGGTAAATTCGGATTGGGGATAAATGTGGATAACTATCAACAAAAGTAAACCTCAAAGTGCCTTAAAAATGAGTTATGCACGGAGTTATGCACATTATCCACATTTTTGAATGTGAGCAAAAGAACAACTGTTTTGTAAAGTTCTGATAAAGTTGCACTAAATTAGTAATATTTCGGAAATAATATTGACATTTTAATTGTAAATAATAGTATTAAAATACTTTATAATTGTCGGACAACTTGAAAAGTGTTGATTATGTAAGTTAATTTTGTTATACTTCAAATTATGATTAAAAAGATAGATATTGCAGGGCTACAACTTGATAACTATACAGTACGCGAGATGATCATGAGAGTCGACAGGCGTATTTCAGAGAAGATACTCACTACAATAGAGGAAGTGAATATGGATACGTTGGCATTGGCGGAGTTTGATGAAGAGGTGAAGCAGTCACTGGAGGCATGCGATTATACTGTCATTGCGGATGAAGGCATACTAAGGGCGGTATCGGCAGATACCTTGCAGCGCCGGCATGAGATAGAAGATCATGACTTCTTTTATGAGCTTTTTAAGAGGCTTGAGAGAAATGATAAAAAAATCTTTGTGATTGCAGAGTCGCAGAAAGCTGTTGATGAGGCTGAGGAATTTCTGCTTGGATTATTTGACAGAGCGCGAATATCCGGAAAGGGTGTTCTTGATGACTCACCGGGATGCAGCGAAAACCTTGTCAATGAAATTAACATCGTTTCACCTGATGTGATTGCATCATTTCTTCCGTCTCCGGCACAGGAGAAGTTCCTTTTACACAACAGGGAAAAGCTGTTGATGAACCTCTGGTACGGAATCGGAAATAATAAGTTCATGGGGAAAAAGCATGGATTTATTGGAAAAATAAGAAAAATGCTTGATGTGAAGCGCCTTACGCATCTTATCAACACCTATGAACATAGACAAAACAGTTCGATATAGTTAATTCTTATAACAATAGAAGAAAAAATAAGAGGAAATGTGTAAAAATTGTACATTTACCTCTTTATTTTTTTGTGCGAATGTATTAAAATAATAGCAAGTATTTATGCAATTAGTTATAAAGTGACTGTGAGGCAATGCACAGTTACAAAAAGGGGAGAAGGAGAACGATTTATGATTTCCAATCAGATACTTCAAAATACAATTGATGGCCTTAAAGGAATTACGAGAACCGATCTTTGTGTGATAGATGTTGAGGGCAAGATTCTTGCAGCTACATTTCCGAACGCAGAGGCGTTTATAGAGCCGGCACAGGCCTTTGTTGCATCACCGGCAGACAGTCAGGTGATCAATGGATGCCAGTTTTTCAAAGTCTTTGATGATCACCAGCTGGAATATGTGCTTTTAGCGTATGGTGACAGCGAGGATGTCTATATGATAGGCAAGATTGCAAGCTTCCAGATTCAGAATCTTCTGGTTGCATACAAGGAGAGATTTGACAAGGATAATTTTATAAAGAATCTGCTTTTGGATAATCTCCTTCTGGTTGATATATACAATCGCGCGAAGAAGCTTCACATTGATATTGAAGTGCGACGTGTAGTATTTATTGTTGAGACAAACAGGGAGAAGGACGGCAACGAGCTTGAGAAGATCAGAAGTCTTTTCGGCGGCAAATCAAAGGATTTTGTTACAGCTGTTGACGAGAAGAATATAATAGTAGTGAAGGAGCTGGCAGAAAACGAGACCTATGATGATCTCAGAAAGACAGCCGAGGTGATTTTGAATCTGTTCAGATCCGAAGCGGATGGGGTGCATATTGCATATGGTACTGTTATCAATGAGTTGAAAGAGGTGTCGCGCTCATATAAGGAGGCCAGGATGGCTCTCGATGTCGGAAAAATCTTTTTCGAGGAGAGGAATATTATAGCATATTCCCAGCTTGGAATAGGCCGTCTGATATATCAGCTCCCGATTCCTCTATGCAAGATGTTTATCAAAGAGATATTCGATGGCAAATCCCCTGACGATTTTGATGAAGAAATATTATCTACTATAAATAAGTTCTTTGAGAATAGCCTGAATGTATCTGAGACTTCAAGACAGCTCTACATTCACAGAAATACTCTTGTATATAGATTGGACAAGCTTCAGAAAAGTACAGGACTCGACCTTAGAGTGTTCGAGGATGCCATCACATTTAAGATTGCCCTTATGGTAGTCAAATATATGAAATATATGGAATCAATGGACTATTAAGGAGAAAGTAATGATTAAACTTGAACATGTCAGTAAGGCATATTCTGCAGGTATACCTGCTCTCAATGATGTCAATCTGGAGATTGATGATGGAGAGTTTGTTTTCGTATGCGGAGATAGCGGATCCGGTAAATCCACTTTGATTAAGCTTCTTTTAAAGGAGCTTGATCCTACAGACGGAACGATTACTGTTGACGGAAGGAATCTGGCGCGCATTCGCCACAAGCAGGTTCCTAAATACAGAAGAAATGTTGGAGTCGTTTTCCAGGACTTCAGATTATTAAAGGATAGAAATGTTTATGAAAATGTAGCTTTTGCACTCAAGGTTATCGGTGCATCCACGGCTGTTATTAAGAAAAAGGTGCCACAGATGCTTTCTATGGTAGGGCTTGCTGCAAAGTACAAGTCAAAGCCGAGGGAGCTTTCGGGAGGAGAGCAGCAGAGAGTAGCTATTGCAAGAGCTCTTGTCAATGAGCCGAGCATGCTGCTTGCTGACGAGCCGACGGGTAATCTGGACAATAACAATGCGTGGGAGATTATGAAACTGCTTGAGGAAATCAACGAGAAAGGCACAACTGTTATCGTTGTAACTCACAATCTTGAGATTGTTAAGGTTATGAAAAAACGTGTTATCACTATAAAGAAAGGTCTTGTTGTATCTGACAGCAAGGATGGTGATAGTGATGAGGATTAATACGTTATTTTATTCAATTAAGCAGGGATTTAAGAATATTTTCAGAAACAAGATGTTTTCACTGGCATCCATAGCGACAATGGCGGCCTGTATTTTTATGTTTGGTCTGTTTTATATAGTTGTGACGAACTTCTCAAGCATGGTTAAGACAGCTGAGGAGGGTGTTGCTGTCACAGTGTTCTTTAATGAGGGCACTACAGAGGATGTAATAAAAGCGGACAAGGCTCAGATAGAAAAGAGGGCTGAGGTTGGCAAGGTGGATTATCAGTCAGCGGCCGATGCATGGAGTGATTACCAGAAGGAGTATTTTGAGGGCTACGATGATGCTGCAGCTTCCTTTGGTGATGATAACCCTCTCAGTAATTCAGCAAATCTGCAGGTTTATTTGAATGATGTCTCTGCGCAGCAGACTCTTGTCAACTATATCAAGGGTCTGGAGGGCGTCAGAAAGGTAAACCAGTCGCAGGATGTGGCCAATACACTGACCGATTTAAATAAGCTTATCAGCTATGTATCGGGAGGTATCATTCTGATTCTTCTGTGTGTTGCGATTTTCCTTATAAGCAACACAGTTACTACGGGTATTGCGGTCAGACGAGAGGAAATAGCTATCATGAAGCTTATCGGAGCGACGGATTTTCTTGTCAGGTCTCCGTTTGTGGTAGAAGGTATTCTCATTGGACTGATAGGATCAGCGATTCCTCTGGGATTGCTCAGTGTCATGTATGGAAAGATTTGTGCATATATTGCTAATAAGTTTAGTTTTATAGGAAATATGATGACATTTATCCCGACAAAGGAGATTTTCTCTACACTTGTACCGGTAGCGCTTATACTGGGCGTTGGAATTGGCTTTTTGGGAAGCCGATTCACAATTCGGAAACATTTAAGAGTATAATAATAATTATGACGGCCTGGCTCCGATCGGAGACAGGCTGTTTTAAGTTCAAATATTGTATAGAGAGGACAGGACTGAAATGGATAATTCAAACAACAACGGCTTTGAATACGATGATAATTCAGATATGAGCGATAAAAAGCCTCATAGAAAAGGCTTTAGAAATGGGTTCGGTGTCGGGATTGCTACAGGTATAGTGACCACCATTGTGCTTGGATTGATTGTGCTATTTGCATACACAATGATTACAGGCGGGAGCGTGCATACCGTTGCAAAAAGCGCAGATGTGCTTGACGACAAGACCGTGCAGAAAATAGATGAGCTAGCGAACTACATAGACGAGTACTACTATGAGGATTATGATAAGGATGATTTGGAAAACGGTCTGCTGCATGGTGTGATGGAGGGGCTGAATGATCCTTATTCGGTTTATTATACCGCAGATGAGTATAAGGAGCTGCAAATCAGCACGACAGGCACTTATTATGGTATCGGGGCTGCGTTAAAGCAGGATCCTGACACAAAGCAGGTGACAGTTTCGAAGGTATACAGTGGTACACCTTCTGAGGAAGCGGGACTTAAAAAGGATGACGAAATAGTTTCTGTTGATGGTGTTGAGGCAACATCCGAGGATCTCACAAAGCTTGTTGCCAAAATCAGAGGTAAGGAGGGCACGAAAGTTACGCTTGAAATCAGGCGTGGCGAGGATACAGACCCATTTACCGTTGAGGTGGAGCGTAAAAATGTTGAGCTGCCATCAGTGGACAGCAAGCTGCTTGACAATGGAGTGGGATATATCCAGGTCAGTGAGTTTCAGACAAACACGGCAAGTCAGTTTGAGGATGCACTTGACGGACTTACAAATCAGGGGATGAAGGGCCTTATAGTGGATTTGCGTGCTAATCCGGGAGGACTACTTACCGCAGTGACAGAAATGGTTGACAGACTGCTTCCTGCAGAAACAGTTGGCAAGCTTCCGGCAGGAACCGTCGTGTATACAAAGGATAAAAACGGAAATATCCAGACCTTTGGTGATGACGATGGAAAACAGATTGACTGTCCTATCGTAGTGCTTGTCGATGAAAACAGCGCAAGTGCATCTGAAATTTTTGCAGGAGCCATGAAGGATTACAATGAGGATGGTTATATTGATGCCACACTTGTAGGTAAAAAGACATTTGGAAAGGGAATTGTACAGACTATCTACAATCTTTCCGATGGCGATGCTGTAAAGATTACCACATCGAAGTACTACACACCAAACGGCCACAATATCCACAAAAAGGGTATCGAGCCTGATGTAGAGGTCGATTATGAATATACAGGAGATACAAATGCAGACTATGACATGCAGTATGATGTGCAGCTTCAGAAAGCGATTGAGGTGATGAATGAAAAGCTTAAATAAGATTGCATGCTTTCTCATGCTGTGCTGGATGGTAGTCATCTTTATGTTTTCGGCGGAGCGGATACCGAGTCGTCTGAGCTCAGCGGCAGCGTCAGCTATCAAATAGTTTCTGCGGTCAATACCATTACCGCAAGCCACTGGGATGAGAAGGAGCTGCTCGATAAGGCAGAGCTTATAGACTATCCGGTGAGAAAATGTGCCCACATGAGTGAGTATGCCATTCTCACATTGCTTGGCTTTTTGACATTTTCGTTCTTGCATGGCAGAGGAAGATTTTTGATTCCGATAGGCGTGACCTTCCTATATGCCTGCACAGATGAATTTCACCAGCTGTTCGTGCCCGCCGGGCCGGCAAGTTTACCGATGTGCTGATTGATACCACAGGCGGTATAATTATGCTGCTATTTATTGCACTTGTTACACATGTGGCGCATGCGAAGCATACAGCAGGAGCTGTG
>ENA-OQAZ01000707-OQAZ01000707.1-human-gut-metagenome-genome-assembly--contig:-NODE-707-length-18028-cov-8.311938_pt1 | contig 18028 bp, 22 predicted proteins | sample MGYA00242737_ERZ504531 | MGnify/ENA primary metagenome ERZ504531 (study PRJEB26092, sample SAMD00036244) | human gut metagenome | host: Homo sapiens | study: EMG produced TPA metagenomics assembly of... | reverse complement strand
GTTTCAGAACTATTTTGAATCGATTTGATACAACGCTCAGAAACTGGGAATCATGGAACTACATCGCTTTTTCCGTTATGCTATTGAGAAAATGTGCAAGGAAAAGAAAAGTTTAAATCACTTCAATGTCATATATGTTACAATCGTGTTACAAAATAAAAAGGACAGCCTGAAAAAACTTTGTTTCTCTTCAAACAACAGCATTAAAACTTTCAGTGATAATGCAAAAAAAAGATATTTTATGCTCATTATCCTGCGTTTATCATCTGAAAATTCGTAATTTTGCACCTGAATTTTAAATATCAAACATTTATGTCAGAATCAAAGAAAATAAAGACCGCATTGGTGTCTGTTTACCATAAAGACGGTTTGGACGCCATCCTGGCCAAGCTTCATGCAGAAGGCGTTGAGTTCTTGTCTACCGGAGGAACACGTCAGTTCATTGAATCATTAGGTTATCCCTGCAAGGCTGTAGAAGACATTACCACTTATCCTTCTATTCTTGGAGGACGCGTTAAGACATTGCATCCTAAAATCTTTGGAGGTATCCTTTGCCGCAGAGAACTGGAAGGCGACCAGAAGCAGGTTGCTCAGTATGAAATTCCAGAGATTGACCTGGTTATTGTAGACTTGTATCCTTTTGAAGATACAGTTGCAAGCGGTGCAGCAGAACAAGACATCATCGAAAAAATTGATATAGGCGGTATCTCATTGATTCGTGCCGGAGCTAAGAACTTCAATGATGTAGTAATAGTAGCAGCAAGCATCAATACCAACCCTTATTGGAAATCCTCAACAAACAGGGAGCTGTAACCACACGCGAACAGCGCCGTTGGTTTGCAGGTGAAGCATTTACTGTTTCTTCACACTACGACACTGCTATCCGCGATTATTTCAAAAAATAATTGTGCTGGCAGTCATTCAGTCTTCCTAAAACGGATTTATTAATTTCAAAATTCTAGACTTATATTAAAGGAATGGGATTATTCTCCTTTACACAAAACATAGCGATGGACCTTGGCACAGCCAATACCATCATTATCAGCAATGACAAGATTGTGGTAGACGAACCATCTGTTGTTGCATTGGATCGTCGCACAGACAAGATGATTGCCGTAGGTGAACGTGCCAAGCTGATGTACGAAAAAGAAAATCCGAACATTCGCACTGTACGTCCGTTACGTGACGGTGTTATTGCCGACTTTAACGCTTGCGAACAGATGATGCGCGGATTGATTAAAAAAGTAAATACAGGACGCCATTTCTTCACTCCCTCTTTGCGTATGGTAATCGGAGTACCTTCCGGTTCTACAGAAGTAGAATTACGTGCCGTACGTGACAGCGCGGAACATGCAGGAGGACGTGATGTCTACCTGATATTCGAACCTATGGCTGCCGCTATCGGTATCGGACTGGATGTAGAAGCTCCGGAAGGTAACATGGTAGTTGACATAGGTGGAGGTTCTACGGAAATCGCCGTCATTTCTTTGGGAGGTATTGTTTCAAATAACTCTATCCGCGTAGCCGGAGATGATTTGACAGCTGATATTCAGGAATACATGAGCCGCCAGCACAATGTCAAAGTCAGTGAAAGAATGGCAGAGCGTATCAAGATTCACGTAGGTGCAGCCATGACAGACTTGGGAGATGATGCACCTGAAGATTATATCGTACGTGGTCCAAACAGAATCACTGCCCTGCCGATGGAGGTTCCGGTATGCTATCAGGAAATCGCGCATTGTATGGAAAAGAGCATTGCCAAAATAGAAACAGCTATTTTAAGTGCCTTGGAAAATACACCTCCTGAATTGTATGCCGACATTGTAAACAATGGTATCTATCTGGCTGGAGGCGGAGCGCTTCTGAGAGGACTTGACAAACGACTGACAGATAAAATCAACATTCCTTTCCATATTGCTGAAGATCCTTTGCTGAGCGTAGCCAAGGGAACAGGCATTGCACTGAAGAATGTAGATCGTTTCTCATTCCTGATGAGATAATATCATAAAAATTGAAAATGAAGAGATTTCAGATTTCTTCATTTTCAATTTTCATTTTTTCGTTTATACACCATTCGGATTCTCTGACATGCGAAACCTGCTCAATTTTCTGCTGAAATATAATCACTGGTTCCTTTTCGTTCTATTAGAGGTTATTTCACTTACCCTGCTGTTCCGTTTCAACAACTATCAGGGAAGTGCTTTCTTTACTTCTGCCAACTACCTCGCAGGAATAGTATACGAAGCCTCCGGTCAAGTAACACGCTATTTTGGCCTGACAGAAGTCAACAAGGACCTAACTACACGAAATGTCGAATTGGAAATTGAAGTGGAACGCTTGTCACAAGCCTTAGAACAATATACACAAGACACTACAGGAGTGGCTAACCTGCGTAAAGAAGCATTAAAAGACTATGTGCTATATGATGCAAGAGTAGTCAACAACAGCATCACACACCCCAACAATTTCATTACCATCGACAAAGGAGAGGCCGACGGCATCCGCCCGGAAATGGGAGTCGTATGTGGAAACGGAGTAGTCGGCATTGTTTATCTCACAGGAAAGCATCATGCCATTGTACTGCCCGTATTAAATTCCAAAAGCAGCATCAGCTGTAAAATCAAACGAACCTCTTATTTTGGTTTCCTGAAATGGGAAGGAGGTTCTTCACAATATGCCTACGTCAAAGATATGCCCCGACACTCCGAATTCTCATTGGGCGATACGATTGTAACAAGTGGGCATAGTGCTGTTTTTCCAGCCGGGATTCCCGTAGGAACCGTAGATGATATGGAAGACAGTCACGACGGACTATCTTATCTGCTCAAAGTCAAGCTATTCACAGACTTTGCCCGACTGAACAATGTCAGGGTTTTAGGGTCATTCAACGGCACTGAGCAGGCACAACTTGAGGACAGCATACATTCAATGCAACCATAAAAATTAACGATACAGAAAGCCAAGGTAATTATGCAATATATCATACGTCTTGAATGGTTCATCATACTTGTCTTACTGCAAGTACTGGTACTCAACCACATTCATTTTGAACAATATGCCACACCGTTGTTCTATATCTACTTTTTATTGAAGATAGATTCAGACAACAGCCGTAAGGGATTAATGTTATGGGCCTTTTCTTTAGGACTTTGCATCGATATTTTCAGCAATACACCAGGATTAAACGCTGCCACATCTGTATTTACTGCCTTCTGCCGCCCATGGATTCTCAGATTGTTTTCCTTGCGTGACATTACAGACAACTTTGAACCAGGCATGTATCAGATGGGATTTGCTTCATTCTTCCGATATACAATAGTTCTTGTTTTATTACATGCTTTCATACTGAATATCTTGGATACATTCTCATTGGCCAACATGCCCACGCTGTTGCTGAAAATTGCCAGTGATACAATTGTCACGCTCATATTCATCTTATGTGTTGATTCTGTCAGGAGGAAAAAATAGTGGAAAGAAACTACGATCTTGAAAAGCGAAAATATGTAATTGGCGGTGCAGTCATTGTGATTGTGCTGATTTTTCTTATACGTTTACTTTCACTACAAATCATGAGTGAAGACTACAAGAAAAATGCTGACAGCAACGCTTTTCTCAAAAAAATACAATATCCAAGCCGAGGAGTCATATACGACCGGAATGAAAAACTGCTGGTTTATAATCAGGCTGCTTACGACATCACTGTGATTATGAAAGAAATTACGGAGCTGGATACCATGGATTTATGCCAAACACTGAAAATCTCACCGGAGTTTCTGCGAAAAAAATTCCGTGACATGAAAGATCGCCGGCTTAATCCTGGCTACTCCCCTTACACCAACCAGGTATTTCTTACCCAGCTGTCGGCCGAAGATTGTGGTATGTTCCAGGAAAAACTGTTTAAGTTTCCAGGATTCTATATCCAGCGACGTACCATCGACAATATACCTACAATGCCGGAGCTCACATCCTGGGAGATATTGCCGAAGTTTCCAAATCCGATATGGAAAAGGATGAATACTATATTCCCGGCGACTTTATCGGTAAATTAGGTGTAGAGCGTTCTTACGAAAAGCAGTTACGAGGAGAAAAAGGTATCGAAATATTGTTGCGTGATGCCCGAGGACGAATCCAAGGGAATTACATGGACGGGAAATTCGATAAAGCTCCTGTAGCAGGAAAAAACCTGCGACTGAGTCTGGACATCGAACTTCAGGAGCTGGGAGAACGTCTGTTGGAAGGAAAAATCGGAAGTATTGTAGCCATAGAACCATCTACAGGCGAAGTACTCTGCCTAGTTTCTTCACCGACTTACGATCCTCGAAAAATGGTCGGAAGAAACCGCGGTAAGAACCACCTGATACTGGCACGTGACCCCTGGAAGCCTTTACTGAACCGTGCATCATGGGTACCTATCCGCCAGGCTCCACTTTCAAGACCTCACAGGCACTGACCTTCCTGCAAGAGGGAATTATAACCACCCAGACCAGTTATCCGTGTTTTGGTGGATTCAACTTCCGGGGACTTCATGTTGGCTGCCACGGTCACCCCTCGCCGCTTTCACTGATTCCGGCATTAGCAACTTCCTGCAACGGATATTTCTGCTGGGGCTCTATTACATGATTGGCGCCCGAAAGAAATACGGAACCGTACAAAAAGCCATGAACACCTGGAGAGATTATATGGTATCCATGGGATTCGGTTATCCGTTGGGAATCGACCTTCCCGGAGAAAAAAGAGGATTTATTCCCAATGCAAGCGTCTACGACAAAGCTTACCGGGGCTCATGGAATGGACTGACCATCATCAGTATTTCCATCGGGCAAGGTGAGGTCACACTGACTCCATTACAAATAGCCAACTTAGGAGCAACCATTGCCAACAGAGGCTATTTTATCACCCCCCATGTAGTGAAGGAAGTAGAAGGTGAACCACTCGACACCCTTTACACACAAAAAAGATATACCATGGTAGACCGTTCCCACTATGAGGAGGTGGTGCAAGGTATGCGCTCTGCCGTATTGGGCGGAACCTGTAGAGGAGCAACCTGCCCGACATCGAGGTATGTGGAAAAACCGGAACGGCCCAGAACCGTGGAAAAGACCACTCTGCCTTTATGGGATTTGCTCCCATGAAAGATCCCAAGATTGCCATAGCAGTCTATGTGGAAAACGGAGGATTCGGTGCGGTATACGGTGTACCTATCGGACGACTCATGATTGAAAAGTATTTAAAAGGGAAACTCTCGCCAGAAGACGAAGTCATGGCTACAGAGATTCAAAACAGGAGGATTGATTATGGGATACATGAGAGGTAGTGTATGGAAAAATGTGGACTGGTGGACCATCGGACTTTACCTGATACTGGTCATCTGCGGATGGTTCAGTGTGTGCGGAGCAAGTTACGATTATGGTGAGCCGAATTTCCTGGATATTACCACACGCGCCGGTAAACAGCTGATGTGGATAGGCTGTTCACTGGGGATAGGCTTTGTCATACTCATGCTTGAAGACCGTGTATACGACACCTACGCTTATCTGCTTTATGGCATTATGATTTTGCTACTATTCGGTACTATCTTCAATCCGCATGAAATCAAAGGTTCACGTTCATGGATTGTATTAGGACCGGTAAGTCTGCAACCCGCTGAATTCGCCAAATTTGCAACAGCCCTTGCATTAGGAAAATATATAAACGAATATACTTTCCAGATGCAGCGCACCCGCAATCTGATAACTGTATTGGGCATCATTCTGCTACCTATGGCATTGATTATACTCCAGAAAGAAACAGGTTCTGCCCTGGTGTACCTATCCTTTTTTTTAATGCTCTACAGAGAAGGGATGACCGGAACGGTTCTATTTTCCGGAATCTGCGCTGTGGTATTTTTTATTGTCGGCCTAAAATTCAGTGCAGAAATTATGCCTGATGAAATGACATCATGGGGAGAATTCTCCGTGTTGACGCTGGTCATTCTGCTTTCTTCCTTTCTGGTGGGAAAATATTGTCAGCGTCAGTCGCCCAAACTTGCAGCCTACATTTTCGGTATCGGAGGCGGAGGAACGTTATTAGGAGCCCTGTTTTCCAACTATGTAATTCCGTTTAATGTATGTCATCTCCAGTTAGCCCTTTGTGGAGGTATAGTACTGACACTGGCTTTCTTCTATCTGCGTGAACGACTGAGAGCTTATTTCTATGTAATTCTGTTCGTAGTTGGCTCGGGCATCTTTTTCTTCTCGACCGACTATGTATTCAATCAGGTACTTGAACCTCACCAGAAGATTCGAATTGAAGTGCTATTGGGAATGAAAGATGACCCTGCAGGAGCTGGATACAATGTCAACCAAAGTAAAATTGCCATCGGTTCCGGAGGATTATTCGGAAAAGGCTTTCTCAACGGTACACAGACCAAATTGAAATACGTTCCGGAACAGGATACCGACTTCATTTTCTGTACCATTGGCGAAGAGCAAGGATTTGTCGGCTCCGCTTTTGTCATTTTCTTGTTTATGGCACTCATTCTACGCCTTATCGTGCTATCCGAGCGACAGGAAAGCCGCTTTGGAAGAGTATACGGCTACTGTGTACTGAGTATATTCTTTTTCCATCTCTTCATCAATATAGGAATGGTTCTCGGACTAACCCCCGTTATCGGTATCCCCCTTCCCTTCTTCAGCTACGGCGGTTCCTCATTGTGGGGATTTACCATCCTGCTGTTTGTCTTCCTCCGCATTGACGCGGCCAGGGAGAAATAACCGGATTCCCACATCGGATATTCCAGGTAATGGATTCTGCCTCATCAGATGAGTGATACGAAAAATGCGGTCTATTGAATCGGTAGAGAAAATAACCGGTTTATCTGACACATATACATGCTGATACAATCCTCCCATTGCCCCACTCTGCACCCAGTGTCCTTTTTCATCGGTCAGATAAATGTGTAGTGTATCCGTGCGGGGCGGTATTGAATCGCCTTCCGACTGCGTCACCGAAAGCCAGATATCCCGATAAGAATATTCTCTGGTATGACGGAGACCTATCTCCATCCGGTACTCACCGGAAGAAGTCCTACAGGAAGATGGAAAGCCAGGGAATCGGATTTATCCCAGCCTTCTTCACCAGAAACAGCCTGATATACATGATACCGTGTATCTGTATGACAGGCATTCAGCAGGAACAAGACACATAGTGCCAGTCCTGCCTTTATATAATAGATAAAAGATTCTTTAAGCCTGTACATCCGTATTTGTATTACGCTCCGGACGTTTGTTTCCCTCGTTATTCCGACGGAAATTTCTCCGCCCGTTGCGGTTAGGGCGAGGTTCCTGACCGGCTTTGGCCTGTGGTGCATTTCCGGTATTTTCAGTCGCTGAAGCCTGTGGAGCCGCCGGAGCCGGATTCCCTTTCGGTCTCTGTGGACGGTTATTTCTTCCTTGCGGTCCTTTATTTTCTTTCTCCTTAGGAGCGTCTGGAGTTTGTCCATTACCTGCTTCTACAGGAGCTGCTGACGCATTATTTTGTGATGCCTGCCCTTTTTGTTTCTTTTTCCGGTTCTTTCCGCCTTTTGTCTTGTCAAAACGGGTCAAGCTCTCTTGTTCCAGCAAGTCTTTTGAACGCTGCGATTCACGTCCGGAGAATTCGTCATCCAGTTTTTCAGGCTTTTCTCCCCGTTTGTTCATATTCAGCACTTCAAATGCTCTGCGTGCAGAGATAGTCACTTCATTTGCCAGGAAACTCTTATCCGTACTATAAGTAATAGTTCCTTTCAGAATATCTGCCTTGAAGTAATAATACATGTTGTCCAACGTTTCAAGGGTAATTTCCTTACTCGGCAAGCGTTTCTGACATTCCACGTAGGCATCTACTTCATAATTCAGGCAGCATTTCAGTTTTGCACACTGTCCGGCCAGTTTCTGTGGATTAAGCGAAATATCCTGAAAACGGGCCGCACTGGTCGACACTGAAACGAAGTTCGTCATCCACGTAGCACAGCACAACTCGCGTCCGCACGGTCCGATTCCTCCGATACGTCCGGCTTCCTGACGGGCACCAATCTGTTTCATTTCGATACGCACCCGGAAAGTCTCAGCCAACACCTTAATCAGCTGACGGAAATCCACGCGTTCATCTGCAATGTAATAGAATATTGCCTTATTGCCATCACCCTGGTATTCCACGTCACCGATTTTCATCTGAAGTCCCAGACTTTCTGCAATCTTACGCGAGCGAATCATTGTATCATGTTCACGTGATTTTGCTTCCTCATATTTTTCCATGTCCACCGGCTTTACCTTACGGTAAATACGGCGTATTTCTGCATCAGGCTTCAAATTAGCCTTACGCATCTGCAAGGGAACCAGTCTTCCGGTCAGTGTTACCGTACCGATGTCATGTCCCGGACTGGCTTCCACTGCCACAATATCTCCCTTCTCCAGATGCAGCCCGTTGCTGTTTTTATAATATCCCTTACGGGTATTCTTAAACTGAACTTCCACCATATCCTGTTCCTCCGCGTTTCCAGGAATATCGGCCAGCCAATCGTAAGTATTCAATTTATTATTCTGTCGTCCGCAGCCTCCACAGCAGAGTCGGCCACTTCCGTTTTTAAGCTTGAAATCGTCCATATATTGTTATTGTTGTTTCATTTCTACAATCATTCTCAGCGCCATGTCAAAAAAAACCATCTTCGGATTCACATTCTGCTCAATGTGTACCTGCGCCTCCCCCAGCAATTCCATCACGGAAATAATATTCCGCTCATTGATGTAAGGAGCAAAACGGCTGGCGAACTGCAACTCCTCCGGATTCAGATATACCATATCAGGTTGACGGAAATTACAGATAAAGTTTTCACGTACCATCCGCTGGCAATACTCCAGGAGGTTCTTCTGCCGTTCGCGCCCCATTCCTGCCACCTGCTCACTCCACGCTTTCAGGCTACGAATATCACGTTTATAGGCCGTACGCATGAGGTTCACAAAGAGTTCAAAACAAAGCTTGTTTTCCTCTCCCAAATGCACATTTTCCACAGCCCTCAACAAGCTTCCGGCCGAACGGTGTGCTATGTCACGGGCATCTTCCACAGGGAGCATATAACGCTCCACCAGATAACGCTCAATGTCCGACTCCGGCAAGGGCTTTAAATTGATGCGCTGCGTACGACTCACAATCGTAGGAAGCAATAAGTCAGGTTCCTCACTCACCAACAGAAAAACAGTCTTTAAAGGAGGTTCTTCCAGTAGTTTCAGCAACTTATTCGCACATTCCACATTCATTTTTTCCGGAAGCCAGATGAGCATGACCTTGTATCCTCCCTGACTGGCTTTCAGCGAGAGTTTCCGTTGAATTTCATCACTCTCACGCACATAAATCTGAGGCTGCTGATTGCCCGCATCAATGACCCGCATCCACTCCTGAAGGTCGGCATACGAATTACGTCCCAGCATTTCACGCCACTGAGGTAGGAATTCATCGCAAACCACGTCCCTTCCGGCCTTTTTACGTACTACCGGAAAAGCAAAATGCATGTCAGGATGAGCCAGATGGTCCATCATCTTACACGAATTACATTGTCCGCACGCATCATTTTCTGCAGGATGATGACAAAGAAGATAACGTGCCACCGCTAAAGCTATGGGTAACTTTCCACTTCCAGCAGGTCCCGTCAGCAACACAGCATGAGGCATCTTCCCATTCTTTGCACTATGAATGAGAAGTTGTTTCACATCTTCTTGTCCGATTACATCCTTAAAAAACGACATATTATTCCGTAAAAATCAGGTTCTTTTTTTGGCTGTTACTACTATATAATCGGACAAAAATAAGAAAAAAATCGTAGTTTCAGGAGATATTCACCTTTTATTATTATATAACCGGCGTAAACAAATGCGCGAACCACCCTACAAAACGACACCATACACTCCGCTTCTTATATTCCTCACGGGTCATAATCGTACTGTTGAGCTTGTCGTTCTGAAATACTTCTCCCAACTCGGCAGTAGTAGGTAAATCCAGAATAAAAGCATTGATTTCATAATCATAATGCAGACTACGGCTGTTCAGGTTCGTACTGCCCACCGTACAGAACCGCTCGTCCACCATCATGATTTTAGAATGATGAAAGCCTCCATTAAACACGTAGATGTGTGCTCCCGCCTTACGCAGCTTATTGGCAATATAAAATCCGGCATCGGGAGTAAAAGAGATGTCCGACTTCCCCGGAATCATGATTTCTACCCGAACTCCCCGTTCAGCCGCCCGTTTGATGGCATTTCTGACCTTACGAGTAGGAGTAAAATAAGGATTGATAATCTGCACCTTACGCTCTGCGGCATCCAACGCCGCAATATAGGCCTCACGCATGATTTCCGGACAAACTTTCGGAATACGCTGCACAATGGCCACCCTTCTTCCGGAACCCTCGCACAACGTATCGTGCGCCACTTGTCCTTCTTTCAAACCTTCGTGCGTTTCCTTATTCCATACGCCTAAAAAAGCTTTTTCCAGATACTGCACCGCCGGTCCTTCTATACGAATATGCATATCGCGCCAGGGACCGATTTCGGGAAGCCCGTTGATATAATAATCGGCAATATTCATGCCTCCCGTATATCCCACCTTTCCGTCAATCACCACAATTTTCTGATGGTCACGACAAAATACGTGATTGATATAAGGAAAACGAATGGGACTGAAACGGGCCATTTCCACTCCTCTTTCCGCCAGCATCTTCAGATGTTCCTTTCGCAAGGGACGACTGTTCGACAAATTTCCAAAGTCATCAAACAGGGCCTTGATTGTCACTCCTTCTTTGGCTTTCTCGGCCAACAGGGTAAACAATTCCTTGGCAATAGAATCACTGCGGAAATTAAAGTATTCCAGATGGATATAGTTTTCAGCCTTCTTTATATCCTCAAACAGATGTTCAAACTTGCTGCGACCGCTCTTCAACAAAGTCATACGATTACAAGGCGTAACAGGAATTTGTTTTTCTTTCAAAAAACGGGCAAACAAGGAATCAGCAGGCAGGTAAACATTGGCTGTGTCCGTTTCAGCCTGAGCAACAACTTCTTTCAAGCTCTGTCCTTTGGCTGAAATCACACTGCATATCATTATTACCCACCCTAACAGGTATAACTTTACTTTCATCTTCATAACGGTTATCGGGCAAAAATATGGAATATTTCAGAAAACTCAATGACTTTCGAAAACAGAATTGAAAGAATGACCATCTATTCCGTCAAATTGCCTTATATATACTCTACTCTATAGAACAAAAAGTCACGATAAAACTCTTAGTCTCAATACTCCTCCAAAACGCAAGTGCGTTCAATCTAAAACGCAAGTACGTTTGACTTGAAACGCAAGGACATTTGATCTTAAACGCAAGTGCGTTTTGAATTGAACGCAAGTACGTTTTCCAAGGAAGGAAAAAAAACTTGCTGAAGAGAGAAAAAAGGGTGTCTTTATATCCTATATAAATAAGGTGATAGGGAAAAGAATTTAAAGTGACAAAATGCAAACAAAGAAATGTAACCTACTCTTTGCAAAATTGGGATATGACATCTAAAAATAGTGAAATTTTTCCGTAATTGCCGAAAATCATCTTTTTTCATCCTATATTTACCAGTGTAAAGATTCGTTTTTCACTGATAACTTTCCTATCTTTGCATTGAAGAAAAAACAAAGACTGACTATACACTTTTATACATAACTTAAATACATAAGAATTATGGAATTTGTAACAAACGAAAAACTTACCATTGTTGGTGCTGCCGGTATGATCGGTTCTAACATGGCTCAGACTGCTATCATGATGGCTTAACTCCTAACATCTGCTTGTACGACCCGTACGCTCCAGGTTTGGAAGGTGTTGCTGAAGAATTGTTCCACTGCGGTTTCGAAGGTGTGAACATCACTTTCACTTCAGATATCAAAGAAGCGCTGACTGGTGCTAAATATATCGTAAACTCAGGTGGTGCTGCTCGTAAAGCTGGTATGACTCGTGAAGACCTGTTGAAAGGTAACGCAGCTATCGCAGAAGAATTCGGTAAGAACGTAAAACAGTACTGTCCGGATGTAAAACACATCGTAGTTATCTTCAACCCTGCTGACATCACAGGTTTGATTACACTGTTGTACTCTGGTTTGAAACCGGGTCAGGTAACTACTTTGGCTGCTCTTGACTCTACTCGTCTGCGCAGCGAATTGGCTAAACACTTCGGCGTTTCTATGGACGCAGTTGAAAACTGCCGTACTTACGGTGGTCACGGCGACAGATGGCTGTATTTGCTTCTACTGCTAAAGTAAACGGTAAAGCTTTGACAGACATCATCGGTACTGACGCTTTGACAAAAGAACAGTGGGCTGAAATCCAGCAGAAAGTAACTAAGGGTGGTGCTAACATCATCAACTTGCGTGGCCGTTCTTCATTCCAGAGCCCGTCATACGTTCTATCGAAATGATTGGTGCTGCTATGGGTGGTAAAGCATTCCGCTGGCCGGCTGGTACTTACGTTTCTAACGAAAAGTACGACCACATCATGATGGCTTGGGAAACTTCTATCACTGCTGACGGTTGCCACTGCGCTGCTTTGAACGGTACTGCAGAAGAACAAGCTGCTTTGGATAAGAGCTACGAACACTTGTGCGCACTGCGTGACGAAGTAATCGCTATGGGCGTTCTTCCTCCAGTAGCTGAATGGAACAAGCTGAACCCGAACATTAAATAATCGGATTTTCCATTAATATAAAAGGAGACTGAATCATCGGTCTCCTTTTTTTATGCCCTTCCCCAATGTCGTTGTACATCATATAAAATTATAAACATCTCATTTTTACGTATTTATACTTTCCTAATGTACATCTGAAAACTTTCAGTCGCTCTCTTAAAAGCACTACCTTTGCCGCTCTCTTTACCATGTATTTCTAAAACTACGGGCAGCAATGAGAATATGCACTTTATTATTTTTCTTTATTTCAGCACTGACCTGTCACTCGCTGTGTGCACATACTCCCGCGAGCAGTTATTTTTTGATGCAAGACTCTACGTCTTCTCTCACCTCATCGGCTCTTCCTGCGAAACAAAAGAAAACAAAGGAACTTTTCCAGCAAAATTTTTCGTACATGGGAATTCCTTTTATCGTTTCCGGATTAATCGTCAAAAAACAAAACCAGGATTTCCGTACACTGCGCAATCGCTTCCAGCCGACCTTTCACCACGAATATGACAATTATACACAATATGTCCCGTTAGTTACTACATGGGGCATGAAACTGGCTGGAGTAGAAAACCGCAGTTCATGGAAGGAACTCACAGTCAGCAATGTTTTCTCAGCAGCCTTGATGGCCGGCTTTGTCAACACCTTGAAATATACGACCAAAGAAATGCGTCCGGACAATTCATCAAACAATTCATTTCCTTCCGGACATACAGCCACCGCTTTTATGTGCGCCACAATCCTGCATAAAGAATACGGCATGCTCAGCCCGTGGTACAGCATCGGAGGATATACCTTAGCGGGAATAACCGGTATCACACGCCAGCTGAACAACCGTCACTGGATTGGCGATGTGCTGGTAGGAGCTGGAATCGGCATGATTTCAACGGACTTAGGCTATTTCTTTTCTGACCTGATTTTTCACAAGAATGCTACCGGAACGCGGTCAACACACCATTTCAACCGTTACGATGCACCTTCATTTCTGAGCCTCAACATGGGATTTGCCACAGGACCTTCTACCTTGCGTACTGCCGAACTATATGACACAGAAGAAGGAACTCCTTTGGGCATGCGCCTGCGTACGGGTACATCGACCGTCGTCAGCGCAGAAGGAGCCTACTTTTTCAATGCGTACATCGGTTTGGGAGGGCGCCTGAGAGTAGCTACCGTACCTGTTATCGCCGACATTCCCGAAGAGAACAAAAAGCATTTTGACCTGGACAATGACTTAAAGGAAGGAGCTCCTGTCAACATGTACCTGCTCGACGGACTAGAATCGGACCATTTAGGCATGTGCGACATCGATTTAGGACTTTACTTTTCTTATCCGCTCAGCAGCCGCTTCCTGATAGGAAGCAAACTGTTAGCCGGACGACGCACTAATGCAAACTTTACCTTAAACTCTATTTCACGGATTAATCCAGCCATTTTCGACCGCCAGAAAGTGAGCCAGGAAGCTTACGACCAATGCTATAAAGCCGACGTAGATTACTATATCCAGCAGGAAGGTCTCAGCATTCAGGAAATGCTACAGAGTACTTTCATTGATGAGGAATTTCTTCACATTCGTAAAAGTTCTACTTTCAAATTAGGAACCGGACTTTCTCTCGCCTACTGCTACAAAGAAAATGCGGCCCTGCGTCTCTATTGCGACTATGACTTTGCCTCCCCTCGGCTGACATACGACCTGAAGAACTCCTGGGCAGACGAAGACGGTAACCGGGAAGTCCGTTCGTATAGTAAAAGAACGCCTATGCATAATTTTACTTTCGGAGCTTCCATCGCGTTCATGTTCTAACACGAAAGCCGTTGCACATTCTACTTATTTTTTATTATTTTCGCCCTTCGAAATGATTGACCAAGCTACCATAGACCGAATACTGGATGCTGCACAAATAGTAGATGTGGTATCCGAGTTTGTCACACTCCGCCGCCGGGGAGTGAACTACATCGGACTATGCCCGTTCCACAATGAAAAGACCCCTTCTTTCAGTGTATCTCCCAGCAAAGGATTATGCAAATGTTTCAGTTGCGGTAAGGGAGGGAATGTGGTGCACTTCATCATGGAGCACGAACAGCTTTCTTACTACGAGGCACTGAAGTGGCTGGCTAACAAATATCACATCGAAGTAAAGGAACGGGAACTCACCGACGAAGAAAAACAAGCACATAGTCTGCGTGAAAGCTTGTTTGTAGTCAATCAGTTTGCATCCGAATATTTTCAAGACATACTTTATAATCACATCGACGGACAGCGTATCGGTATGACCTACTTACGCAGCCGAGGATTCCGTGATGACATTATCAAAAAGTTCCAGTTAGGATACAGCACAGACAGTCACGATGCACTGGCACGTACAGCCAAACAGAAAGGCTATCAAGAAGAGTTTCTGGTAAAAACCGGCTTGTGCTATAGAAAGGACGACGGTTCACTTCGCGACCGTTTCTGGGGGCGTGTCATTTTCCCCGTACATACCTTGTCGGGAAAAGTGGTAGCTTTTGGCGGACGTGTATTGAGCGCTGCCACCAAGAACGTGCAGATGAAGTATGTCAACTCTCCGGAATCGGAGATATATCACAAAAGCCGGGAACTCTATGGCATTTATTTTGCCAAGCAGGCCATTGTACGCCAGGACCGCTGCTTCTTGGTTGAAGGCTATACCGATGTCATTTCCATGCACCAGAGTGGAATTGAAAACGTGGTGGCTTCTTCGGGTACGGCATTGACTTCCGACCAGATACGACTGATTCATCGCTTTACCAATAACATCACGGTATTGTATGACGGTGACGGAGCCGGAATCAAGGCCAGCATACGCGGTATTGACATGCTGCTGGAAGAAGGCATGAACATCAAGGTATGTCTGCTTCCCGATGGAGACGACCCTGACAGCTTTGCCCGCAAGCATAATGCCACCGACTATCAGCCTACATCAATGAGCACGAAGTGGACTTCATCCGTTTCAAGACGAACCTGCTGATGGAAGAAGCAGGAAAAGACCCGATCAAACGTGCCAGCCTGATTTCCAGTATCGTAAAAAGTATCTCTGTGATACCTGACTCGATTGTCCGCTCCGTATATACACGCGAGTGCAGCCAGCTTCTGCAAATGGAAGAGAAAATCCTGATAGAAGCGGTAAACAAACTGATAGAGCAGGCACAGGAAAATAAATACAAGGAAATCCAACGGAAGCAACGACAGGCCACCCAGGATGCTCAACCTGCTCCTCCGACTACTTACCCGGAGCACAGCCGACAGAGATTCCTATACCGGATGAGACTCAGCTTCCTCCTGCTCCTCTGGAAACAGCAGCAGAGTATATACCTCCAACTGCTGAACAGCCAGCCGGACAACCCGCAAGCACTCCTGTTCCTACGGACAATTACCTTTCGTATATCCCATTGGAAGGGAACGAACAGAAACTGTTCTACAAGAAGGAACAGCTCCTCCTGCAAATGATTGTCCGCTATGGGGAGAAAGTGATGTGTTATTTTGAGGATGAAAACGGAGAAGAGCAACCGCTCACTGTCATAGAATGTATTTCTTCCAGCTTGAAGGAGGATGAACTACAGTTTCACTATCCTTTAGACCGCCGCATCCTAAAAGAAGCAGAGAATCATCTGCATGACGAAGGCTTTGTGTCTGAGCGCTATTTCCTGACTCATCCTGATCCGGAAATCAGTAAACAGGCCGCAGAACTGGCCAGCGACCGCTATCAGCTAAGCAAGTACCACTCCAAAGGACAGGCAATCATCACCGATGAAGAAAGACTTTATGAGTTAGTTCCCAGGTTGTTAATTGATTTCAAGCTATCGATTGTAGAAGAAGAAATGAAGCATACCCTGCAGGCTTTAGCCAATCCGGACATCTATAACAATCCGGAGAAATGTCAGGAAATCATGCAACATTACAAAGAGTTGCAAAAAATTCAGATTCCAATGGCACAAAAAGCAGGCGACCGCGTCATTTTACGTTAGCTATTTCCCCTCTCCACTTACGATAAAAGGGGAAATAGTCTCTTTCATATTAATATTTTGCACGAATCAGGTTCATGAACTCTTCGCGCGTCTTGGCCTGATTGAATGCGCCTGTAAAGTCAGAGGTAGTCGTTACAGAATTCTGCTTTTCCACGCCTCTCATCTGCATACACATGTGTTTGGCTTCTACTACCACCATTACGCCTAATGGATTCAGTGTTTCTTGGATACACTCCTTTATTTGAAGCGTCATGCGTTCCTGCACCTGCAAACGGTGAGAAAAAATATCTACCACACGAGCAATCTTACTCAGCCCGTAATGTATCCGTTAGGAATATATGCCACATGGGCCTTTCCGTAGAACGGCAGCATGTGATGCTCGCACATGGAAAAGAAATCAAATGTCCTTCACAATCACCATCTGGCTGTAAGGTTCCTTGAATTTTGCGGCATTCAGCACTTCTCTCGGATCCATTTCATATCCGCGAGTCAGCGTCAGCATGGCTTTTGCTACACGCTCAGGGGTTTTCAACAGTCCTTCTCTTTCAGGATCTTCACCCAGCAAAGAAAGGATTTCCTTGTAATGCCCGACCAGTTTCTCAACCTTCTCTTGCGGCCAGTTTATCGAATTTGTATCTGTCATCATTATTCTATAGGTATATTAATCTGTTCACGCACAATAGACACTTCCTTAAAAACTCCTGTAGCTTTCAATTTACGCATGGTTACATGTGCTTCTTCAATACTTTTAAAGTCTCCTACCCGGCATAGCCAGCGAGGAGGCTGAAAATAAGTATAAACCGGAAGTTCCGGAAATTCTTCTTTCACTTTCGTTGCTACCCTATTCGCTTCACTACGCGCCTGACGGGAATTATTCCCGGCGTATACCTGTACGCGAAATCCACGAGCTTTTAATGTCTTTACCGGCTCCGAACTGGTAGAACGCACATAACGTTTCCCTATCAAAGAGGTAATCTGTGCATCCTGGTGGATAGTCACTACACCTTCTCCCGCCCGACGGGTCTGCAGGCTTTCGATAATGTTCTGCTGGGCATAAGCCCCGCCGACACACAAAACAGAAACTACAAATAAAAGATATTTCAGCATAAGCGGATTTTTAGATAGACATAGAAAACAAAAGTCAATTGAGCACAGAGACCATACGACGGTGCTACGTCCTCACATCATCTCTGTGCTCATAAGTCGCTCCTGACTAATTCAAAAAAAGAATTATTTAAAAGCGTCGATGATACCCTTGAAGTCTGCAACTTTCAAAGCAGCACCACCAATCAGACCACCGTCTACATCAGGATTAGCGAACAATTCTTTTGC
>ENA-OQAZ01000706-OQAZ01000706.1-human-gut-metagenome-genome-assembly--contig:-NODE-706-length-18047-cov-2.898884_pt1 | contig 18047 bp, 24 predicted proteins | sample MGYA00242737_ERZ504531 | MGnify/ENA primary metagenome ERZ504531 (study PRJEB26092, sample SAMD00036244) | human gut metagenome | host: Homo sapiens | study: EMG produced TPA metagenomics assembly of... | reverse complement strand
CATCGCGCAGCCTGCGCTCTGCTTACCAACTGATGCTCTCCGGCGGTGATGTGAAGGCCGTACAGGGAACAACACTTGTGCAGCTGCCCCGGTTGAAGCAGAACCTACCATCTCCATGTCGGCTCTGCTGGAGCTTTTGAAAGACGCGGACCCTGCCGTAAAAGCGCAGCTCCGCTTGGCTTTGCTGACCTGAATTGCAAAAAATAGCACGAATTGCAGAGTAATTCACGGACTTACTCCATCTGACACGAAAAATGCAGACCGTGCAGAGACCGTGCAAATGGCGTATAAAAAGAAAATCCCACGAGGAATCTTACGATTCTTCGTGGGATTTTGGTGCGCTCGAGGGAACTCGAATCCCTGGCCCTCTGATTAAAAGTCAGATGCTCTACCGGCTGAGCTACGAGCGCATATTTCCGCAGTGAACATACTGCCGAATAATATTACCACAACTTGCGCAAAAATGCAAGGGTTCCCGGGCAAAAAGGCGCAAAAAGCTCCTGCATCGGTGTGGGCTTCCGCTTTTCATCCGCGCAGCAGATCGAAGATGCTCCGGTGTCGGCAGCGGAAGGGGCTTCATCCCGATAACTTCCTCTTTACAAACCCGGCAAGAATCGTTACAATCAAATCAAATCCGTCTGCAGTGCGCTGCGTTTTACTGCCCGGCAGTGTGCGCCCCGCCGCGCTGCACCCGCAAACTTTTTCCCGGCTTTGGCATTCTGCCGGGCCGCGCCGATACGTTTTTTGCAGGAGGTTTTTCCTATGAAGATCACTCGCCGTACTGTTCTTCGCCTGACCGGTGCCGCTGCCGCTTCACTGGCGCTTTCCAGCTGCAGTGCTTCCGGCAGTGCCATTCTGGGCAGCAATTTTTCCAGCTGGCTCCAGCAGACACTGGGCATCAGTTCTTCCGGCGCAGCTTCTTCTGCTGCATCCTCGGAGGCCATGGCTGCTTCCTCGCTGGCAGCAGGCGAGCAGCCGCTGCCAGTCTTGCCGCACTGCGCTTACGATGCCGACCCGCTGACCGGTGAGGCCAAGCGCAGCAATGGCCGTATCGTGGGCGTGATGGTGAACAACATCTCCAACACCTCCCGTCAGAACGCCCGTCCGCAGCGCGGCCTTTCCTCTGCCGATCTGCTGATCGAGTGCAAGGTGGAGGGCGGCATCACCCGCTTCTGCGCGGTGTTCCACGATGCCGACTCCATCCCGGAGATCGGCCCGCTGCGCTCTGGCCGCGACCAGTTCCTGCAGCTGCTGATGCCCTATCAGGCGCTGTACTACCACGACGGTGAGAGCGCCGCCTGCACCAAATTCATCAATGTATACAACTATTCCGGCCTGAACATCGGCGGCAAGAGCTACTTTAATACTCCCACCCATCCGCATGTGGCTCACCGCGACAGCCGGGGCCGGGATGTGGCCTATGAACACACCGAGTTCACCTCCGGCAAGGAGATCCGGCAGGCCGCTTCCAACGCGGGCATCGGGCTGAAGTACGATTACGACGCCACCTTCTTCCGCTTTGCGGACTACCGCACCGGCGAGGAGAATGCCATGCAGGGTGCAGCATCCGGCAGGACGGTCAGCATCACCCACTCGGACCACTACAAGACCAGCTTCCGCTATGATTCGCAGTCCCGCACCTATAAAATGCAGATGTACAGCCGCATCTCCGGCAAGTTTGAAAACACCGTGGACGAGCTGAACGCAAAGCAGCTGAGCTTTGACAACCTGCTGGTCTGCTTTGCTCCCATCGAGCGCTATTCCGGCGACTCCGGCGATGTGCAGCAGGTAAGCTACATCTCCGGCGGCGATGCCTATTATTTCAGCCGCGGCGCTGTACAGCATGGCCGCTGGGAAAAGTCTTCGCCTGAGCATCCGCTGCTGGTCTACGACAAGACCGGTGCGCAGATGCTTTTCAACCGCGGCAAGACCTATCTTGCCATCGTGGACGACGACGAGTGGTCCAACTTCAGCTATCAGTAACGAGGGAACCGCATGAAACGCATCTGGAATCTGGCCCTTGGCACGGCGGTGCTGTGCACAGTCCTGCTGTGCGGGTGTGCGCTGTCCGGCCCCACTGTCCCGGACAGTGCAGCGCCCACCGACCCGCTGACCGGGCAGGAGCTGCAGTATCCCGGCGAACGCACCGCCGCTGTCGTCATCGACAACGCCGCTTCCAGCACCACACAGTGGGGCATTGGCAGCGCATCGGTGGTGCTGGAAGCCCTGACCGAGAACGGCCAGCCCACCAGCCTGTGCTTGGCTTATCCTTCGGTATCGGCCATGCCAACCGTCGGCCCAGTGACCCTTGGGCAGGACCTTTACTGGCGGCTGCTCAGCGGGCAGGAAGTACTGCCCATCCAGCGGGGTGCAGGGCAGTTTGCCCGCAACTATCTGGATTATTATAACCTGCGGGCCGTGGACGCGCTGGAAGTGGGCCGCAACGCCTTTTCCTGCGATGATGTCTGGAGCGGCGCGCCGCTGTGGCATACCAGCGGCGGGGAGTCGCTTCCGTGCTGGGCAGCCTGAACCTTTCCGGCGCATTGGCGACCACGGCAGCAGCGCTTCCTCCTCGGCCAGCACTGCCGAGGACAGCTCTGCCATTTCCGCTCTGCCCGCCCTGCTGCCGCAGGCCAAAGAGCCCCGCCTGCCGGAGCCCGGTTCCCGGGATGCCGAACAGGTGCAGATCAACTTTGCGCCCCAAAGCACCACCGGCTTTGCCTACGATGCGGCCAGCGGCACCTACGGGATGCTCCGCGCCGACGGCACCGCCCAGCTGGATGCCAACACCGGCGCGCAGGCGCAATTCGACAATCTGCTGGTCCTTTACTCCGCTTCCAGCCTGCGGGACGACGGCACCACGCTGGACTACGACCTGTCCCTTGGCGGCGGTGTCTGGCTGAACGGCAGCCAGCTGTGCACATCACATGGACGCAGGGCACAGACTCCACCTTTGCCTTTTACGATGCCGACGGCAGGCCGCTGACCATCCGCACCGGACGCAGCTACATTGCGCTGGTCTCCAGCGTGACCGGGCAGGAGCTGACGGTATTGGATTCCGCCGGGCAGAATGTGCTGAATTGACAAAACAAAAAAGACCATCTGAGGCATTTTTAACTGCATCTCAGATGGTCTTTTATTACGTTCAGGAACTCCTTCCGTCATCGCTGACGCGATGCCACTGCTCCCCTTTTTGTCACTTGCGTGACATCTGCTCCTCTCTTTGTCACCTGCGGTGACATTTCTCCCCGGCGCGGGGAGAATCTGTCCCGGCCGGGGGAAGTCTTTCTCATGGAGGGAGGCTTTGGCAATACAGCCAAGTTTTCCTTTTCGCCAGAGGCTCCCTCTCCGAGGGAGCTGTCGAGCGTATGCGAGACTGAAGGAGTTACAGATCCACCACGCTGCCGACCTCGGCAGGAGAGGTGGGCACCACGCCCAGCACGGCGTGGTCAGTGCTGCGGTTGACCGTAAAGGTCACGCTGCGGCCCGCCGCGAAATCCGGGTGATAGGTCAGCTCCAGCGTCTGCCAGTTGTCCGGCACTGCGCAGAAGCAGTGCAGCAGCGCGCCGCGGCCCGCCGTCAGGTTCAGGGTGAACACCGAAGCATCCGCCGCGTTCTCGCCGTAGAGCGGCGCAGCAAAGCTGCCGCAGCGCACCGGCTTGCCATCGCACACAGCGGTAACCCCGGTGCCCATACTGTACAGGTCGCCAAGCGTGCACACCTCACGGCTCTGCAGATAGCTTGCGCCCACCGGCAGGGTGGATGCGGAGAGGTTTTCCACCGAGAGGTACACCAGCACATTGCCCATTTCCTGCGCAGGGGCATAGCCCAGCAGCTCCACGGCAGCTTGCCGTCCAGCAGGGCAGGTTCGCCTGCAAGATGCGGCTGCTGCGCCGCTGCAGGTACGCCGGTGAGCAGCGCTGCCGCAAGGCTGACCGCACCGGAGCCGGCACATTTCAGGAATGACCGGCGGGAAATGGACTGGGACATGGAACTTCCTCCTAAAATAATCGTTTCCTTATACAATAAAGGATTGCGCCGCTTCTGTCAAGGGATGGGCCGAAACTGTAACCGAATCCTTATTCAAAGGCTTCGTTCTCCTCGGTCTCAGCTTGACCGCGCAGGGTATCGGCATAGCCAAAGGGCACGATGTCGATGGCTTCCACCAGACGGTCCCGCATCCACAGCTGCACATCGGTCTGCACGGTGTAGCCGCAGCCGGGGTCTGCCATCCACTGCTCCGGGCGGCGGTGGCACGGCGCGCTGGCTGAGCATGCTCATGATCACGCCGCCATGGTCACACAGGCTGCTTCGGTCACATCCATGCGGATCATATACTCAAACAGCTTCATCAGGCTTTCGGCGCAGCGGGCGTGGAACTGGTCGGTAGGCTCTGCGCTTCGGGCATATAGCCGGAGCCGGGGGTGATCCACTTTTTAAAGTCCTCGTCGTGCACCAGCTCCTTGACCGGCTTGTTCTCAAACTTGCCAAAGCCGGCCTCCCGCAGGTCGTGCACGGTAAAGGTGTGCTTTGCATCCGGGAACAGGATGTTGGCTGTTTCCACCGCGCGCAGCAGCGGGGAGGAGAACACGGTATCCACCTGCGGATACTCGAACCGCTCTTTCAGCTCATTGAGCTGCGCGCGGCCCTCGTCGCACAGAGGGATGTCGGTGCCGCTGCCGATGTACAGGCCCTGCAGGTTGCCTGCAGTCATGCCGTGGCGGATGAGATGAAGCTTGAACGTTTTCATGGATAGTGCCTCTCTTTATCGCTGTGCGGCGGCACGGGAACGGGCGGCAAAACCCGCTGCGGAGAAAATCTGGCAGAAAAACGTGTCGTCTGCCAGATTTTTTGCTCTTTGGCGGCAGCTACGGCCCCGCGCACGCCACAAAATGTATGCGTTAATACCTATAGTTTAGCATAGATATGGTGTCCAGAGCAAGTCTTTTGACAAAAATGACGAAAATCAACGAAAAATATCGTCACTTTTCTTGCTTTACAAAAGGTTTTCCGTTGTGTATAATCAACCTGCTGTAAACCAAAAACAAGGATGTCCCCCTATATCGAACTTTGAGGAGCCAAAAATCATGGAATTCAACCGTATCATCAAGCTGCTGCGCAAGGAACGCGGCATCACCCAGAAGCAGGCCGCCGAGGATCTTGGCGTCTCGCAGGCGCTGCTGTCCCACTACGAAAAAGGCATCCGCGAATGCGGCCTGGACTTTGTGGTGCGCGTGGCAGACTATTATAATGTTTCCTGCGATTATCTTCTGGGCCGCAGTGCAGAGCGCAACGGCATGATGCTCTCGGCAGAAGACCTTCCGAACCCGGACAAGATGAAGGACAACATCTACCACGCAGCGTGCTGCCCACCATGAACAAAAAGCTGATCTCCAACGGCCTGAACGTGCTGTACGCCAAGATCGGCCAGTGCCACAGCAAGGCCCTTACCACCGAGGTGAGCGCCTACCTGATGATGGCCGTAGCCAAAATGTTCCGCCTGCTGTACTCGGCCGAGCCCCACAACGCCGCCAGTATGTTCAGCATTGATCCCATCCGCTGGCGCGGCTGCTCCGATGCCGTGATGCGCATGTCCGAAGCCAATGTGGAAGCCCTGCTGGACGGACAGGATGTGAACGGCGGCGAGGGCGTAAAGGACCCGGCCTGCCTGACCATGACCACAGAAAGCCTGACCCGTGAGTTCCCGCTTTATACGCCCAGCCTGTTAAATCTGGTCAAAACCAGCGAAACACATGTGAAGGGCCTTACCCACGAAGGGTGATATTCCTGTGAAAAAGCTGTAAATTCAGCCTCCAAACCCTTGCATCTTTCGGGCAGAAAGGGTATAAACAGAATAGAACATTCTGGAATACGGTTTTTCCTATCAAAAGGAGGATTTATTTTATGTCCAACTCCATTTCCCGCCGTACCTTCCTCAAGTGCACCGGCGCATCCGTTGCTGCTCTGGGCGCAGCAAGCCTGCTGGGCGGCTGCCAGCAGAATGGCAGCGCCACCATCGTGGATGTCAAGGTCGGTGATAAGGTCAGCAACTGGAACGGCCTTGGCGTTCAGCTGACCAGCCTGTTCAACATTGATACCGCACCTGCACAGGCCGGTTACGAATACATTGCTGTTCTGTCACCGTGTCAACCGCACCAAGAACCAGACCTTCAACATCGGCGCACAGAATCTGGCCGAGATCAATGCTGCTTATCCCGTGCCCCCGCAGGAGAACGTGGATGCAAACTTCCACGCACTGGCAGCAGCTTCTACCGATTTCTCTGCTTCCTGCGACGGCCAGAGCGTGGAGTGCGGTGCCAACATCTCGCTGTACAACTCCAACTCTCAGACCTTCTCGGATTCCACCAATCTGCCCCCGCAGGGTACCGGCTATCTGCAGCTGATGCTGATGGTCCCCAAGGGCTGGCAGCAGCTGAGCGTTACTTACATGCCCACCTTTGCAGCGGATAAGACCATGACCTTCGTCATGACCGCTGCAGACGTGACCCGCGCCTGATACGCGGCCCGCACAGGACGAAATTTCGTCGCAAAACAACGTCACAGCTCAAAATTTCATCATTTTATTTTGCCAAAAGGCATTGACATCCGGCCCGGTTTCGCCTATCTTATAGGTAGTGCCGCAAGGCCGTACTGATCTGCTTTTTAAAGGAGGAACGAACATGTCCTATACATTCTCCCGCCGTGACTTTATGAAATATACCGCTCTTACCGCTGTTGCCATTGCAGGTTCCGGCATGCTGACCGGCTGCTCCAACCCGAACCGTCCTGTCGGCACGATCGGCAGCACCCTGAAGCCGGGCGACGGCATCTGTGAAGCCACGCTGAAGAGCGCTTCTTATAATCCGGATACGCTCACCTGCGAGTTTGAGATCTATACCAAGGTGAGCCTGCAGGTCAACCGGCAGCATTTCCAGGTAAATGTTACCGATGCTGACAATAAGCTGCATACTTATTATCAGGGTGTCTCCGGTGTCACGATTGATTTGGTAGGTGGTTCCAACGCCAGTGTCGATGCGAAGACTACTGTGACTCCTACGCTGAAGGTTTCCGGTATTGAGAACCTTACCAGCGCATCCAAGGTTCAGGTGCTGTACATTCCGAAGATGTACGCAAACGGTAGCATCACTGATTCCTACAGTGATATCTATGCCACTTGGGACATCACCGATGCCATCAAGGTTACGATTGTGGACTGATTTTACTTTTGCATTAAAGGCCCGCACCCTGTGGTGCGGGTCTTTTTGCGTATGCGGGCCATTTGTATCCAAGTTTTGGGCGATATCATGTAAAATGCACAAAGTTTTTTAGTGGATTTATGCCTTGTGCACAGGTTTCTTTTCCGGTACAATAGGGTTATAAAAATGTGCAGGAGCATCGCAGCGATGCGGTACTTTTTGCATTTGAGGGGCAACCCGGAAAACCTGAAAAGGAGTGTTGTTTCGATGATCAATATGGTAAAGCTTCCCACCAAAAAAAGTAACCTGTTCCTGCGCGTAGCAAAGGGCCACTTTGCTACCAGCCACAGCCATATCAACTATTACATCGATGTCACCACCCAGAAGTCCCGCCTTTCCGAGGCCAAGGCCGTGGCAAAGGAGCTGGTGGCCGCTTACCAGCACAGCACCATTGTGGACACCGTGCTCTGTCTGGACGCACGCAGGTGATCGGCACCTGCCTTGCCAACGAGCTGACCAAGGACGCTTTGCCAACATGAACGCCCACCAGACCATTTATGTGATCACCCGGAGTACACCACCGGCAGCCAGATCATCCTGCGCGACAATCTGGCCCCCCATGGTCAAGGGCAAGCATGTGCTCATTCTGTCCGCTTCCATCACCACCGGCTACACCGTGCAGGCCGCTGTGGAGGCCGTGAACTACTACGGCGGCACCGTGGCAGGCCTTTCCGCTATTTTTGCCACCACCCATGAGTGCATGGGCTATGAGGTCACCTCGATCTTCGACCCCGCCAGCCTGCCGGACTACGCCAGCTTTGACAGCCGCGACTGCCCCCTGTGCAAGGCCGGCCAGCACATCGATGCGCTGGTGAACAGCTTTGGCTATTCGGCGCTGTAACGTAAAAAGGCTGTCAAGTGCTCACGGATGCGCCCTTGACAGTCCCTTGTGAAATGATTATACTATAAATAGAAAGGCGCTGGCCCGCAAACGGCTTGCTCCTTACTGAATCAGATCAAGAAAAATGACCGTTCAAGTTGGTAGCTGGAGGCGGTCATTTTTCTTGCGTCTATCGCTGTGAGAAACAGTCCATGTAATTTCAAACGTAACGTAGATCGCTCCGCCGAGAAGCGTGAGCAGCAATACGACCTGTTCAAACGTCATGGTGCATCCCCCCTTTCCGCCTCAAGCTCCGGGGGAGCGAGATTTCAAGAAAAATCTCTTTACCCGGCGCGCTCAGGTGCCGGTAAGAAGAAAAAGCCGCCTGTGTTTGTGGCACAGCGCCTTGCCGCCAAAGCGGCAGTTTTATGATAGCATACTTTTCATCAAAACACAACAGGGCTTTGCAGTCGCTTTTATCGCTGCAAAGCCCTGTTTTTACTTCTTCTTTTTCGGGAACACAAAGGCTCGTGCAGGTACACCGCCACCAGATATGCCGTCATGAAGAACCAGATGATGGGCTCGCACAGGATGACCGCATTGTACTGGAATTTCGGGATGAACACCAGCACAAAGATCACCTTGCCCACCAGCTCGATCACGCTGGAGAACAGCGGCAGCACCTTCTGGCCAAGGCTCTGCAGCGCGTAGCGGGTGCACAGCAGCACCCCCAGCACCGCATAGAACGGTGCGTTCCACAGCAGATACCGCGCACCGTTTTCCAGCACGATGGGTTCCGTGGAGCCGGAGATGAGCTGCACCATCCATTCCGCGCCAAAGCTCATCAGCACCACGGCGGCGACCATCACCACCACCGAGTACAGATACATCTGCCGCATTCCCCTGCGCACACGGTCGGGCTGGTTTGCGCCGCGGTTCTGGGAAACGAAGGTGGAACCGGCGTTCGCCATGGAGATGAGCGGCATCTCCGTAAAGGCAAACAGCTTGCGGGCAGCGGTGTGCCCCGCAATGGTCAGGGTGCCAAGCCCGTTGATGCCGTACTGCAGCACCACCGAACCCGCAGACACGATGCTGCTCATCAGGCCCATGGAGATGCTCTGCTGAACAGCTCCCAGTAGAGATGACTGCCCACGGCGAAATGCTTTTTCTCCGGGATGAGGATGCACACCCTTGCCAGCACGTACAGAACGCACAGCACCACCGAGATGCCCTGTGCAATGACCGTTGCCACCGCTGCGCCCCGCACGCCCATGCCAACCCCGGCAATGAACCACAGGTCCAGCCCCACGTTCAGCACCGAGCTGATGAGCAGGAACACCAGCGGCATCACGCTGTTGCCAATGGCGCGCAGCAGGCCTGCGCACAGGTTATACATAAACATGACCACAACGCCAAGGTCGATCACGATGATGTAGCTGTAGGCATCTTCCAGAATTTCTGCCGGGGTATCCAGCAGCTGCAGCAGGGCATGCAGGCCGAAAAAGCCTGCCGTTGTAATGACCAGCGAGGCGATCAGGCCAATGACGACCGACCCCACCACCGTGCGCTTGAGCAGGTCTTCGTCCTGCGCGCCGTAGGAGCGCGCTGCAACGATGGCAAGGCCATTGCCGATACCGATGCCAAAGCCGACTAAAAGCTCGTAGATCGAACCGCAGGAGCCAATGGCGGCAAGGCTGTATCGCCCAGCACATTGCCCACGATCATGGTATCCACCGTGTTGTAGAGCTGCTGGAACAGGTTGGAAACCAGAATGGGCAGCATGAACAGCAGCAGGCTTTTTAAAATAGGTCCGTGCATCAGGTCTACGTTCATGTTGAAGAAGCTTTTCTTTTGGGGCTGCGCGTGGGTCATAGGGTTCCTCCAAAGTTCTATTTTTACCGCAAAACAACCCTCTCAGTCTCGCTGACGCTCGCCAGCTCCCCCGAAGGGGGAGCTTTTATGCTGCGTAAAAGAAACAGCAAAACCTCCCCCTTTCGGGGGAGGTGGCAATGCGAAGCATTGACGGAGAGGGTTATCTCCAATTTTTTACAGCTCCTGCGTCTCGAAGCCGTTGCCGGTAAGCACCTGCACGCTGGTAAAGCCTGCAGCCTTGATGGCGGCGGCAGCTTCGTCAAAGCCGTAGGTCAGGCTGTTGATATCATGAGAATCAGAAGTGATGATGACCTTACCGCCCATCTTCTGCCACTCGCCCAGCAGCCACGGGCCGGGTAGAAGTCCTTGCGGTAGCCGCGGTACACGCTGCCGGTGTTCACTTCCAGCAGGCAATCGTTTGCCTTTGCGGCCTGCAGTGCCTTGAGGGCAGCGGCCTTGTAGCGGGGCGACTCTTCGTCGAAGAACTCGCCGTTGGCATTCAGCTTCTTGATGAGGTCGATGTGGGCCAGAATATCCGGCTTGAGGGCAGCTACCTTTTCCACCTCGGCAAAGTAGGCTTCCACAGCGGCCAGCGGGTCTGCGTCAAAATCATCGTTGATGCAGTCCCACAGGTCCTGCGGGCGGAAATCGATCTCGTAATACTTGCCGGTGTTCTTGCCGTACAGGTGGTGTGCGCTGCCGATCCAGTAATCGTAGCCGGTGCGCTTATCCTCGCTCAGGATATCCCACTCGATGCCGCACAGGATATCCACCTTGCCCTTGTACTCGGTCTTGAGCTTGGCAATGGTGGCCTTGTACTGGGCGGTGCGGCTGGGGCTCATGCAGTATTCGCGGTCGCGCTGGGTGTAGCTATGGCCGGTGAAGCCCAGCGTGGTCAAGCCCTGCGCACACGCAGCACTTGCCATATCCTGCAAGGTATTTTTGCCATCGCACATAGTGGAGTGGCAATGGACACTGGACTTCTTATAATCTGCCATAGATAATTCACTGCATCCTTTCCTGTTTGACCTTGTGGTCAATGACGTGACGTTTTTCCAGTTCACGGGTCACATCCTCACCGTGATGCCGGCGCTGACCATCAGCACCAGAACATGGTAGCAAGATCGCTGATCTCGTAAACGGTCTCTTCCTTATCCTCTTTTTCGCCCGCAATGATGACCTCGGTGCACTCTTCGCCCACCTTTTTCAGGATCTTCTCCTTGCCCTTCTCGAACAGGTAGGTGGTGTAGCTGCCCTCCTTGGGGCTATCCTTGCGGCCCTTGATGAGCTGGTACAGTCCCTGCCAGCTGAACTGCTTCAGCTCCGGCGAGACGTATACTTCGTTGAAGAAGCAGCTCTCGGCACCGGTGTGGCAGGCGGGGCCGGATTTGACCACTTCCACACCAGAGCATCGGCATCGCAGTCGGCGGTGATGGACACCACCCGCTGCACGTTGCCGCTGGTCTCGCCCTTACGCCAGATCTCCTGACGGCTGCGGCTCCAGAACACAGTGCGGCCCTCGGCAATGGTGAGCGCCAGCGTCTCGGCGTTCATGTATGCGAGGGTGAGCACCTCTTTGGTGTAGTGGTCCTGCACGATGGCAGGGATCAGGCCCTTTTCATCAAATTTCAGATTCATAACGGTTCTCCCTCCGGATGGGGATATTACTAGTTTAGCGTATTCGGTGCGCAAACGCAAGAGTTTGCGGGTTGTTTTTGCGGAAATCCAGTTTCGCGTTACGGCTTCTCCCCGCGCCGGGGAGAAATGCCCCGGCGTTACAGCCGCATCTCCACGCCGTTTGCGTTGAGGTATTCCTTCAGATCCCGGATGGTCAGCAGCTTCTGGTGGAAGATGCCCGCCGCAAGGCCTGCGTCGATGCCCTTGTGGTGGAACAGCTCCAGAAAGTCTTCCTTTTTGCCTGCGCCGCCGCTGGCAATGATGGGCACGTTCACCCGCGCCGCAACTGCATCCAGCATCTCAAGGTCGAAGCCGCTGCGCACGCCGTCGGTATCGATGCTGTTCAGGCAGATCTCGCCCGCGCCGTGGTCCACGCACCAGCTGATCCAGTCCAGTGCATCCCGGCCGGTGTCCTCGCGCCCGCCCTTGGCGAACACCCGGAACTGGCCGTCCACCCTCTTCACATCGGCAGAGAGCACCACGCACTGGTTGCCGTAGCGCTGTGCTGCCGCCGGGATAAGGTCGGGATTTTTGAGTGCGCCCGAGTTGACGCTGACCTTGTCCGCACCGCACTTGAGCACCCGGTCGAAATCTTCCAGCGTGTTGATGCCGCCGCCCACCGTGAGCGGGATAAAAATTTCGCTGGCGACGCGGGTCAGGATATCCGTAAACAGCGCCCGGCCCTCGAAGCTGGCGGTGATATCGTAGAACACAAGTTCATCTGCACCGGCAGCGTTGTACATGCGGGCCATTTCCACCGGGTCGGCCACGTCCCGGATGCCTTCAAAGTTCGTGCCCTTGACCACGCGGCCATTGCGCACATCAAGGCAGGGAATAATGCGTTTGGTGATCATGTCGTTTCCCCTCCGTTCACTCCTGCACCAGCTGCACGCAGCGCGCAAGGTCCAGTGCGCCGGTGTACAGGCTCTTGCCTAAAATGGCAGCGGCAGTGCCCATTTTTTTCAGTTCCAGAAGCTCTGCTTCGGACGAGATGCCGCCGCTGGCCGTAAAGGCCACGCCGGGCACCTCTTTGGCAAGCGTGCGATACAGGCCGAGGTTCGTGCCCTGCATGGCACCGTCGCAGGCAATGTCCGTGTAGATGATGGCGGTGCATCCGGCATCTGCCAGCCGCTTGCAGAAGTCCACGCCCGGCTCGGCGCTCACTTCCTTCCAGCCATGGATGGCCACATAGCCGTCCTTTGCGTCCACGCCCACGGCAATTTTATCGCCGTATTTCTGCAGCATCCGGGCGGTAAAGGCAAAATCTGTCACCGCCACGCTGCCAAGGATGCAGCGGCCCACGCCGAGGGAGAGGTATGTTTCAATGCGTTCCTCGGTGCGGATGCCGCCGCCCACCTCAATGTACAAACCGCCCTGCTTTGCCAGCGCGGCAATGGTATCGTAGTTTGAAAGGGTGCCGTCCTTTGCGCCGTCCAGATCGACGACGTGCAGATTTTTGGCCCCCGCTGCAAGGAACTCCCGCGCCTGTGCACAGGGATCCTCGCCGTAGACGGTCATGCGGCTGTAGTCGCCCTGCGTCAGGCGCACCACCTTGCCGCCCCGCAGGTCAATGGCTGGAAAAAGCTGCATAATTTTTCTCCTTACAATTCCGCAAATGCTTTCAGAATGCGCAGGCCGGTATCCCCGCTCTTTTCCGGGTGGAACTGGGTGCCATACACCCTGCCCGCCCGCACCGCGCCGGTGACGGGAATGGAATAGTCGCTCACAGCCAGTGTACTCTCCGTACAGTTCTTGCCGTAGTAGCTGTGGACGTAATAGACGTATTCTCCCTCACGGATGTACTTGAACAGCGGGTCGTCCTTTACAATGTGCAAGGCGTTCCAGCCGATCTGCGGCACCTTGAGCGTTTTGTCCGCAAGGTCGGGCTCCAGCGGGCAGACCTCGCCCTTCACAAAGCCGAGGCCTTCGTGCTCACCGTACTCGTAGCTCTTTTCAAACAGCAGCTGCATGCCAAGGCAGATGCCCAGCAGCGGCTTCCTTTCGGCTTCTTCTTTGATCACCGGCACAAGGCCCGTCGCCTCCAGCTTTGCCATGGCGTCGGCAAAAGCGCCCACACCCGGCAGGATGAGCCGGTCGGCTTTGCGGATGGTGTCCGCGTCGGCGGTGACGACCGCTTCCAGCCCCAGCTGCTTCAGGCTGGACTTCAGGCTGAACAGGTTGCCCACGCCATAATCGATAATTGCGATCATACCAGCAGTCCTTTCGTGGAAGGAATTTCGTCCTTGTGGGCTTCGTCGATCTTCACGGCCGCGCCCAGTGCATGGCCTGCGCCCTTGAAGCAGGCCTCAAGGATGTGGTGGGTATTTTCTCCCGCAAATTGTACAAAGTGGATCGTGGCGGGCACGCTGCGGGCAAAGCCCAGCCAGAATTCCTTGACGCACTCCACGTCAAAATCGCCCACTTTTTCGGTGTTGCAACGGACGTCCCAGTTCAGGGTGCAGCGGCCCGAAAGATCGACGGCGCACAGGATCAGCGCTTCATCCATGGGCAGATAAAAGCTGCCGTAGCGCTGGATACCGCGCATATCGCCCAGCGCCCGTGCAAAGGCCTGACCCAGTGCAATGCCCACATCCTCGGTGGTGTGGTGGTAGTCCACCTGCACATCGCCGTGGCAGGTAAGCACCAGATCGAACCGGCCATGGCGGGCGAACAGCTCCAGCATGTGGTTCAGAAAGCCGCACCCGGTGTCCACCTCGTAGCGGCCGGTGCCGTCCAGATCAAGGGTCAGGTCGATCTGGGTCTCATTGGTGTTGCGTTCCAGCGAGATCATTCGGTTCGGCATGGTTCATTCCTCCATGATCTTATCCAGTGTTTCCATAAACGTCTGCATCTGTTCCGGCGTGCCAATGGTGATGCGCAGCCAGTTCTGGATGCGGGGCGCGTCGAAATGGCGCACCAGAATGCCGTTTTTCTTCAACTCCTTGTAGAGTGTTCCGCCGTCTTTCCGGTCGGTACTTGCAAACAGGAAGTTGGAGCGGCTGTCCAGCACGGCAAATCCGCGCTGTTCCAGCTGTTGTTTTGTCCATGCGCGGGTGTCCACGATGGCGGCGCGGGTCCTGTCAAAATAAGCGGTATCTTCCAGCGCGGCCTGCCCGGCCTTCAGGGTCAGGCGGTTGATGTTGTAGGGGTTCAGGCTGAACTTGACCCGGTTCAGGTCGGCAATGAGCTTTGCATTGCCCATGGCAAGACCCAGACGCGCACCGGCCAGCTGCCGGGACTTGGAAAAGGTCTGCACCACCAGCAGGTTCTCGTACTGGTCGATGAGGGGCACGCAGCTCTCGCCGCCAAAGTCCACATAGGCCTCGTCCACGATGACCACATTGTTCGGGTTTGCCTTTAAGATGCCCTCAATTTCCGCCCGGGGCAGGGCAATGCCGGTGGGGGCGTTGGGGTTTGCAAGGACGATGGTCTGGTTCAGGCCGTAGTAGTCCTTCGGGTCAAGGGTGAAATCCTCTTTCAGCGGGATGATGTGGCTGGGAATGTGCATCAGTCCGCACCACACGCCGTAGCAGCCGTAGGTGATGTCGGCATAGGCCAGCGGGTGGTCTGCGTCGCAGAAGGCACGCAGCGCAAAGAAGAGGTTCTCGTCGCTGCCATTGCCGGGCATGATCTGCTCCGGCTGCAAACCGAAGTGGGCTGCGGCCGCCTTGAGCAGGTCGGCACAGGCGGGGTCGGAGTAAAGGCGCAGCTTTTCCACCTCGTGCTCGCTCACGGCGGCGATCACCGCCGGGGAGGGCAGATAGGGGCTTTCGTTGGTGTTCAGTTTGATGTACTGCTGATCCTGCGGCTGCTCACCCGGGGTGTAGGGGGTGACAGCGGCCAGCGTGGGAGAAAGAAAACGACTCATAATGGTTCCTCCGGCTTATTCTGTTATGGTGAACGGCCTTGCCTCTCAGGCCGCTTCGCGTCCAGCTCTCCCAAAGGGAGAGCCTCTGGCGAAACCGAAAACTTTGTGTGGACTGCAAGGGCTCTCCCTTTGGGAGAGGTGTCACCGCAGGTGACGGAGAGGCAAGCCGCCTTTATTTCTCGTACCGGATAGTCACGCTGCGGGCGTGGGCGTGCAGGCCCTCGCGCTCGGCAAAATCGGCGATGCGGGGGGCTACTTCGCCCAGCGCTTCCCGGGTGTAGTAGAGGAAGCTGGACTTTTTTACAAAGTCGTCTACGCCCAAGGGGCTTGAGAAGCGGGCGGTGCCGCTGGTGGGCAGGGTGTGGTTGGGGCCTGCAAAGTAATCGCCCAGCGCTTCCGGCACGTTGCGGCCAAGGAAGATGCTGCCTGCGTTTTTGATCTCGTTCAGCACGCCGAAGGGGTCCTCCACGCACACTTCCAGATGTTCCGGTGCAATGATGTTGCAGGCTTCAATGGCCTTGTGCAGGTCGGTGCAGAGGATGATCTTGCCGTTGTCGTCCACGCTGGCGCGGGCGATGGCGGCGCGGGGCAGCTGCGGGATCTGCACCTCCAGCTCCGCCTGCACGGCCTTGGCCAGCTCCGGGCTGTCGGTGACGAGGACCGGGCTTGCCAGTTTGTCGTGCTCGGCCTGACTCAGCAGGTCCGCCGCCACCCATGCAGGGTTGCAGCCGCCGTCGGCCAGCACCAGAATTTCGCTGGGGCCTGCGATCATATCGATGCCCACCTTGCCGAACACCTTGCGCTTGGCGGTGGCAACGTAGATGTTGCCGGGGCCAACGATCTTATCCACCGCGGGGATGCTCTGGGTGCCGTAGCGAGAGCCGCCACAGCCTGTGCGCCGCCGGTCTTGAAGATCTTGGTCACGCCTGCGGTGGCAGCGGCGGCAAGGATGACCGGGTTCACCCTGCCGTCCTTTCCGGCGGGGGTGGTCATGACGATTTCGGACACGCCTGCCACCTTTGCCGGGATCACGTCCATGAGCACGGTGGAGGGATAGGCCGCCGTGCCGCCGGGCACATAGACACCGGCCTTTTCAATGGGGGTATATTTCTGGCCCAGCACGATGCCGGGCTTATCGTTCACCACAAAATTCTTGTGCACCTGCTGGCGGTGGAAGCTCTCGATGTTGGCGGCGGCTTCGCGCAGCGTTTCGAGGAAGTAGGGGTCCATGCCCGCAAAGCTTCGTCGATCTCCTCCTGCGTCACCTGCAGGGCATCGATCTTCGCGCCGTCAAATTTCAGCGCATAATCCTTCAGGCATCGTCGCCCCGGGCGCGCACATCGGTAATGATGCCGTCCACCACGTCCTCCACGTTCTTTTCCGCGCGGATATCGCGGTTCAGGATCTCTTCGGGCCTGAGCTCGTCAAAGTGATACAGCTTGATCATTTTGCTTCCTCCTTGTTCTGCAGTTCCGCCCGCAGCTTTTCCAGCATGGTGTCCATTTCGGCGTGCTTGAACTGGTAGCTGGCCTTGTTGGCAATGAACCGGGCCGAGATGGGCATGAACTCGGTGACCACCTTCAGGCCGTTCTCCCGCAGGGTGGTGCCGGTCTCCACGATATCCACGATGACGTCCGAAAGGCCCAGAATGGGGGCCAGCTCAATGGAGCCGTTCAGCTTGATGATATCGATGTCCCGCCCCATGGATGCGTAATAGCTCTTTGCGATGTTGACGAATTTGGTTGCCACCCGCACCGGGCGGCTGGGGTCGTCTTGGTAATCGGCCGGGGCAGCAACGCACATGCGGCATTTGCCAAGGCCGGTGTCCAGCAGCTCGTACACATCAGCAGAAGCCTCTGTGAGGATGTCCTTTCCCACGATGCCTACATCGGCGGCGCCGTGCTCCACATAGATGGCAACGTCGCTGGGCTTGACGAGGAAGTAGCGGATGCCGGCCTCCGGGTTTTCCACCACCAGCTTGCGGGTGGCGTTGTAGTCCTCCGGGCAGCCGTAGCCGATGCCCGCCAGCAGGTTATACACCTTATCGCCCAGACGGCCCTTGGGCAGAGCCACGTTCAGCATCACCCTGTCGGTGCTGTTCTTCTGCACCGGCGGCAGCGGGGCGCTCAGGCGGTCCAGCTCGTCCAGATAGACCGCAAAGCCGATGGCACCGGCACCGGGGGTGAACTTCTGCATCAGCAGGTCGTAGCGGCCGCCCTTGAGCAGGGGGCGGGGCAGGGCTTTCAGGTAGCCCTGAAACACAAGGCCGTTGTAGTATTCCATCTCACCGGCCAGCGTCATGTCCAGCCGGATGACGCCGCCCGCCTTTTCCAGCGGCACAGCCAGCGCTTCCAGCTCGGCCACAGCCGCGCGCATGGCGTCATTGCGGCACAGAGCAGCGGCCTTTGCAAGGGTATCGGCATAGCTGCCGCAGAGGCTCAGCACGCTGCACAGGATGTCAGCGGCGGCATCGGCAAGACCGGCGGCTCCGGCTGCAGCCCGCAGCTCGTGGGCGTTTTTCTCCCGCAGCTTTTCCAGCAGCTTTGCGCGGGCG
>ENA-OQAZ01000705-OQAZ01000705.1-human-gut-metagenome-genome-assembly--contig:-NODE-705-length-18068-cov-2.375397_pt1 | contig 18068 bp, 18 predicted proteins | sample MGYA00242737_ERZ504531 | MGnify/ENA primary metagenome ERZ504531 (study PRJEB26092, sample SAMD00036244) | human gut metagenome | host: Homo sapiens | study: EMG produced TPA metagenomics assembly of... | reverse complement strand
CCATATCTGGGGCAACAACACCGCAGCATGGAAGCAGGAGAACACCGACGGCAAATACAACGGGCCGCAACGCGTAGCCTATGCCGCGCGCATCCGCAGCGTATACGGTGCCGAAATCGCCGGCGGCTACACCGGCTTCATGGAAGCGGCCGATACCGCTGAAGGCGGTTCGCTCTCCTTGCTCGGCGGTCTCATCAAGGCCGGCAACCTCGCCGGCGTGCTGTCCGTGGTCTACCCGACCGAGGAGCACTCGAAGGTCACTGGTCCGCTGCGCAATATGAGCTACGACCAGTGGAAGACGTGGGTCGACAACATCGGCAAGTACGGTGCGTATGGCAAGGAATTCACCGATGTGACCACGGCTGATGGTGCGGGCTCTGTTACCGACAGGATTCCCTGGACAAGTTCCTCGAATCCTACATCTTCGGATTCAACGTCGTCGCAGGACGTGCGGAGTATCGGACTGGCGCGAACTTGCATGATTCCGGCGTCGCCGGCGGACACGTCGGTCTGATGCGCACCGGCACGATCACCGATGGCCAGTCGATGGATGTCAAGACCGTCTCTGCATGCGTGCGGCAGGCGGTTATGCAGGCACGATGGAATCCGGCTCGGCATCCTCGTTCGGCTCTATCCAACTATTCGGCGACAAAGGCATCAAACTTGATTTGGGACAGATGCTCGACGTGGCACAGGTATTTGTGCCCGTCGTCAAATCTTCGAGCGTGGCCGGCTACCGCAAGGGTATGAAGGTCGTGGCCACCGGTGAAGACATCACGCACGGTACCGGTAATGCCGGAGCTATGCCGGTCTCGCGGTCGGTGGCCAGATCTGGGGCGATCTCGACCAGAACGGCCAGAAGCTTGTTGAGGGTGTCACCGCTGCCGGTGCCAACGTTTCCAACCTGCGCAAGGTGGAAGGGCGCAACAATGTCGGCGGATTTATCGGCGTGGCCACTGCCGGTGCGGTTGCGGATGTGGACACCAATGCGTCCGAGGGATTCCTGCAAGGAATCCTCGACTCGCTGGTATCGAACCCGGCAAGTCTGGTCAGCGTATTGCAGGCCACGGTTACGACGATTCGCGGTGCACATGTGAGCTCGGATGACCCGGCATGGGGATACACGGTCAATGGCGCATATGAGAGCAAGGACGATAAGGGTAATACCACAGCCAAGTATGCCCTGAACGCCGGCGGTTTCGCTGGTTCGTTGCAAGCCGCGATCCTCGGTGACAAGGATTCCGCCAAAGGTACCGGCAGTGAAGCGGATCCGAACAATGACCCGGCTTCTCTTACTGTTAACGGGCTGCGCGCTGTCGAAGGCGGGCAATACGCCGGTGGCTTCTTTGGTCTTGCTGATGTATCCAGCGTCGCTTCCGTCGGCGGCGGCGAGGCCGGCGATAAGCAGGATACCAACCTGCTGCTCAAACTGCTCAAGGTCGGCAACGTGGGCGTGCTCGAAGCATTCCGCACCTTCATCTATGACGGTCAGGTCAACGGTGTGAGCGACGGCATCCAGATTGTCGCCCATGATTCCACCACAAAGGGCATGCTTGACTCGAAGCGTTACACCGGTGCGGTCGGTGGCTTCGGCGGTGGACTGATCAATGGCTCTGTGAAGCAGTCTGCGGTCACCAACCTCAACAGTGTGACCGGCGTGAACTACGTGGGCGGCTTCATCGGGCATCTTGGCAAATCCGGCACGGTCGCCGCCGACAATGCACAACTCGGCACGGATGCGCTCAATCTGCTTGGTGCTACGGCCGGCGTACTTGACATCTGGGGCTCGCACGTTGGCGATTCGCGCGTCACCGGCATCCCGGACGGTTATACCGTCACCGCCACACACCATGGCGACAATTACGGCAAAGCCACCGACAAGGCTACCGGACGTGAGGTCGCAGGCGGTTTTGTTGGATACGTGGATTTGGCCAGGGTGAAGGGCTGCACGTCTGACAATCTCAAGAAGGTCACTAGCGGTGAGATTGCCGGCGGATTCGTCGGTGAAACCAGCCGTGCCTATTTGGTTGACGCGAAGGTCAACTCTGTACTTGTGGAACTGCTGCTGCAAGTGGTGAACGCGCTGGTCAAGCTCCTGTACCTCGACAAGGCGGAACAGGTCGGCGTCATCGATTTAGGCAAGTGGTTCCCGGCCATCTTCGGCAAGGTATTCGATCTCAAGGTGCTTTCGGAAGGCGACGTGCTGTACGTGAACCTGTTCGGACTGAAGGTGAGCGTTGCTCTGTCCAAGGCTGATGATGAAAACCAGCAGCAGACCGACGTGGCGATTGTCACCATCGGCGACAGCGTCATCAAACTGCCCTGCAGCAAGAACGGCATCGACATGGGTGGATCAGGCAGCAACCTGACCGTCCAGCTCATCAAGGCAACCGTACTCGCGTGGAACAGTCCACCGTGACGGGCATCGCCAATGGCTATGACGTGTTCGGTGGTGGGGCGACTCAGGACACCGACGGCGTGAAGGATCTCACCACCGGCTACGCGGGCGGTTTCGCCGGACTGAACGACGAGGGCGTGCTGGCGGACGACCACATGGTCTACGCCGACACGATCCGCGGCACCAGCGGACTGGTCGACCCGTTCTCGAACACCAAACTCAAGTCCGTATGGGACTTCAACACCATGAGCGACATCCTCGGACCGGTCGATGACGGCAACGGCGGCAAGGCATACAACACCTATCGCATCTACCGCAAGGCGGTCGCGAACGCCGGTGAGGCCCGCACCTCCGCACAGGACGGCAACAAGATCTTCTCGCAGAAGAACACGGCAGACGATGCGCTGAACACCGGACTCGATCGTTGGGAAGTGAAGCTGTTCGACGTGGTCAACACATACGACAGCGGCGCTGTGCACAGTGGTGCATCCGGCGATGCTGGTACCACTTGGGTCGGCATTAAGGACGCCGTGGTCAACTCCACGGACGGCAGCACCAAGACGAAGCTCGATGCCTACCAGTCCCCGGCCAAGGCCGTGCTCATGCTCGACGCGACCGTGACCGACAACAACGGCGGACTCACCCCCGAACCGGATGACGGCCAGGACCCGTGCGGCAAGGACGGCTGCCGGAGCGTTGACTTGACCGTGCAGAAGGTGTGGAAGGACGGCAACCTCGAACGGCCGCAGTCGGTCGAACTGAAGATCGCCGCGCACTATACCGATGGCAGTGGCAATACGGTGACGCCGCAGACGATTCAATGCTTCGGCGCGGATTGCACAACCGTGACGCAGAAGAATCCATGGACGGTGACGTTGGACTCCTCCGACGCCTCTTCCTGGAGCAACACCTGGCGCAAGGTGATTCAAGGACTGCCGGTCGCATTCGTGGATGGACAGGATGCCAACGGCAAGGACATCGTGCGTTACTACACGTACACCGTGGAAGAAACCGCCGTGACCTATAAGGACGGCGATACCACCAAGACCATCAAGCCCGCGGAGGCCGGATACCAAGTATCGGCCTCCTACAACACCAAGGAACGCGTGGCCATTGTTACCAATGCGGCGTTGCTTCCGGATACGGGAGGCGCGGGCACGATGTGGTTCCTGATGTTCGGCTTGCTGCTTATGGGAGCTGGCGTGGTCTGGTACGTGCGTAATCAACGCGTTCGATCCGGCACAGTCCGCTCGGGCTCCAGCTGTATACGAAAGCGAGGTGCCCATGCCGCGTGACGACCACATAGACAAACCGTACCTGCCAAACAGAAAAGACTTCCATTTAGAGAAAGGAACAGTAATGAAATCACTGATGAAAAAGGTTTTCGCTGCCGCCGCGGCGATTGCCACCGTATTTGGATTGGCTGCGACGACAGTCGCCACGGCCAACGCAGCGGATAATGCCACGCTGACGGTCAGCACTACCGACGCGAAGTTCGCCGGTAAGACCGTGAACGCCTACAAGATGTTCTCCGCCACCGTGAGCGGTGACGGCAAGGCTGTCTCCTACACGTTGACTGACGCGTGGAAGCCGTTCTTCAAGGACTCCACTGCTTCCGGACTAACTGGTGCTACCGACACGGACGTCAACGATAAAGCAAACAAGTACGTATCCAAGCTGACTGGTAATGACTTGGTTGCTTTCGCTACCAAGGCATCGAACTGGCACAGAAGAACAACATCACGGCTGCGACCACTACGGTATCTACCGATGCCACGGACGGTAATTACACTGCGACGTTCACTGGTCTCGACTACGGCTACTACGTGGTCGCTGTGCCGGGTGCGACCTTGGCCAACGCCAGTGGTCAATACGCCACGCTAGTTTCCGTTGATCGCACCAATGTGACTGCCAACATTAAGGGAGACCTGCCTACCGTCGTCAAGAAGGTAAATGGTGAGAACGCCACCAGCGCGAAGATCGGTGATACCCTGACGTTCACCCTGACTTCCACCATTCCGGACATGTCCGCCTATGACACCTACACCTTCAACTTCAAGGATACGTTGTCTCAGGGCCTCACCTTTGGACAAGTCGATTCCGTTAAGGTCGGAGATACGACACTGACCAAGGGCACTGACTACACCGTCGCCACGTCTACGGTCTCCGACAGTACGCTTCTTACTGTCACCATGCTGAACTTCAAGGACAAGCAGCAGACCAATGCCGGCAAGACGATCACCGTCACCTACAAGGCCACGCTGAACAAGGATGCTGTTGTGGGCGGTCATGGTAACGTCAACTCCGCAACGATTCAGTACTCCAACAAACCGGGCATCGAGGGCACCGGTGAGTCCGAACCCAGCAAGGTTCGCGTCTTCACTTATGGCTTCACCGTCGATAAGTACACTGGTGACAAGTATGATGATACCGCTACTCGACTTGCTGGTGCTGAGTTCACACTCGCACCTAAGGGCGACGCCGCTATGAGCTTCGTGCAAGTCACTGCCGGTAGTGCGACCGAGAACGCTGTATACCGTGTAGCTAAGGATGATGAGACAGGTACCACCACGACTATCACCACTCCTGCAAACGGTAAGGTTGTCTTCCAGGGACTGAAGAACGGCGAGTACACGCTCACCGAGACCAAAGCGCCGGCCGGCTACAACAAGCTCGCCAGCGCCCTCGGCGTGAAGGTTGAAGGCCAGAACGACGGCACTGACACCACGAATGCCACCGTCACCATCACCTACAACAACGACAATGGCAGCAACTACGACAAGACCGCATCGAACGGTGTCATCCCGGTCCAGAACAAGTCCGGTGCTATCCTGCCTGGCACTGGTGGCATGGGTACCATCGCCTTCACGGTGATTGGTGTGCTGGTCATCGCGCTCGGCGTTGCATGGACTCTCAAGCGCAAGAACGCCTGACGAGTATTGGGCGTGAAGGGCACACACCCGCTACGCCCACAACACGGTTTCCTCACGAAAAGAACGCTCGATGAAACGACTGCGCAACATTCTGCCTTACTGGTCATTCTCGGTGGAATGCTCATTCTGTTCTATCCGACAATCAGCAACTTCCTCATTATGCGCAACGCCAGCCGCGCCGTAAATAACTACGACGCCAGCGTTGAAGCATTGAGCCAGGAACAGTACCAGAAGGTGCTGGATGCTGCGCACGCCTATAACGAAAAGCTCGCCCAGAACGATGCAGGAGAGACCGACGTTCTTGCCAGTGCCGTCGATTCCGCATCCACGGACGAGGAATACAACAGTCTGCTCAATATTGACGGTGACGGCGATGATGGGATACATCACTGTGCCTAAGCTCGAGGAGACCTTGCCGATTTATCACGGCACTTCCGAGAAAGTGCTGCAGATAGGCATCGGTCACTTGGAACAGACCTCACTGCCAGTTGGCGGCGCGTCCACTCATGCGGCGCTGTCTGGCCACCGGGGCTTGCCCACGGCAAAACTGTTCACGGACTTGAACCTTATGAAAAAAGGCGACAAGTTCTACATCACAATACTTAAAGACACGTATGCGTATCAGGTCGATAAGATCACTACCGTTCTGCCGACCGATACCAAACAACTGGCAATTGAGCCCGGCAAGGATTTGTCACGCTCATCACTTGTACGCCGTATGCGGTCAATACGCATCGGCTGCTGGTGCGCGGCCATCGCATCCCGTACACACCACAGCAGCAGGATGACGCCAAATCCACGTTCCACGTGGACATCCCGCTGCAGTACTTGTTGCCGTCTCTTGCACTGATTGCCTTGCTCATCGCATGGCATTTGTGGCAGCGCCATGAGCGGCGACGCCGGCAGAGTGGGAGCGCCAAGGTCGCGTCTGATGATTCTAGCTCCGCAGCCATCGAGCCGGACGGTGACTTGCCTCCTCAGCCAGACAGTACAAATAACCAATCACATTCATCACGGCGGAAAGGACCGGGCAGACATGTTAGACCTGCATAGCGGAAACGAATATGGTGCGGCGCGCATTGCTGCCATGATTGCCGCCGCCGTTACTATCGTCCTCACTGTTCTTGCAGCCTTCGGCTCTATGGTGCCGTATGCGCAAGCTGATTCTTTCGGCGCTCTCACCATCAATGCCGTATGGGGCCGAGACACGGCTTCGCCCAAATCGCTTGCCGGCGATACCTATTCCATCGTGCGCGTCGCCACCGTCACAACGAACAATGATGGTAGCGTCTCCTCATATAAAACCGTCGGCGATTTTCCGGCCTCACTGCCGATTGGGAACGCCTGACATCAAGTGAATATCACGATGCTGCCAAGAAGCTCGCTACGCACGCGGCGAAAAACAAGCTGTACCAGCATTCCGGCACCACTAACGTAGCTGGTCAGCTCACTTTCCAGAATCTGCCGCTCGGCCTATATCTGGTCTCCCGCACGAGCTCGGCGAAAGCCAACAAAGCATACGACTGTGATCCGTTCCTCATCTCGATTCCTGGCAGTGGAGACACATCCACTGATCTCAACATCACAGTAGAGCCGAAATTTAGCACTGGAACTCCTGTTGTCCCGCCCGAAAATAACCCGAGCGAGGAGCCGGGCAATCCTGCCTTATCGGTCGTACGGGTGCCGCCGTAGGCAGCATTGTTGCGGCAGCGGGGCTCATGTTACTTGTTGCGTTCATTTTGTTCAGATTGCGCATGAGGCGCCGCATACGGGACGTCAATTCGGCCGGGAAATCCCATACAGATGATTGCACGATGAAGTGAAAAAAGTAAGCATGAGCGACGAACGATTCTCTCCGGAACAAGCACAATATCTGGCTTCGCTGCCTGCAGTCATAAGTATTACTGGTTCACGTATCCGATATGCAGAGTGGTTCAAGCGTGAATGCGTTTCGAGTGCTGAAAATGGTGAATCTCCACTGTGCTGTTCCGCGAAGCGGGGCTCGGTCCTGAGTTGATAGGCGAAAAGCGTATTGAACGGTGCATGCATCGTTGGAGGCAGACAATACGAATAGAAGATCCAGGCACGGTAGACAGAGTGAATCTCCCCGATTCTGAGGTTACTTCCAGTCGCACGAATGAAGGTAACCCTGAAACCGGTGGAAATGATATGCGTGATTTGATTATCCGTCGACAGGCGCTTTATATCAGACGTTTGGAATTAAAAGTCGATGACCTAAAGATGCAGCTCTCGCAGCAATCCCTATCAAATGATGTGCAATGAGTTGTGCTGGATAAGCTGAGAGCGTCATCATTATTGTCTCTGATTCAGTATGAGATTTGTTTGAAACATTGGTGATTCGTGATTTGCGCGTGTATCTCGAATCGATGGGTGGCACGAATCGAATCGCATATTATCGGGATGAAAAAGGCCTTGAAGTTGATGTGATTCTTGAATTGGTGGATGGTCGCTGGGCTGCGGTGGAGATTAAGCTGAGCGACTTGAAAGTCATGGAGAAAAATGTGGACAAACTACATGCTTTCAAAGAAAAAGTGTGCGGAAATCCTCTATCTCAAGTTCGTGAGCCTGAATTCATGGCATTTATTGTCGGGCGTGGTGATATTGCATACCGGCGTGATGACGGCATTCTGGTGCTGCCGATCGCCACGCTCGGGGCGTAACAAATGAACGTTGCGGCAGGTGGGACAATTGGGGGAATGAATTGAACGAAGGAGACGGTGTGCAAGGAGTGCGGCAGATGCGGGAATCGCAGGAATCGCAAAAAACACGAGAATCGCAGGAGTCGCAGAATCCTCAAGGAACGCAGCCAAAGATTGGCAGAATTCCGGCGCTGATTGCGGCGGTGCGATTGTGGGTGTGGCCATTGGTGCGGCCGCTGGCCTGCTGACGCTTATGCTGTACGGCGTCGAGCATCTTGCGCTCGGCTATGTTGAGAATTCGCAGGAATCCGGCCCGTTCAACGTTCCTGCGATTCGGTGCTTGATTTCCGTGACCGTTGGCGCGACCGTCGCCGCCGTGATTTGGTGGCTGTTGCGTACGCGCAGTACGAAGGTGCCGTCCGTTAAAAAGGCGGTAAATGGCGATATTATGCCGATTTGGCAGACCGTCGTGCATGTGTTGCTGCAGATTTTCATCGTCGGCACGGGCATGTCGATCGGTCGAGAAGTGGCTCCGCGCGAGTTGGGAGCGATGTTCGGTCAACGGTTCGCGCGTTGGGTGCATCTTGACGCAAAAGACACCCGCATGCTGGTGGCGATCACGGCCGCCGCCGGCCTTGCGGGCGTGTATAACGCGCCGCTTGCGGGCACGTTTTTCGCGGTCGAGATTCTGCTCGCCGACATAACCCTCGAAACGGTGACGCTCGCATTCGCCTGTTCCGCGCTGGCTTCGTGGGTGGCGTCGCTGGTCAAAGGCACGCACGCGTTCTACCTGATCGGCAAAGCGGACGGCCTGTTCACCCCCGATTACATGGCGTTCGCACTGGTTGCGGGGCTAGTTCTCGGCGCTGCCGGCGCACTGTTCCGTCGCGGCTCGCAGTGGGCTGAGAAGTCCAAACCGTCGGGCGCGGCATTCTGTGGATGTTGCCGCTCGCCGGCCTGCTGACTGGCGTGGTGGCGATTTGGGTGCCGCAGGTTATGGGCAATGGCCGTGCCACCGCGCAGTTGAGTTTCTCGTCCAAGACTGATTTGGCGGTGGTGCCGATTTTGCTGGTTTCGTTCCTGGCGAAGGCGATTGTCACATTGCTGACGATCCGTTCCGGCGCTTCCGGCGGTGTGCTGCAGCCGGGTATTGCGCTCGGCGCTTCGGGGGGTGCTGTGCTGGGTGTTCTGTGGATGCAGGTGTTTCACACGAATTCGATTGGCATGTACGCTCTGCTGGGTGCGTGCGCATTGCTCGCAGCTTCCCAACAGGCTCCGCTTATGGCGATTTGCTTGGTGATGGAACTTGCGGATGCTCCGATCAATCTGTTTGTGCCCATTGGATTCGCGGTTGCGGTGAGTGCGTTCACCGCATCGCGTTTAGGGGAGCCGCTTGCCGCTTTGCGCCTATCGAAAAGTGCGGAAAAGAAGGTAATTAAGGCGAATGCGCGTTGAAGGGTGTGTTAGGCGGTAAACTAGGGGGTCGGCGTATAGATGGTCGATGCTGAGCGCCCGATGATGAAGAAGGACGTATGACGAAAGACAACAATTTCAGGCTGGAATTTCCGACGGATAACGAGGTGATGGGGGCTGACATGTCCGAACCGCCGAAGCCTCCGACGGTCGCTTCGCAAGAAAGCGATGTGAACGGTGTAAGCGATTTCAGTGTTTTCGAGGATTACTGCGATTGCAGCAATGAAATTCCGGTACCACCGAAGAATACCGGCAAAATCGTCGCTATCGTGATTGCGGCTATCGTTGTGATTGCTTTGATTGGCGGTATTGCATGTTGGATGCTTTCGAATAATTCCAAGAAATCAGCCATTACCAGCGCAGCCGCGCAATGCCAGGATTCCACGAGCCAGCTGCAAAGTGCCAATAACACGCTTTCCGACGCTTTGGAAATCGGAAAAACCGGCGCGAAGGTCACTGCCGATCAAGTCGCCGACGTCAGCACCGTCACTAAGCTCAATGCGGCCATATCTAACGCGAAGGAAGCGAAAATCCTGTCGTGCGACACGTCGCAGGGCATCAGCAAGCTGAAGAAATCCGCGAAAGCCATGGCATCCGAGGCACGGAGCATGAACGACAAGGCCGAAAAGATTACAAATGCGGCCGAAGCCGTCGACGCTTCCAAAGTGCTGGCCACGCAGAATCGTCTGAAGGCCAGCTCAATGACGCGATCGAGCAGGCGCAGTCCGTGCTCGACAATTCCGACGGCATGGTGGCCGACGACAGCGTGCGCGTGGCATTGCAGCAGGCGATTGACTCGGCCAGAAACCTTGCCAATGGCACCAATCTCAAGGAAAACGACGTGACGGCCGCCGTTGACGCGCTGAATGCCGCCAAAGACGCCGTTCAGCAGGCGATGGACCAATACCAGGAGGCGTCGTCGACTCCCAACACCGTGACGAACAACACCAATATCGGCACTAACGGGGGCTCTAACGGTGGTGCTGCGAATAGTCCGGACAATACGGCTGGAGGTGCTGCGGCGGGCGGTGCGGCTGGCGGGTCGGCTGGAGGTGCGGCAAATGCCGGCGATGCTGGTGGCGACGCATCGGCAGGCGGTGATGCCGGTGATGCGTCTGACGGCGATGCCGCTGCGCAGAATCTTGAAAACTAGCGGAGCCGCCTTAAGCCTTATGGCCAGTCCTACATGGCCATAAGGCCGGTTTTCCGCGGAATAAGCGCGGTCAGCACAAACCAGTGGTCTTCGGTGCGAATCGTCACTTCGCCGCCATACTGCTGCGCGATATGACGAATCGACTTCACGCCGAAACCATGCCGATGCTGATCGTCGCGCTTGGTGGTGCGCAGATTGCCTTCCGCATCCTTCTTCAATCGGGAATCGTAATAATTCTCAACCCGGATAACAATAAAGCGATTCTGCTCGTATAACGCAAGTTTGATCAGACGCTGCTCACGTTTCGGCAATTTCGACGTCGCTTCGATCGCATTGTCAAGCGCGTTGCCGAACAATGATGCGATATCCATCGACGACATGCCGCTTAGCAGCGAGCCGTCCGCGACCGCTGTGAACGTAATGCCTCGATCGGCGCACGTGCGCTCTTTCGTGGTCAAAATAACGTCAAGCACGGGATTGCCGGTATGCTGCTGCGCGCTATAGCGCTGCACCGATTGCTCCAGCTGCTCGAAGCCGGCCGCGGCATGCTTCGGATCGACTTCGGCACGCAACGCCGCAAGCTGATGCTTCAGATCGTGCGCAAGACGGCCTAGCGATTCGATATTTTCCTTCGATTGCAGGTATTCCTGATGCTGGCTTTCCAGCTGCGCGTTGATCGACGCGAGTTCCGTATTCGCCTCAATACGGCGCGCCTGCTCCTGCTGCGCATATAGGATCGCGAAACCGCAGAAATCGACCAGCGTGCGAATGTAGAAGATTTCCTGGCCGACCGAACCGGAAAACGGCGTATTCGTCGACACGAAACTCAAATTGCTCATGGCGAACGTGACGATCATAATGGCCATCGTCGCAATCGCGGCGGAAGCGGTCGGCAAGGTAGGTGTGGCCTGGCTGAAATTGCCGCGTTCAACCATCCAAGCTAGACCGAAGCACAGCGCATACGTAACGACAAGCAGCGCGATCGCGCGCCAATCGTAATCGGCGAATCCGTCGCGCACGCCAATGAACGTAACGATCTGCCAATGCAGCGACGCCACCAATTCGGCCAACACGAACGCGCGCGCCGTAATATACAGGCCCTCGCGTTTGCCGGTGCCCGCGCCGAGCAGAATCGTCGCATACATGCAGGCGAATGCGAGCAGCATACCGATGATCCAGAACCAGATCGGCATACTGCCGTCGAAATACTGCACCGCGACCAGCGATGCCAATCCGGCCGCACTGACGATGATCGACCGTCGGAGCGGCACGCGACGATACAACACCGCGATATACACCATGCACGCGGCCCATTCGCAGATCGCCGTATAAGAACGGGGGATGTCGGGCAGAGCGTTGGTGATTGGCGTCATCGGCGGCACCGAAAGCACGGTCACCAAAACGGAAGGTATGGAAGGGGAGCCTCCTGCCAGTCCTCCTGCCAATCCGGCCAGCGCATTCGGCAATATCACGCTGGTCACCTGCCACCTCCTATATAGTCGGTCAACGCGGCGAGGAACGCCTTCTTGCGTGGTCGGCTTACGCGCAACTGTTCGCCGTTCGACATCACGCAATCCTGGTCGGCGACGCCCGTCACATGCTTGAGATTCACCAGATAGCAGGAATTCGAGCGGAAGAAATGGTGGTCGGCGAGTTTCGCTTCCATGTCTTTGAGCGTGCCATTGATCGACAGTTTGCCTTCCAACGTGTGGATGACGATGGTATGCCGGATCGATTCGAGATACAGAATATCGGCAAGATTCAGCGCATCTGCCGTTGCTGGTTTCGATAAGCATGGAATCGTCGCCATTGCGCCTCACCATGTCGATCGACTTCTTGAGTTCCTGTGAAAACGCGAACCACGGCAGGGGCTTGAGCAGATACGACAATGCGCGCACCTCGTACCCGCTGATCGCATACTGCGGTGCGGCGGTGATGAACACGATCACGACCTTGTCGTCGCGCTCGCGAATGCGTCTCGCGGCGGCCATGCCGTCCATTTCGCTCATTTCGATGTCGAGCAGTAAAATATCGTAAACAGGGGTATATTTCTCTACGATTCTCGCGCCGTCGTCGAATACGGAAACGGTGAATTGTTCGTCATTTTCCTGCTGATATCGGTTGAGATAGTCAAGTACCAGCTGGCAGCTTGCGGGATCATCCTCGACCACGCCGATTCTAATATTGCGCACTGCAACCTCCCTGTTCTGTCTTTCGCTCCGCACCATTGTCTTGCATGATGGCGATAAAGGCGTGTATTTACTACGCCGTTAACCCCCTTTTGCCAGCGTAGGTAAACAGCGCGACTCGCGACACGCATTGACAGTTTTAGCGTTGTATGTATCATGGAACGTGGCTCAACGAAGAGAACCTTCGCCAAACCAAAGAAATAAATTAACGCTTTGAATTGTGGCTTTGTCGAAGTCGTAAGCCGCAAGGCGAGGCACCGAAAAGAAATCCCTTTACAACGGATCGTGAGGCACGTACCTGCCTCTGAAAGGATGACAAATCATGCAGAAGTCGTATTCGACCATGTTACTCGTATCTACCGGGCAACGATAAGCCGTCGGTGGATGATTTGAATATGGACATCAAGGACGGCGAGTTCCTGGTGCTGGTTGGCCCGTCTGGCTGCGGCAAGTCCACCACTCTGCGTATGCTCGCTGGCCTTGAAGAGGTCAACAAGGGCCGCATCCTCATCGGTGGCAAGGACGTCACCACGATGCAGCCGAAGGACCGCGACATCGCAATGGTGTTCCAGAACTACGCTCTGTACCCGCACATGACTGTGGCCGACAACATGGGCTTCGCTCTGAAGATCGCCGGCACCCCGAAGGAAGAGATCCGCAAGCGCGTCGAGAAGGCCGCTGAGATCCTCGACCTGACCGAGTACCTCGATCGTAAGCCGAAGGCTCTGTCCGGTGGTCAGCGTCAGCGCGTGGCCATGGGCCGTGCAATCGTCCGTGAGCCGAAGGTCTTCCTCATGGATGAGCCTCTGTCCAACCTTGATGCCAAGCTCCGCGTGCAGACCCGTACTCAGATCGCTGCTCTGCAGCGCCAGCTGGGTGTCACCACCCTGTACGTGACCCACGATCAGACCGAAGCTCTGACCATGGGTGACCGCATCGCCGTCATCAAGCTCGGTGTCCTGCAGCAGGTCGGCGCTCCGACCGAGCTGTACGATCGTCCGGCCAACGTCTTCGTCGCTGGCTTCATCGGCTCCCCGTCGATGAACATCAACACCCACCCGGTGGTCAACGGCAAGGCAAAGATCGGCGAAGACACCGTGGATCTGCCGGCCGAGGCCGTCAACAAGCTCACCGCTGAAGACAACAACCAGATCGTCGTCGGCTTCCGTCCGGAAGACGCTTCCCTGGCCGCCCCGGATGACGCCAACGCCTTCTCCCTCAAGGTCATGAACGTTGAGGATCTGGGCTCCGATGGCTACATCTACGGCAACATCATCACCGATGGCTCCGCTGCCGAGGCATCCACCATGATGTCCGATCAGAACAAGCTCACCACGATCCGCGTGAACCCGCGTGCTCTCCCGAAGGTCGGCGATACCGTCAAGATCAAGATCGACCGTCCAAGATGCACCTGTTCGCTCCGTCGACCGAGCTGCGTCTGAACTGAGCTGATATCGAGTAACCAACCGTTGGCTGTTTCTTCAGGGGAATATCCTTTACGGAAATCGGCTGGCGGGTGGCTGAATAAAAACTTGGCGGAAGCGCGAACTTCCGTCAACCATTAAACGAGACGTGCTCTTCCTCTCTTATCGTCTCGTTGGAGAAGCCCCGCGTCGGTGCGGGGCTTCTTTTGTTTTCCGCAAGCACGATATCGGCTTGTAATGTCTGTTTGTAGCATCGATCGCAATATTCGATCGTAATATGAGATGGATAGTGAGATTCCAGTATTGAGATCATCGCATATCGGCAGGTGAAACGGATTCGTCCATACTTGCTTCTTCGGGTAGGTCAACAGGTAAATTGTTGATTCATGGAATCTCTTGAATTGCCACAGATGGATCCCCGTGTGCTGAAAGCAACTTCCGTGAAGGCCGAAGATCCGGCTGCCTCATCTCCGGAGCCGCATGCGCTGAAAATCACCGCCGCAAGCTCGAATCCAAAGATGTTCACCCTGCCGTGGGAAAAGCCGCTGGCTACTTGGCCGGAAGACCTGCTGGCTAATCTTCCGCGTGGTATTTCCAGGCATGTGGTGCGTTTCGTGCACGTAGGCGACGAAGTGTACGCCATGAAGGAAATCACGCGCAATGTGGCGGAACGAGAATACGAGCTGCTGCGTCGCCTGCAGAAGCTGGAACTGCCGACCGTGCAGCCGATCGCCGTGGTCACAGGCCGTCATAGCCGTGAAGGCGAGCCGCTGGAAGCGATCCTTGTCACCAAGCATTTGAAGTTCTCACTGCCGTATCGTGCGCTGTTCGCGCGTAATCTGCGCCCTGATACCGCGGAACGACTGATCGACGCGTTGGCCGTGCTGATGGTGCGTTTGCATTTGGCTGGCTTCTATTGGGGCGATGTGTCACTGTCGAACGTGTTGTTCCTGCGCGACGCCTACGCGTTCTCCGCATTTTTGGTTGATGCGGAAACCGGTGATCTGCAGATTAATCTGACGGAAGGCCAGCGCGAGTACGACGTTGATTTGGCCCGTACGAACATTATTGGCGAATTGATGGATCTTTCGTCCGGTTCGCTGCTGCCGAGCGGTGTTGACGAAATTGCGATCGGCAACCGTTTGGTGGATCGTTACCATTCGCTGTGGAGCGCGCTGACTGATACCGACAAGTTCGGTCCGGATGAGATGTGGAAGATCGAGAAGCGCGTCAACAAGCTCAATGAGCTTGGTTTTGATGTGGATGAGCTGGAAATGAAGACCGCCGAAGATGGCAAGCGTGTGCTGGTACGTCCGCGTGTGGTCGATGCCGGCTATGCGAATCGTAAGCTGCTGCGATTGACTGGTCTTGATGTGCAGGAGAATCAGGCTCGTCGACTGTTGAACGATTTGGATGCCTACCGCGCTTCGACGTGGCGTGAGGGTGAGGATCTTGAGATTGTCGCCACTGATTGGATGCGCGAAGTGTTCGAACCGACCGTGCGCATGATTCCGCGTGAATACCGTTCGCAGATCGAACCGGCTCAGTTCTTCCATGAAGTGCTTGACCACCGTTGGTTCCTGGCCGAGAAGGCGGGTCATGATGTGCCGATGGCCGAGGCGGTGCAAAGCTATGTGGAGAAGGTGCTTCCGCAGTACAAGCTCACCACGAAGGATGTGGACGCGTTGAACGCCGAAGCCGATTCCGGTGTGATCGACGACGAATACACCTACGACGATCCCGACGACGGCTACAACCCCGACGACGATCCCGACGCAGCTGTATGGGCGCATTGATAGAAAAAGCTCCAGTGGAGTTCTTTCTATCAATCGCCTGAGACGAGGCGATAGCCGAGTCGAAGGCAGTATTGAGTCTGCGGCGTAGCCGCAGTCAAAAATTGCAGGGCCGAGCCGTTAAGCGGAGGACCACTAATAATCCTCCGCTTTTTGTTATCCCTTCACACCCCTCACTTTCAAAACTCAAAAAAAATTTTGACTTTTGAAAGTGAGAGAACGTGTTGCGAGAGATCGTTGGCGGGGGAGTGGGTCTGCGGTAAGCGCAAAATCAATCCAAGTACAGATTTGCGCAACAAAATGAGCGGATAATCCGTATGGACTATCCGCTCATATGTATTTCGGACTTGCTGCCTTGTTGTGCTTACTTCTGCAGTTTCGCTGTGTTTACTTCCTGTCGCTTCGTGTTGATTACTTCGCGTCAGCGGCGGCACCGGCCTCGCGGCGGGCGCGTGCGACGGAATACAGCGTGATGCCCGCTGCGACGGAAGCGTTCAGCGATTCGACCATGTTCGACATTGGGATGCCGGCGATGGAATCGCATGTCTCGCGTACGAGACGGCTCAGGCCGTTGCCTTCGGAACCGAGCACCACAACCAGCGGATCGGTTTCGAAACCGGTTTCGCCAACGAGGGCGTCGCCGCCACCGTCGAGACCAACGCTGTAGTATCCGCGTTCCTTCAGGCTTTCAATGGCTTTGGTGAGGTTCACCACGCGGGCGACCGGCATGTGCGCGGCTGCGCCTGCGGACACCTTCCATGCGGCTGCGGTGACCGAAGCGGAACGACGTTCCGGCAGGATCACGCCGTTGGCGCCGAATGCGGCTGCGGAACGGATGACCGCGCCCAGATTCTGCGGATCGTGACGCCGTCAAGCGCGATGAACAGCGGACGTGCCGCAATGCGTGCGCTTGCGGAGTTGGCCGCTTCCATGGCACGAGACTTCTTGTCCGCGCGTTCCACCAGCTCGGCGAGCGAGGAATACTGGAACGGCTGCGCCTTCATCACCACGCTGATGGTTGGAGGAGCGTGCGATACGGTCCATTTCCAGTCGGTCGGCTCCATGAGGTTCAGTCCGTGAATGCCGGCGAGACGAATGATTTCACGCGTGCGATCGTCGTGCTCGATGCGTGCGGCCACATACAGCGTGCTCGCGGGCACGCCGCAGCGCAACGCTTCGAGAACGGCGTTGCGACCGATGACGAGATCGTCGGATTCTGAGCTGAACTTTGCCGCGCGACGGCGTGCCGCCAGTCGCGGATCAGCCATCTTACGACGATTGGTAGCCTGCTTTTCCTTGTAAGCCTTGTGATATACGCGATCTTCGGCCTTGGGGGTCGGTCCTTGCCCCTCAGCGCGTTACGATGCTTTCCACCCGACCCTTGGTCGGTCCTTTTTTCATTGCCATAGTTGTCCATTCTCCCAGCACCCCGGGAAAAGGCTACTGGCGTCGCGTCCGCTCGATATTGCTCGATATGATGGCAAGAATGGAGAAGAACAAAGAGATTTTCGGATTGCCCCTCATGTTCTGGGGCTTGTGGGTCACGCTGCTTATCCTGTGGATGGGCCGCTTCGTCACGTCATTCCTTTCCATGTATCTGGTGTCTGACATGCATGTCAGCGCGGGCGTGGCCGGCACCATCGTCTCCATGTACGGTTTCGGCGGCATCTTCGGCTGCCTGTATGGCGGCGCGCTGTCCGACCGCTTCGGCCGCCCGGCGATGATCGTCATCGGCAATCTCGGCTCCGCCGCGATGCTGGTCCTGCTGGCGTTCATCGGCAATCCGTGGATCATGGCGATCGCGCTGCTGGCCTACGGCGCCATCTCATCCATGCCGACGCCGCGGTCGCGGCGTACGTGTCGACGTGGTGCCGTTCCGCAAACAGAAGCGCGCGTATTCGCTGCAGACGTGGGCCGCGAATTTCGGCTTCGCGATCGGCCCGATCATCGCCAACCAGTTGGTGAAGATCTCCTATGCGCTGATGTTCTACGCGGAAGCGTGGTGCTGGTGTTCGCCACGATCTTGATGATCGTGTTCTTCAAGG
>ENA-OQAZ01000703-OQAZ01000703.1-human-gut-metagenome-genome-assembly--contig:-NODE-703-length-18070-cov-1.885303_pt1 | contig 18070 bp, 20 predicted proteins | sample MGYA00242737_ERZ504531 | MGnify/ENA primary metagenome ERZ504531 (study PRJEB26092, sample SAMD00036244) | human gut metagenome | host: Homo sapiens | study: EMG produced TPA metagenomics assembly of... | reverse complement strand
TGACAAATATGATGTGATCTTAGGACCGGCGGCTCCGAATACCGCACCGAAGATCGGAGATTCTTTAAGTGATCCGCTGAAAATGTATCTCGGTGATATTTATACGATTTCTGTTAATCTGGCAGGACTTCCGGGCATGAGCGTTCCGTGCGGAAGAGATGCAAAAGGGCTGCCGATCGGTCTGCAGCTGATCGGGGACTGCTTCAAAGAAAAGAATATCATCCGTGCGGCGTATGCTTATGAACAGACGAGGAAATACGAAGCACCAAGCTTGCAAAAACAGCAGAAGGGGAGGCAAAATAAGATGAGTAAACAGTATGAAACCGTGATCGGTCTGGAAGTCCATGTAGAGCTTGCGACCAAAACAAAAATATTCTGTGCCTGCTCCACTGCTTTCGGAGGAGCACCAAATACCCATACCTGCCCGGTCTGCACCGGTATGCCGGGTTCCCTTCCGGTACTGAACAAACAGGTGGTTGAGTATGCCCTTGCGGTGGGACTTGCAACAAACTGCCAGATCCATCAGTACTGTAAGTTCGACCGTAAAAATTATTTCTATCCGGATAACCCGCAGAACTATCAGATCTCACAGCTGTATCTGCCGATCTGTCATGACGGCGGTGTGGAGATCGAGACAGCCGGCGGCAAAAAGATCATCGGGATTCACGAAATCCATATGGAAGAGGATGCCGGAAAACTGGTGCACGATGAGTGGGAAGACTGCTCCCTGGTAGACTACAACCGAAGCGGTGTGCCGCTGATCGAGATCGTGTCCGAGCCGGATATGCGAAGTGCAGAAGAAGTCATTGCCTATCTGGAAAAACTTCGTCAGATTATCCAGTATCTCGGAGCATCAGACTGCAAACTGCAGGAAGGCTCGATGCGTGCCGATGTCAACTTATCCGTGTGCGAAGTCGGAGCAGAAAAGTTTGGCACCAGAACCGAGATGAAGAATCTGAACTCCTTCAAAGCCATCGCACATGCGATCGAAGGCGAAAGAGAGCGTCAGATCGAGCTGATCGAGGCGGGCAGAAAGGTCATTCAGGAGACCAGAAGATGGGATGACAACAAAGAAAGTTCCTTTACCATGCGTTCCAAGGAAGATGCCCAGGATTACCGTTATTTCCCGGACCCGGATCTGACACCGGTTGTGATCAGTGACGAATGGATCGCAGAGGTGAAGGCACGCCAGCCGGAACTTCGCAGCGAGAAACTGGAACGTTATAAAAAAGAATTTGATATCCCGGATTACGATGCACAGATCATCACAAACTCCAAACATATGGCGGATCTGTTTGAGGCGGCAACTGCAATCTGCAAAAAGCCGAAAAAAGTATCCAACTGGCTGATGGGTGAGACCCTGCGACTGTTAAAAGAAAACAACATGGATCCGGAAGATCTTTCTTTTGCACCGGAAAATCTGGCAAAACTGGTAGATCTTGCAGATGCCGGAACGGTCAACAGTTCGGTGGCGAAAGAAGTCTTTGAGCAGATTTTCAAAGAGAATGTTGATCCGGAAGTTTACATCGAAGAACATGGACTGAAAACGGTGAACGATGAAGGTGCACTTAAGGCCACTATCGAGCAGATTGTTTCTGAGAATCCACAGTCGGTAGCCGATTACAAAGGCGGCAAGAAAAAAGCGATCGGATTTCTGGTGGGACAGACCATGAAAGCCATGAAAGGAAAAGCAGATCCGGCGAGTGTTAACAAAATTCTGAAAGAAATTCTGGATCAGGAATAACATATCTTTGCAAGATATTATAGACAAAAGATGCCATACGAATTGTTCCGTACTTCGTACTCTCACGATTCTGTCCGACATTCGCATATCGTGAAGCTTACGCTCCACTTTTATGCTCATATCGGGGCGGGTCATTAAGTCGTAAACCACTCCTGTGCAAGCACATCGTGGTTTCAGGCTTTTGACCCTGGCATCTTTGCAATTTACGGACAAAAAAAGACAATTTACGGACAAAAGCGTACAAAAAAAGACAAAAAACCATATAATCATCTCAGGTAGGTGGGCTTTTAGAATATGGGATTGAAGTGTGAGTCAGTAAACGAGTGTGAGTTGTATCCGCCTAGCTTATGCACAGGGAGCTCTGAAGAAGAGCTCCCTGTTTTCGACTGAGGCACAAAAGTAATTGATTTTTTCTGATAATTCCTATATATTCTATAAGGAGAATGTACTTAAAAATACAGGAGAATTGGTTATGTACCGAATAGCGATTGTAGATGATGACTATATGGTCAGAGAAAGCACGAAGGCAGTGATAGAACGGAATTTCAAAGAGGAAAATTTTCAAGTTGAGTGTTTTTCTACATTCAGTCAGCTGCAAAGTGAGCTGTCGCAGGAATTGTTCACGGTTTATATTCTGGATATTGAACTTCCGGACGGGAATGGACTGGAGCTTGCAAAAGAGATCAGAAAAATACAGGAGAGGGCATACATCGTGTTCCTGACTGCATACGAAAAATATGCACTTTCCGGGTACGAAGTCCGGGCATTTCATTATATTATCAAAGAAAATATGGAAAAGAAACTGGTACAGACGATGCGGCAGATCTGCCGGGAGATCGGCATACATGTCAAAGGACAGTATCTGGTAAAAAGAGCAGGCGTGTTCGAAAAAGTAGCACTGCGTGAGATCTGTTATATTTATAAAGAACAGAAGAATTCCATTTTTGTGACACTTCAGGGAAAAAAGGCAAACAGGGAATCTTTAAAAGAGGTTGCCGGAAAACTCCCGAAAGAGCAGTTTGTCATAGCAGAGAGGGGATATATTGTGAATCTGCTTCATGTGGAACGCCTGGAAAAGGGAATGCTTACGATGGACAATGGGGATTTGATCAAGGTAGGAAGAGGACATAACAGAGAGATCATGCAGAAAATGAGTGAATATATGGAAAGAGGATGGAGATGACCGGTTTTGCAATTGCAGAGTATCTGATCGTGGTTTTGGAAGTGTTTCTGATATGTGATGTGTCTGCCAGAGGTCTGAAGGCGGAAATGGTAGAGCGAAAAGAAAGCCTGATCTATCTGTGTGCTTCGGTGGGGATGAATGTCTTTTTCAGATGCCTGGGTAAAGCAGGTGTTTCGGCAGCTGAGATTTTTATATTCAAAAGCGGCATTCTGGCACTGCTTCTGTGGGCAGTAAGAAGAGTTTCCGTCTGGCGGGCATTTCTGGTGTTTGGCTGTTTTCAGGTACTGGAGGAACTGAGTCGCACCTGGATTGTACTGCTGTTCTGCATCGGAGCAGAGTATGCAGACGTTGGGATGGTCAGCATACTGGCATTGAATATCAGCAGGATCATGGTCTGTATTCTGGTATTGAGGATCTGTGAATGGCAGAAAAGCCATGAGATCGAAGTCAACTGGATGCTCGTTTCGCTGCTGTTTCTGATCGGATCTTCTGCCGTATTCTATTTCCAGAATGTTCTGCTCGGGAGCAGCAGTAAGATCGTGTTCAAGAGCAGTATCTGGGCAATGGTTGTATTTCTGGGGATTCTGTGCATGATTTATCTGATCTACCACGATATGAAACAAAAAGAAGAGATTTTGCAGATGCGGGTGGATATGCAGAGCATCAGTATGAAGAGCTGGCGATGGAATACGAAAAAAACCGCCGTTTATATCATGATATGAACAATCACAATCTGGTGATGTGGAAGCTGGCAGAAAAAGGAGAGTATGAGCGTCTCCATAAATATATCGGAAAACTGCGGCCGCTGGAAAAAGACCGGCACAGGCAGTGGACGCAGAATTTGATCCTTGACATGATCCTGGAATATAGCTGCTTGCCATGGAAAAAAAGAAAATTTTATATGAAATTAAGACAGAATATGATCGGAGAGATCGCTCTTGCAGATAAAGAACTGTGCATTCTGCTTGGAAATCTTCTGGACAATGCAATAGAGGCATGTGAAAAGCTGGAAGAAGAAAAACGCATGGTAAAGATTGAAGTACGAAAACATCATTCGATGTTTATGCTGATCGTGGAGAACAGCTGCGAAGCACATGCACAGGTAAGAAAGGGAATCTTCCGGACGACCAAAAAAGACGACAGAATGCATGGATATGGGATTCACAATGTAAGAAAAACAGTCAAAAACCGTGGCGGTCAGTTTCAATACGGCTCAAGAGGGGAGAATTTCTATGTGAAAATCCTGATACCTCTTGTAATTTGAGCGAAAGTAGTGTAAAATTGCAATATTATTCGGCGTGAGAAACGTGGTTTTACAATGGAGGAATCAAAATGAGCAGCAGAGTAGAAAAAGCGCTGGAGAATCATGGGAAGGGTTACAACTGCTGTCAGGCAGTGGCATGTGCCTATGCAGATCTGGTGGGAGTGGATGAAAATCTTATTTTTGCGGCAGGAGAAGGATTCGGAGCGGTATGGGCGGTATGCAGTGTACCTGCGGAGCCGTTTCGGGAGCCTGTATGGTGACAGGACTTTTAAAGAGCAGCCGCAATACAAAAGAACCGGTCACAAAGGTGCGACATAATCGTGTCAGCAGAGAGATCGTTCAGAAATTTGGAGAGAAGAACGGTTCCGTGGTCTGCAAGGATCTGAAAGGGATCGGGACAGGCAAGGTTCGTGCGGTCCTGTGACGGATGTATCAAAGACGCAGCACAGATCCTGGAACAGGTTATGGATATAAAAACAACAGAAGAATAAAGGAAATTTCCGACGGAAGATGCGGCCATAGAGCAGATACAAAGCTCAGTGGCCGTTTTCGGCTTACCTGTATTTGGACAGAGAAAGGAAATCGAAAAACAGAAAATTCAAGGTGAGGAAAAAGAAATGAAGATCATTATCGTGGGCTGCGGAAAAGTAGGAGCAACCTTGGCAGAACAGTTGAGTAATGAAGGAAACGATATTGTTATTGTAGATAAAGATGCCGAAAAAGTGCAGGATATATCAAACGCGTGTGATATTATGGGCGTGGTAGGAAGCGGAAGCAGCCATAATGTCCAGCTGGAGGCAGGCATCCGGGAGGCAAATCTGCTGATCGCTGTGACTGGTTCAGATGAGCTGAACCTGCTGTGCTGTCTGATCGCCAAAAAAGCCGGAAACGGCTGTCAGACGATCGCCCGCGTGCGGAATCCGGAGTACAGTCAGGAAGTCCGCTTTATCCGGGAAGAGCTTGGTATGGCGATGGTCATCAATCCGGAACAGGCGGCAGCTTCCGAGATGGCAAGGATCTTACGTTTCCCATCTGCCATCAAGATCGAGACTTTTGCAAACGGACACATTGAGCTTTTGCAGTTCCGTATCGGGGCAAACTCTGTTTTGAATAATATGCGGATCGCAGATATGGGGGCAAAGATTCACTGCGAAGTGCTGGTATGCACCGTTGTCCGCGGAGATCAGGTTATCATTCCGGATGGAAATGTCGTGCTGCAGGAGCGTGATATCGTGTCGATCGTGGCACCGCCGAAAATGGCGAGTCAGTTCTTTAAAAAGATCAAAGTCCAGACGGATCAGGTTCGTGATACCCTGATCATAGGCGGCAGTACAACAGCCTATTATCTGGCAAAACAGCTTCTGACCATGGGCATTGATGTCAAGATCATCGACAAAAACCGTGAGCGATGCGAAGAATTAAGCGACCTTCTGCCGAAGGCGACGATCATCTGCGGTGAGGGAACGGATCAGGATGTCCTCATGGAAGAAGGCGTGAACTGGATGGACTCCTTTGTGACGCTGACGGATGTGGACGAAGAAAATATCTTGCTCTCACTCTTTGCAAAAGAGCATGCACCGAAGATCAAGAGTATCACAAAAGTAAACAATACCACGTTCGATGAAGTCATCAACAAACTGGATCTTGACAGTATCATTTATCCGAAGTATGTGACGGCAGAATACATCGTGCGTTATGTACGTGCCATGAAAAATACCATCGGCAGTAATGTAGAGACACTTTACCGCCTGGTAAACAACCGTGTGGAAGCACTGGAATTTGTGATCCGGCAGTCGTCTCCGATCCTTGACATTCCGCTTGAGAAACTGTCTCTGAAAAAAAATCTGCTGATCGCATCGATTTACCGTGACGGTGTGCTGATCATGCCGAACGGTCAGGACGTGATGAGCATCGGGGATAAGGTGATCGTTGTCACGACCAATCAGGGACTGGATGATATATCCGATATTGTGAAAGAACGGTAAGGGTGAAAACATGAATTATGGAATGATTTTTTACATACTTGGCATGGCGAGCGGGTTCGAAGCACTCTTTCTGCTGCTTCCGATCCTGGTTTCGCTGATCTACGGGGAAAGTGTTCTCTCTTCTTATCTGATCTCCTGCGGGATCTGTGCATTATTCTGCGGGGTCAGCACACTTCGCAAGCCGAAAAAGATTACTCTGTATACCAAAGAAGGTCTGGTAGCAGTTGCACTTGTATGGATCTGGTTTTCTGTATTTGGGGCAGTCCCGTTTATGCTGACAGGAGAAATCCCGAATTTTTTCGATGCATTTTTTGAGGTGAGTTCCGGTTTTACAACTACAGGACCAGTATTCTGACCAATGTAGAGGCACTTTCACGTGCCAGTTTGTTCTGGAGAAGTTTTACCCACTGGGTAGGAGGTATGGGAATTCTGGTCTTTATCCTTGCTTTTATTCCAAATAAAGGAAATGGAACAATCGTACACCTGATGAAAGCAGAAAGTCCGGGACCGAACGTGAGCAAACTCGTGCCGAAGATCCGCTATACGGCAGCAATCCTTTATGCTATTTATTTTGGTATGACGCTGATTCAGATCATTTTGCTGTTGATCAGCAAATGCCGCTGTTTGATACCCTCTGCATTACATTCGGTACGGCCGGTACCGGTGGATTTTCGATAAAAAGTGATGGGTGTGCAGGCTATACGATGCTGCAGCAGGGCATCATCACTACGTTTATGATCCTGTTTGGTGTCAACTTTACCTTCTACTTCTGCATTTTGAAGAAAAAGATCAAGCAGGTTTCCAGTATGACGGAAGTCTGGGCATATCTGGCGATCATAGCGGCTTCCATCCTGGCGATCACCTTCAATATTTCCGGGGGATTTTTGAGTCTGTTTCAGGCATTTCACCATGCAGCATTTCAGGTTGGATCGATCATCACGACCACCGGATTCAGTACGGTGGATTTCAACCAGTGGCCGGGTTTTTCCAGAACGATCCTGGTGACACTGATGTTTGTCGGAGCCTGTGCGGGAAGTACCGGAGGCGGTATCAAAGTGTCACGTATCCTGCTTTTGTTAAAAGGCATCGGACGTGAGATTTCACTGGCACTGCATCCAAGAAGCGTCAAGCGTGTGCGTATGGAAGGAAGAACGGTGGAGACCGAAGTTATCCGTTCCGTAAATGCATATCTTGCATTATACATGATTATTTTTGTGGCATCGGTTCTGATCGTTTCACTGGATGAGAAAGACCTGGTTACCAACTTTACGGCCGTGGCAGCGACTTTGAACAACGTCGGACCGGGACTTGGACTGGTCGGACCGGCCGGCAATTTCTCAGGATTTTCCAATTTGTCCAAACTGGTTTTAAGCTTTGATATGCTGGCCGGAAGACTGGAGCTGATCCCGATGCTGATGATTTTTGTACCGTCCGTATGGAGTGTGAAGAGAAAGAAAAAATAAGATGCATGTAATGAGGTGAACCGAATGTTTGGAGAATGTCATGCTCACATCTTTCTAAATGGCAGAAATTATAAAGAAGCAGTGGCACTTGCATAAAAATCATGTCAGCGAAGAGGCGATCCGGCAGGCATTTGCAGAGTATCGGAAACGTGGGATTACATTTGTAAGAGATGGCGGAGATGCCTGCATGTGTCCGAATATGCGTCAAAGATCGCACCACAGTATGGGATCGATTACCGCAGCCCGATGTTTGCCATTCATCGCAAAGGGCATTACGGCAGGATCGTCGGATGTGCCTGGGAAGATCTGGAAGAATACCGAGATCTGGTAAAGAAAGTAAAAGATCTCGGCGGAGATTTTATCAAGATCATGATCTCCGGGATCATGGTTTATGAACAGTTCGGGCAGATGTCAGAAGAGCCGCTTGCACCGGAAGAAATCCGAGAACTGATCCACATTGCCCACGAAGAGGGGATGGCGGTCATGGCTCATGTCAATGGGGCGGATGCCGTACGTGCCGCAGCTCTTGCGGGGGCTGACAGCATAGAACATGGCAATTATATCGACCGGGACTGCATCGATGCCATGAAAGAGAAGGGGACGGTCTGGGTACCGACGCTTGTGACGACCGGCAACCTGCTTGGCTGTGGAAGATATCCTCAGGAAGAACTGGAAAAGATTTTTGATTCTGCCAGGGCGAATGTAAGCTGTGCCTGGGAAAGGGCGTGCTGCTTGCAGCCGGAAGCGATGCCGGAGCTACAGGGTGCTGCACGGTCAGGGCTGGTGGATGAATATCAGATATTTTGCGATTTATTTGGTGAGACAGAGGAACTGAAAAACCGTCTTAAAGAAGGCGAATCTGTGATCCGCCGGAAATTTCAGGCGGAAAAGTTTGGAAGTTAACTTCCAAATCTACCATTATTGACGCAGCAAGTGCGTATGAAGGAGGAAAATATGACAGCACAGAAATTGATCACAGTTGGAGAAAATGAAAATACCGTGTTCAGAAGCTGCAAGGATGGAATCCATACAAATGTGTTTGAGACAATCTGTGCATTTCTGAATACCAGAGGAGGAACACTTCTGCTGGGAGTAGATGAAAGCGGTGAAGTATATGGATTTAAAGAACGGGCAATCCCGGATATCATCCAGGCACTGAAGATGGCAACTCAGAATGCAGACACCTTCCAGCCGCCGTTTGAGATGGAACCGGTGCGTGAGATCGTGGACGGCAAATATGTCCTGGTGTTGAATGTTCCGGAAAGTGCGAATGTCCATGCTCTTCGCGGAAAGATTTTTGTAAGAAGAGGAATAGAAAATATCCGTGTAGAACGAAAAGAAGAGCTGACAAGACTTTATGTGCAGAAACAGGAGATTTACACAGAACGCAAAATCTATCCGTTTATGCGGGAAAACGATCTTTCAGACAGTCTGATCGAGAGGGCAAAAGCACTGCTGCTGATGAAAAACGAAGAGCATCCGTTTGGCAGGCTGGAAAATCATGCCCTTTTAAAAGAAATGAATCTTTCCGGTATCAATTATGAGACGGGAGAACGTGGTCTTCGCCTTCTGGCAGGCCTTCTGTTCGGAAAAGATATGATGCTTCGCAATCTTTTCGCCAATACAGCAGTTACCTGTGAGCGGCAGGTGGACGGAGAAACGCAGCGTCTGAATATGGAGACGAATCTTCTGGATGAGGCAGAAAAACTGATCCGTTTTCTGCAGCCGGCAGTCGGAGAAGAGACGGCGAAAGCATTTGTCAGTGAATTTCTCTTGTCCAGAGAATATACGAGTGCGTATCCGGCAAAAATCACGGCATCATCGCAGAAGCTTACCGCAGAGTTTGCAGTCAGCATGGGACGTTTCGGAAATCCGATGCTGAAGAAATATTTCTGTGAGTTTGGTATTGCATCAGAAGAGGACAGCTATGGACTGACAAAAGAAGAACACGACGGCATCTGCCGGATGACCTGGCAGAAAGAAAAATCCGGCAAAACAAGACAGGAACTGGTAAAAGAAGCTGTGGTAAAGACACCTTTGGCAGCGGAAAACAGAGCATTTTCAAAAACGGATGTAAATGATCCGCAGGAAAAAGAAAGTGCTGACGGTGAACGTTTCACGCCGCAGGAGCGTCAGATGCAGATCCTGAAAATGATGGCAGAGAACGAACGCATCACGATCAGTGCTATGGTGCAGGAGCTTCAGGTCACAAAGCGTACCATTCTGCGTGATATCGACAAAATGAAAAAGCAGGGCTGGCTTAAAAGAGAAGGATCAGAGAAGAACGGAAGATGGATTCTTCTTGGGGAAGCGAAAGAACAGGTAAAGCAGGATTAACTGGCTTGGAAGATAGAAAAGCCAGATCAGCTTTCCGGCGATGTGCGTGCAGTAAAAAGCAAGAGAATGCGGAAGATCACCACAGAAGCGGGGCAGATTGAAAAATCCGACATTCAGATCGCAGGCAAGAAGCATGACAAGGCAGATTCGCAGCAGAGTGGGCGTATTTTGTCGTTTCACCGTAAAAGAACTGCACAGATTCCAGGTCAGCAGTGCGATATAGAAAAAGGCGGCCGCCGTAAGGAGGCTGCTTTTTATATGCCAGAAATAAGAGAGCAAAAGCAGGAAGAACATGCCAGAAAAGCCGCCGGCGGTAAAAGAGAGCAAAGAACCGTTTTGCAGACGGCGATGGCAGTACTGCACTGCGATAAAAAACAAGATTGCCGTAAGTTCAAAGGGAGTCTTCAGAAAAAAGAACATCGGCTGTGAAGGAAAAAATCAGGGATAATAAAAGAAATTCTGTTTTCACGGGCTTGCTCCTTTCAAAAACAGGTTATGCGATGCATGATGTACACCTCGCAGCAAGAATGCCAGAGACATTTCTGAATTCAGTATGTACAGAAAAATGACAGATATACTTGCGGGATGAAAAGTTTTGAGCTATACTCTCAACTTAGAAACCGATGAGGAGGCGAAAGAAATGCAGAAGGCAGCATTGATCCTTGAGGGAGGAGCAAAAAGAGGGGTTTTCACATCCGGCGTGCTGGATTATCTGATGGAGCAGGAGTACTATATTCCGCATGTGATCGGAGTTTCTGCCGGTTCCTGCAATGCAGTGGACTATGTTTCAAGACAGCCCGGGAGGACAAAGGCATGTATGATCCGTTCCGGCGAGGACGGGAAAATAATCAATTTTCACAACTTTTTCCAGACGAAAAGTCTGCTGGACATGGATCTGATCTTTGAGCGAGATCCGAAAGAACTGCATCCTTTTGATTTTGATACTTACTTTGCATCCGATATGACCTGTGAGATCGTGGTGACAAACTGCGAGAGCGGTCAGGCAGAATATTACAGCGAAAAAGAAGACGGAGACCGGCTGATGCAGCTTTGCAGAGCCTCAAGCAGTATGCCGCTTGTAACACCGATGGTAGAGATCGACGGGGTGCCGTACCTGGATGGAGGCATTGCAGATTCTATTCCGCTGATCCACAGCATGCGAAGCGGTTATCGCAAAAACGTCTGATCCTGACCAGAAGCAAAGGATACCGCAAGACCATATCCAAACGGGATATTCTGATGTATCAGACGGTTTTAAGGATTATCCGAATCTGGGCAAGGGCACTTTGCCGCCGGGCACGTCAGTACAATGAAGTCATGGAACTGGTGGAACGCTGGGAGGAAGAAGGAAGGATTTTTGTGATCCGGCCGCAGGGCAAGACCGTCTCAAGACTGGAATCCAAACCGGAAGTTCTGGAAGATTTCTATCAGCACGGTATAGAGCAGATGAAAGAACATTTCGGGGCAATGCAGGATTTCCTGGAAAAATAACAGAGAAAATGGAACGATTCTTACAGGTTCAGGCATGTATTGCAAAGACTGTAAGAACATGGGAGAATTTATGTTAGTGGAACGTTTTTATCCGGATGAATATCTGGACTCAACATACAGCATTGATTTTTGCTGAACTGGCAAAGAAAGGCTATCGGGGAGTACTCTTTGATATCGACAATACACTGGTTCCGCACGGAGCACCGGCAGATCAGAAAGCAAAAGCCCTGTTTGCACATTTGAGGGAGCTTGGCATGGATTACTGTCTGATTTCCAACAATCAGCTTCCGCGTGTGAAACCGTTTGCGGATGCCATCGGAGGGAAATACATCGAAGATGCCCACAAACCATCCACGAAAAATTATCGGAAAGCAATGCAGATGATGGGTTGCACCGAAAAAGACAGCCTGTTTGTGGGGGATCAGCTCTTTACCGATGTCTGGGGTGCCAAAAGAGCAGGGATGCACACCATTCTGGTTAAGCCGATCCATCCAAAAGAAGAGATTCAGATCGTGCTCAAACGTTATCTGGAGAAGATTGTTCTGTATTTTTATAAGAAAGACAGGGAAAAAGAATGACAGAAAAAGTGACAGAGCTGTTAAAAAAGAAAAATCTGGATGCGATTCTGATATCCGATGGATATAATATGCGATATTTAAGTGGTTTTGGCGGTGCGACCGGTTATCTTTATATATCTGCCGATCAGAAAGTGCTGATGACCGATTCGCGTTATACCACGCAGGCAAAACAGGAGCACCGAAGTTTGCCGTTGTGGAAGTTAGCACTGAGAAGGGTTACCGGGAGCTGATCACAGAATGTATCCGAAAAGATCAGGCAAAAACGATCGGTTTTGAAGATCAGCAGATGATCTGTGCAGACTTTAAAAAGATCAGCAGTCCGACAAAAGACGAAGCAACGTGGATGGAGCTTGGCGAAGAAGTCAATCTTCTTCGCTGCATCAAGACAGAAGAAGAGCTTGAAAAAGTCGCAAAAGCAGAGGCGATCGGAGATCAGGCATTTCAGAAAATCTTAGGAGACATCAAACCGGGTGTGACCGAACTTACGATCGCGGCAAAGCTGGATTATTATATGCGGGAACTTGGGCTGAAGGCAACAGTTTCGATACGATCGTGGCATCCGGACTTCATTCTGCCATGCCGCATGCCGTACCGACCGCAAAAAAACTGGAAAAGGGTGATTTATCACCATGGATTTCGGATGCCGATATGACGGCTATTGTTCGGATATGACACGTACCGTAGTGCTTGGAGAAGCCTCTTCAAAACAGAAGGAAATCTACGGGATCGTTCTGAAAGCCCAGATGGCGGCACTGGAGCAGATCTGTGCCGGAAAGACGGGATCGGAAGTCGATCAGGTGGCAAGAGGGCTCATTGCAGAAGCAGGTTATGGCGAGTATTTCGGACATGGACTTGGGCACAGCGTCGGACTTTTTATCCATGAAGAACCGAGACTGTCACCAAAATGCCACAGTGTATTGCAGAAAAATATGACGATGACAGTAGAACCGGGCATCTATATCCCGGAATTTGGCGGTGTCAGGATCGAAGATCTGGTCGTGATCACAGAAAAGGGGTGCCGAAATCTTGCACATTCACCAAAAGAACTGATAGAACTGTAAAAAACAGTTGAAAAAGTGCAGGTTTTATTATAAAATAAGATGAGACTATGCGGACAGCCGATAACAGAAGTGCTATAAGCGGATTGCGATGTCCGTTTCGAAAATAAGGAGGAAGATCAGATGGTATCAGCAGGAGATTTTAAAAATGGTATTACACTGGAAATTGATGGAACCGTATATCAGATTCTGGAGTTCCAGCATGTTAAACCAGGTAAGGGAGCAGCTTTTGTCCGCACAAAGCTGAAAAACATTGTCAACGGAGGTGTAGTAGAAAAAACATTCCGTCCGACAGAAAAATTCCCACAGGCACGTATCGACAGAGTAGATATGCAGTATCTGTACAATGACGGAGATCTGTTCTATTTCATGAACGTTGAGACATATGACCAGGTTGCACTGAACGAAGACACGATCGGTGATGCACTGAAATTTGTTAAAGACAACGAAATGGTAAAAGTATGTTCCATCAACGGTGATGTATTTGCAGTAGAACCGCCACTGTTTGTAGAACTGGAAATTACAGAGACAGAACCTGGATTCAAAGGTGATACAGCTCAGGGAGCAACAAAACCGGCAACGGTTGAGACAGGTGCTAACGTAAACGTACCGCTGTTCGTAGAACGTGGCGACAAGATCAAAATTGACACAAGAACAGGCGAATATCTGTCCAGAGTATAAGGCTGTTTTAGCTGAAGTGTGTTTGGATTGAACCGGCTGCTGCGGTGTATCGAAAGATATGCTGCGGCAGCCTTTTTTTGTTGTGCGGAGGTCTGGAATATGGTATGATAAAAGCACAGGAATTGCCCTGTGACAAAGTACTCCGCAGGCGAGAAAAGGAAAGAAAAACAAAACAGGCGGAAAGGAGAAAAAGGAATGAAAGAGCGTAAAAAAAGAGAACATGCAATGGTGCGTAAGCGTTTATGCTGATGGCAGCTTTTGTACTGATCCTGTGTATGAAAACAACGACGTATGCAGCATCAACAAAAACCGTCAATATGGAAAGTGTCGGCTCCGGTATGTATATTCATATCGGCACTATGAAACGTGGAAAAGGAACTGTTTACCACAGGGTAAAAGTAAAGAAAAAAGGCATCCTGATCGTTGCAGGGGCAGCAATCGCAGAAGACGGAACGCCGTATGGTATGGCAGTTCGCCTGTGTGACAGTAAGAAACGGTCTCTCGAGCCATATAAAAGAAGCTATGTCAGCACGGAAGAGTTTATCGTTTACGGAGTGGATCCGGGCACTTATTATATTGAGGTAAAGAATCAGAGTTATTATTCTCTTTCGGCAGGAGTAAAGAAAGTAAAAGACCTTGGAGGAGATAGTAAAAAGACAGCGTATCAGATTGCTCATAAGAAAAGAGTATCCGGACTTGTGACAGCAGGCGAAAAAGCAGGAAGTGCAGACTGGTTCAAGTTCAAGCTTGCGAAAAACAGAAAAGTCAAGATCGAGCTGGCAGTAATCGGTACCGATGCATTTCGATTCTATCTTTACGGACCGGGTTGCAGAAATGGAATATGCATGGCTTCCCTGAAAAATGACGCAAAAGATTTTCAGAAAAAGGTTGCTTTGAAGAAAGGGACTTACTATATCAAAGTGGTGCGTGCGTCAAAGAAAAGCAATGCATCCGGATTTTATGATGTGCGATGGAGTATGCAGTAGCAGCTGCATAGAAAAATGTGAATGTGCAAATGAACGAATTCCCCGAAGGCACGCTCTCGCTACCTCACATTGGCAGCGGTACGTAAGCGACCAAAATACGGTCGCAAAGTACCGGCCATGTTCGAGTACCTTCTTGGGAATTGTTCATTTTGCACATTGCCCAAAGTTCTTGGCTGGCCAGGGGCATCTATGCAGAAAGATATTTCCGGCCGGAATCCGATGAACAGTGCATGTGAAACAGCACAGCCATAACCGTACGAAAACAAGTCGCACTGACGGTAGCAAGGCTTCCGTCGTGAGGTTTGCGATGCTGCCGCCCGAAGAGCCGCTGTTTGAGCAGCAAAGCTGCGAGTTTAGGCGGAAGGGCGGCTAATCGGCGAGCGAACCGAACAGGAAACGCAGCGTGTCAGCAGATTGTTTTCGTATTGTTATGGCGTTCTGTTTTCTATGTACTGCTTTTTCTATTTTGCACGGTATTTTTTTATTTTACATAGTGCGTTCTGATTAGTCATATTTTTTATGTATCAAAAAAATATTTAAAACTAACTTGCAATATGATAAAAATTATGCTAATATGTAACGGTAAATTTACAAAGAAAAATCCATTCAACCGGGCTTTTCTGCATGGCAGGAAAGGACTGTGTATGAGTTACAAAGAATTTATCGAAAATCTTCAAAAGGAAATAGAAAGCCGCATTGGGGAAGCGACGATTCTGTTTCATAAAGTTACGAAAAATAATGGAGTTACCAAAGACTGTTTTCTGATCCGGGAGAACGATTATGATGTATCCCCTTCTGTTTATCTTGAAGATTACTATCATGCGTTCAGAGATGGTGCGACGATTCCGGAGCTTGCGGAGAAAGTTCAGCATATCTATCAGGAGTGCAGAAACAATGCATCGCTGGATGCAGGACATTTTCTGGAATTTGATAATATAAAGAACGAGATCTTCTGCAAAATTATCGGCAGAGGGCGAAACGAAAAACTGCTTGCGGAAGTACCGTATATTCCTTATCTGGATCTTGCGGTTGTCTTTTATTACGTGCTTGAGAATGAGATGTTTGGCAGCGGAAGTATCCTGATCCGTCAGGAGCATCTGGATTTCTGGGAGGTCACAAAAGAAGAACTGTGGGAATATGCCAGGGAAAACACCAGAGAAAAGCAGCCGATGCATGTATATAAAATGTCAGAGCTGATCAGGGAGATGCTTCCGGAAGGGGAAAAACTGGATTTTCTGAAGGAAGAGATTCCGATGTACGTGATGACGAATGAGAAACGCTGTCTTGGGGCATGCGGCATTTTGTATGACCATATTCTTCAGGAAGCAGCCAGACTGTTAGAGGGATCGTTCTATGTGCTGCCAAGCAGCGTTCACGAGTGCATTCTGGTTCCGGAAGAAGCAGCACCGGAGGCCGCAGAGTTGCTTTCCATGGTGCGTGAGATCAATCTCACACAGGTGCCTTTGGAAGAGGTTTTATCAGATCAGGTCTACCACTACGATGCCAAAATGCATCATTTAACGATGGCTTTCCCCCACTGATTACTGAAAAATCTCCATTTTGCTTTACTTTTTGAAAAAAACATGTTATAGTAAAAAAGAATTTTTCCAAAAGAAAGATTTTACATGAGTATGTGCGGAAGCATTCATGTATAAAATGTGCACCTGTAGCTCAGGGGATAGAGCAATGGTTTCCGGTACCATGTGGCGGGGGTTCGAATCCCTCCAGGTGCGTTTTTTATATTTGAAAAAACCGCAACAGCAAATGGAGGTAGAAATTTGGGTGGTTTAAAAGAATGGCTGTCAGATAACCTCAGATATATCCTGATCGGACTGGCAATCGTACTGGCCGGTATCGTCATTGTGTTTGCAGTGAAGCTGACCAGTGGTTCCGGAAAGAAAACATCAGATTCTGAGACAGGAAGCCAGACGATTGAGACCGGCACAGAGACACAGGCTCAGACAGAGACGGAAGAGGCTTTGACAGAAAATGATCTGACCGTTCTTGAGACTGTGCAGAAATATTATACAGCAATGGGCAACAAAGACCTGGATACGCTGTCAGGCATGACAGAGTCCTTAAGTGACAGCGATAAGCAGAAAATTGAGAGTTCTATCATACAGAGCTATAATAATATTGCTGTGTATTCCAAGAAAGGTCCGGTGGACAATTCCTATGTTGTATTTGCTTATTATGAAGCAAAAGTAGGCGATGTCGAGGAACTGGTTCCGAGTGTGGTCTGTCTGTATCTGAAACCAGATGAGAACGGCGGATTGTGTGTTGCTGACTGGAAGTCTGATCAGGACACCAACGATTATATCGAGAAAGTAATCCAGAATTCCGATGTACAGGCTCTTATCAAAGATGTAAATGACAAGTATCAGGAGATCGTTTCCGGCAACGATGAGCTTCAGAAGATTGTCCAGGAGATGGATCAGCCGGAGACAGAGATTACGATTCCGGATGCAGAAGATAGCGGTGTGAAAGCCAATAAAGTCATGAAAGCAAAAGATGTGCTGAATGTCCGTGCAGATTCTTCCGAAGATGCAGAGATTATCGGTATGCTTGACAAAGGTGACAAAGTGACCAGAGTCAGAGTTCTGGATAATGGATGGGCAGAAATCAAATATGGCGAAACGACCGGCTATGTATTAAACAAATATCTGAAAGATGTGAAGTAAAGAAACATCCTTCCTGCGGGGAGGATGTTTTTTTGAACGCAGAGAAGCGGATTGTGAATGTCCGCTTTACTATGAGAGAATACAGCATGCTCAGATTCAATGAGTGCAGTATGAAAAGCTGAAGTATAGAAAAAAAGAAAATGCATATCCTAAATCAGCAAAAAGGCAGAGAGATGATGCAAGGAGGCAGGATATGATTTCTTATGCGGAACAGGAGTTATTGGAAAGCATTGTGAAAAATACGAGCAGGTCGCTTCAGGATATTTATACTGTGTTGGGAAAGGTCTATGACGATGAGCTGGCACTGGATCTGAACATACAGGCGGCAGGCTATTCCGGGATCAAAGAAAAGGCGGCAAACTGTCTGTTTGAGACGGGAAATGTTCCGCCGCTGCTTGGTGTGATGGAGCGGGCGAAGCGGTGGGGAATGCTGCAGGTGAAGACGGCATTAAATGTAAATACCGGATATATGGCGAATATGCTGGCAAAAGAAGAACGGCTTCGCAGAAGTGATATGCAGAAAGCAACGCAGAAGCTGGAAATTTGCGGAAAAGAGTCTGAAACGATTGCCCGGGAATTTTTAAATCTTGAAGAAAAGAATATTCGGATTTTGCAGAAC
>ENA-OQAZ01000702-OQAZ01000702.1-human-gut-metagenome-genome-assembly--contig:-NODE-702-length-18073-cov-1.768026_pt1 | contig 18073 bp, 15 predicted proteins | sample MGYA00242737_ERZ504531 | MGnify/ENA primary metagenome ERZ504531 (study PRJEB26092, sample SAMD00036244) | human gut metagenome | host: Homo sapiens | study: EMG produced TPA metagenomics assembly of... | reverse complement strand
AACGATAACTGTTCAATTCTTCGATTCATTTACCTGCTCCATTTTGCAGTTGTCATTACAAGCGTAATGTTCCCCAAACAACTTGCGATTTGTTTTCAGCGCATCTTCCGTATACGTAGAACTTGACAAACACAATTACAAGATCTGCATCTTCCTTGTACTCACCAGATAAGCAGGCACGAACTGACGAGAAATGCTGCTCTGTTCCATCCTCTTCTGACACTGTAATTCCATTCTTATTAATTGCGTCTACCTGTGGCTGGTAGCTATCAAGCATAATGACCTCATTGTGTCGGCTTAAATAAGCACCATAGAGGCATCCCATAGCTCCCGCACCAATAATTACAATCTTCATATTTCATTACCTCCCATTTTTAACCGTATGTTATATTTTCAAAAACGCCCTCACTGGCTGTTGCACAGAGAAAATTGTTTGGTTTTACATTTCCTCTGCGCATTTTTTACGTTTGTGAGTGTGTGCCACTGGGGACACGAATTGAGCCAGCGGCCCCCGATAAAAGGCCAGCGGACCTGTCCCCCTGGTCACTTCAATTTAATCAAAAACTGATACGTAACACCTTCTTCAAGCTTGAATGTATCGTCTGCACAAACAACAGATTCATTATCAGAGGCATAGTATATACAGTCAATCAATTTACTGCTGTTCATGGAATAAATGCCAGTAATACTTGGTGTTGACTGCACCATAACCCACTTATTTCCTTCTACTATCACAGTCGTCATTTCTTCTGTTTTGATGCTGACAGGTTCTTCTTTTCCAAAATCAACACTCTGAGTGTCCTCGTACGTTATTCCAGTAGACAGTTCTGTCACTCTGACACGATATGTTCTTGTAATAATACCCTCTTCTTTCGTTTCATCTTCATGCTCTATCGACCATGTATAACGTGTATCTGCTTTATCAAGCAATTTTTCTGTATTATCTGAATACACAAGTGTCAACGAATATCCATCCACATTCATTTCATCAAGATATGGCAAAAATGCGACAGGAACTGTCTCTAAATCCTGATCAATATTAAGCTTGACCCTAGTAAGCATCTGTCTTTCTTCCTCTGTCTCGCTCTGTGATTCTGTTGTCTGTTCAGAAGATTCCAAAGCTGACTCAGTTGAAGAAGTCTCAGTTTCTTCTACACTTGCACTAGATGATTCAGCCTCACTAAATGTCTCTGGTATAGTTTCAGCAGACGTTTCAACTGTCTCTGGCATCACTGTTTCAGTTGTCTGCGCAGTCTCTGTTTGCTCTGTACTTTCTTCTGGAATATTTTCTGTGCCTGGTACAGTCGTTTTTTCTTCAAGTGGTGCCTCCATTTCTTCTGATGAAATGACATTCTCAGTTTCCAAAACAACTTGTGCAGCAGCCTGCTCTTCTGTATATTCTGCTGTATCTATAAATTCCGAAGATCCTTCTACACCTTCAAATGCTGCAAAAGCCACTTTTGATGTATTTCTATCTACACCTATCATTACCAAACCAACAGCTGCCAACGCAGCAGTCAATTGAATAATTGTTTTTCTCTTCACACGCAATCATCTCCTTACCCAATTCCTGTAGCCAAACTAACACTTTTTTTACTCTTTGTCAAGAATGATTAACCTGCCATAAGGTAGATCATATCGGTCTCCTTATTGTTCTGTACATTTTCATCCCATAAAATACGAAGAATATAATAATTAACGTAGTATGTAGTGTCATCTTGTTTTTCTGGAAGTGTTTCTTGATTGGTTGTCTTCCAATAAAGAGGCTCCGCAGATTTTTGAACATAACTCTTTGTATAGTTGCCATACGTTTCCTTATGATATGCATCTGTGGCATAACGGTTATTTGCATCTATATTTAGATAGCCGCCGGGAAGTGGAGCACCCTTCTTATACTTTTTGCCCAGACACTCAACCACGTCTGTGGATGCATTTGAGTCTGCCAGTGTGGCTGTATAGATTTCATAAGTAAACCCGATATTTGTGGTATGCGCCAGCTGCAGATCATAGCTTTTGGATGGCTTTTCACTGTATACACAGAACACCACATCCTTAGATTTTGACGCTGAAACATCAATATTGCTGAGCTGCAGCTGTTGGATCGGTTTGCATCTCCGGCTCCGATGAGCAGCGCATATGGCATATTTACCTTTGTTATTGTCTCCATGCTTCTTTGCATGTACAGCCATGCAAACACCGGCAGTACCACCAGCGCAAGCGCGGCTGCTGCCACAGCTGCTATGGCGCGCTTTTTTCGTCCAGACCATTTGGTTGTGTCTTTCTGTGTTCGATTCTGCTGTTCCATATCATCACCACCTTTTTGTTACTGTGCATCCAATGTCAATTTTGCATACTGGACATTTCTTCCCAGATATTGGTCTGCCATATTATAATAAGAAGCAATCGTTCCATAGACAGCCGGATTAAAATTAGACCGCATCAAAGAAAGTCTTTCCTCTGTAACGGTACTTTTAAACGTAGTCTGATCTGTCCAGAGAAAATACCGGTTTGAGCCACTGCCTGAATCAGCTGTTTCCTTAACACTACACATCTTTGTAAAAAGATCTTTCGGAAGTGCACTCAAACTGGTATCTGCAGAACCAGACGCTGTCTGAGCGGTCGATTTTGCTGAATCTGTCGAGTCTGTCGGAAACAACAGCGGATATTTTTTGGTATAGCCTTGTGGTGTTCTGATATAGGATTCGAGTACTTCCGGCCAGATCCAGTAAATCGTCACCGGATAAGCGGCCTCCTTGATCGCCTGATCAATCTGCCATGTCAGGCTTCCGTCCTCATTTCTCGTAAGGAAAGGTGCGCTGTTTGAAGCAGTTTTTACTGCATTGCCTCCGGCGTTTTCTGTATCATTTCCTGCGGTACTGTCCTTGAGACATGTATTTGTCAGCGTCATAGTCCAAGGCTCTGCGTCCTCTGAAATCCACGCCTTGTATGAACTGTAGGAAACCGTGGAATTTGAGTCTGGCTTATCGCATCCGGCAAATAGCAGCACATGACCTTCTAATAGCTGTTTGGCAGTTGAATCGGCTTCCTTTAATGACTTAACTGTCACAGTCGACGTATCGTCTGCTCCTTTTTTTGTCGCTGCCGATGGATCCCATCCCTCCACCTGATATCCAGTCAGTGTCAGATTCAATTTTACACTCAGCGGACCATCCTTATGGGAAATAATATAGAAAGTCATACTTCCGCTAGAGCCCGGCTCGATTCCCTGATCTGTTTTATTTTGCATGTTACTGTCATTTGTGATCGCCCAGCTGATAGACGTATTGCTTCCCCCAGTAGACAACAATTTCTTATCTTGTTTGGTCACTTCACTTCCCTCAGGTACCGTCAGCAGACTGGCATATGCGCCGGCACTTCTGACTGCAGGAGCTACGGTATCTGCTTTGGCGGCAGCGAGGTCAAACTCACTGCCTGCAGCACTGATCTGGACTCCTGTCGCATCTACCTTTGTGTTACTGACGAACCACGCAATACTAAGAGCAATCATCACAATAGCAGCTGCTATTACAATGGGACCTGTTCGAAAAAAAGTCTTCCACTGATTTTTCAGTTCCTGTATCTGCTCATTTGCTTTTTTTTTGGTAATCCTCAGGCGTCCGATCTTCTTTCTTTTTGTTCCAATGCATCCCATTTCACCTCAATTCTGCTGTAATTGCTTTGTTTACTGTCGTTACTGCAGTTACTATTACTGTTGCTGCTGCATAATTTCCTGACTGATACGTGCATTCGTATAGATGATATATCCGTTGCCTTCGTACCATCCAGTTCGTTTCCTTTCTCATCCAGCAATACTACCGTTAGACGTACCCTATAATTAGCGTAGGTATAGTTTTTTCGTTCAAATGCTTCTCCCGTAAATGGTGCATACCGGAAACGGGCGATCTGATGTCTGCCATCATCTGATTTAAAGCTCTCTTCCCACTGGTATACAGTACTGGTTCCAGAAGTTTCAGAAGATCCTGCAGGAGAAGCCTCTGTACTGCCATTTTCTTTGACAGTATTCTGAAGATAGTCTTCGATTGGCAATGGTTTTGTTTCATCATATGAGCCTGTCTCATTTTTCTGGAACAGTTCCATCTTGTAGCGAATCTTATTTGCCTTATTCAGAACAGTTGCATCTACATTGGAATAGTCATAATCTGCTCTTGTGTAGATCATATCAGAACGATTATTGACCGTATCCCATGGATTGACGCCAAGCTGCTGTGTCGTATCACTAGTCACATTTGAATCTACGTTTACACTTGAATACGTCAGTTTTGCCTTAGACGGATTGGTAACGTAGTAACGGTTTCTATTTTCTTCGGTTTTCTTATTTTCTGTAATTGGCAGCTGCGTCGATGTATTTGCGATACGTGATACACCCACCACCGAAGTACCGCTGTTATCGACAGTAACTGCCGTATCTCTTACCGGAAACTTGTCTGCTCCATCATAGGTAAGCGTGATGACCGCCGTGACAGTTACGGCACTGTTTTCAGTTTCCGCTGATTCCAATGCCTTTTTCAGCTCGGCACTGCCATATTGAAGCGTAAGGGTGTCCTTCCCGGCGATGCCAGAAAGCCTACCTTCTTCGTAACAATCGATCGTTATCTGATTTTGCAACGGTATATGTATAAGTAATATTTTCTGTACCGATCACATCCGATATTCCGACTGCCTCTTTCAGATATTTTTTCAGGCTGACATCAAATTCATGGTAAACCTCGGAAGGTCCAAGTGATTGAAACTGACTTTTACCTGCTTCCGTTAGCCAAAGTTTACTAGTCAGACTGATTTTGATACCATCTCCATTTTCCATCGCGGTATCACCCGTATCGGATCCATTATGGATACGGCTGGTTGAAATAGTAAGCGACTGCTGAACTCCATTGTATACTACATAGGCAGAACTGTCTGTAGTTTTGTCTGATTTAATGACAGCCGGCAGTGTACCCTCTTTACGTGACATTGTCGCTGCATATAATCGATTATTTACAATGGAAAGATCCTTGGTATCAGGAATCTGGATCGTCAGGTAATAGCTCTCCGTTCGTTCCTTCACGATTGGTTTACCATTCTCACTTGGAACCGTGATTTTATATCTCTTGACTTTGCTGTCTTTGACCTCCTCATCCGTTGCCTTTCTGTAATAATCCGCGCCTACTCTGACGGTAGCTTTTGAATGATCTGTCTCCTGCACATAATAAGTTGCTCCATCTGTCGGGTTTGATGCCTCTTCGGCTTTTAACTCTAGTAAATCACAGATGAAAACCGGAGCAAATGAGGCACTATCTGTACCTGGTGCGGTCATATCTGTAAGCTTAAATTTATGAAAATCTTCCTTTCCTGTTGTCGTATAAGTGTAGTACTGCATCGTCTGTCTGTCTACTAACGTCAGACGCGTTCCTGCCGGAAGCAGGGTCGTACCCACTGCGGACGTACTTCCTGATGCCAGATCCAGAATCTTATCATAATACCACAGCAGATTTTCTCCATTATCCAACATGGACTGCCAGTCTGTTTCTTTCTCATAACGGTATTCCATATATGCTGTCACAGGCTCATTGAAACCTGCAGTTGCGTAATGATTAGGGCTCGTATCTGTCATTGGGTAATCAGATGCACAATAATCCGTTCCTGCAATAAATCTTGTTTTGAAATTTATATACAAAACCTTCTTCACCAAAACTGGAATATACAGATGGAAAGAATGCTGTTTATTAGTATCTTTTGTACTGTCTGTTGGATCTGCATATGTAACATCTAGCAGCGTAAACTGACTGTTCTGATTATCATACGCATTAGGGACGATAGTAATTTTATTTGTTTCGCTTACCTTCAAGCTTGCGCTTTTCTTGTGCCTTAAAGTTACTATTTGTAGTATCCCACTTATAACTTGTTGCTGTGATTGATTTTATCTGAGTTTTTGCTATATCACCACCGCTTACATTTGTCATGGCAGCGATATAATTCCACAACATCGTATCCACCTCAGCACTGTTGTTTACAACTAAGATAGGAAAGTCATACTTTTTATCCACTTCTGTAGTTGCAGTTTCCTCTGCCATGTAAGTAGTAATGTAGGCATCATTCGTAGAGTCTAAGAATTTTACAAACTTATCTTTTTTAGCAGCCAAATTCCAGTAATAATCTGAGACAGGTGCAGCTTCTTTTATCTCGCTTAAGATTTTACGTGCTATTTCTCCTTTCGCATCTGATTCCGCAGTTTGCATACCTACAGCATTACCTGTCATAACAGTTCCATCTGCAAATGGCACTTCACTTTTTGGATTTACATCCAGCCATGGATTTGCAGAGGAAGATGGTTTTTCTGTGGAATTGATCGGCTGATAAGTTTGATCCACGAATGCATCTGCATAAATGATCACGGCAGTTCCATTTTTTGTACCGATATCATTCTGCGGAAAGACATCCCCCTGAACTGCAACTGCTACCAGATTGATTTTGCCATTTACGCCGACTTTACCAATCCAAAAACCTGACGTATCTATCTGTTGGATATTTGCAGTCGATAACTCTTCTATCTTTGCTTTGTTATTATAACCAAATTTACAATTCTTTGCTAACAGATTATATCCACTGACTTTGTTAGTGTACGGATTCTTAGTATTGTTTTCCGTATTACCAACTAACAATGCAGCAAATCCTGAATTATTATTAGTTACTCCTACTACATTGATAAATCCCATATTCGATGCCTGTATACTGCCGTCCATAGCTCCGACAAGACCACCTGTATATCGTCCAAGAATATTCACATTTTCTTCCTTACAATTTTGGAATGTGGCTGTTCTGTTCGGGTTGACATATCCAATAAATCCACCGATCCAGTTCATATCTGTCTTAATATTGAGATTCTCTTCACTGCTGTCACGAATCGTCACATCGACAGCTGAGTAGCCTACGAAACCACCAGTAAATTGCTGACCATTGATGACCGAATCCGACGTAATCACTACTTCTGAAATCGTCAGTGGTCTTTCGTGATATCCAATAATTCCTCCCGTGCAGGCACTTAAAGATTTCTGGTTGGAATTAATCTCTAGTGTAATCTTCATAGAAGCAAGGGAACATTTCGTCACTTCGAACTTACCATCTTTTCTTCCTGATGCCAACAAACCACCAAGATCTCGCAGATTCTTACCTGAAACACTCAAATTCTGTGCTCTTACATTCTCTACTTTTACGGAACTGTAATCATTCGCACCCACAAGACCACCAGCAGCAGCTGTAGAAAAGCTTTGCGCATGTGTAGTAACCGATAACTGATTCACATTTTTCACATTTTCAGAACCGCCTTCATTTCCAGTAATCGTCAACTGACCATGCCCTACATTCCAGCCTACTAATCCACCTGTACTTCCATCGTAATTAACCCATTTTGTTACATTTTCGTTCTGAATCGTCCAGTTGTTGATAAAGGATACATTCCTTCTCTTTTCACTATATCCATCGATATAACCAATGGCTCCACCCGTCATAGTCCCACCATACACGTTTATGTCTTCCAGATGAAGACCATCAAAGGATACCGTACCAGCGGAATTGGCCGTTCTTGCAGCAAAACCGCCCACACCAATATGCATATCCTTGTCTCCTTTTTTCACATATGTTAACGTACCCTTTTCATCAAATAATCCAAGCTTAATGTTTCCTGATATCTGAAGATGATTTACCTTACATCCATCTGTAAAGTGAAAATCCACAAACAGTCCGGCACCCTGATTTTTCCACACACCATTGCTGTATTCCGTATGATAATCATTCTGATTCATATTTAATGTAATCACCGTGTCTGCATTCCGATCAGCATTTATGCTCTTAATTACCAGATTGCGGCGATATACTTCAGGAATACTGCAGTCACTATGCCAAACATTCTTATTATTTCCATAGCTGGAACCGATTCCCCGGAAACCATTTCCGTAGTCGCTCATATTTATGCTGTCTGTTGCAAACGTGAGCATAACCGGAATATTGGTATCAGCCGAAGTACTTTTCCCAGCCAAACGAGCAGCTGTTGTTCCCGTGGTATAATTCTTCACCAGATAGGACACACGATTCTTTGCCGTATCGCTGCCTGCAGCACTTGCAACTCCGCCCCAATATGCTTCATCTGTAAGATTCGCAGCACCTGTCGCTGTTCCGATTCCTTCATAGGATGCAGTACGTGGTTTACCATATTGATAAGCATCTACGACTTGATTGTTCACATCGGTGTAACTGCCATCTGAGTCCATCGCCCCTGCACCGCTGTTTACAATCGCGGAAAGCAGCCACAATCCCTGAGCAGAGGTTACAGTAACATTCAGGCTTCCACTTGCATCGCTACTTGAAGGTCATTTGTTCCTGCTATCAAAGTCGGAATGGTATAGTTTTTATCCGTGTTATTTACAGTGCATCCTTCCGCACAGGCATAGCCATCCAGTACACGACCAACATATGGATTGCGATAAAAATAATTTCCACCGTTTGATGCTGATTTTCCATCGGCTGTGCCATCTGCCTTTACCATATTCACTGTTTTATTGGCCGCTGCCGCATCTGCGCACGCAGTCGTAAAGGTATTGGATGTTCCATCCATATTTCTAAATACCACACCACCGCCAGTCTTTTCGTAGTCCGTTTCTTCTGTGACATGGGTTGCACCGCCGACCAGACCTACATAGCCGCCTGCGGCAATCATCTGTGGATAAGTTCCACTAAACGTCACGGAATTCACATCATACTTTACTGACACATGATCAATGATTGTATCCCCGCCCATGCAGTAACCAACTACACCGCCAAAGAATGGATTTTTGGTAGTTCCTGGCAAAGTATCTGCCTGCATCTGAATAGTTGCCGATGTATAATCAACTTTCAGATCTTTTACTACACTTCCGCGGCTGTATGCAATTAATCCACCAAAGCTATCCTTATTGCTGTTCGTGCCAATAATTTTCACCTCAGTACTATTCGTACCAACGATTACTCCGCTAAATGGATTATCTTTCGTGCCAAGTCCTGAAAAGCTTTCAGCTGAAAGTGTGATATCCTTATCAATCTTATAATAAGCGTTTAACAGATATTTCGTTGCAGTATCATTGTCAATTTTTTCGCTTCCCTCTGTGCTATTTGTCCAGACGTTATTTTCCCATGTATATATAATATCATTTCCTGTCGCATCACTAGTTGTTTCACCTTGTAAATGGTAACTCTCAGCTGTCTGCTTTTTATCAGTCAATACCTTTGAATTAAACACAGCCTGAAATTGCTTAATGCTCTCTGGCTTTTCAATATAGGCTGCCAATGAGCTTAGCTGATGCGCATCTTCAATAATATAAGGATCACCATATGTTCCACAGCCTTTTAAAAGACCGCTAGTCTTTTGATTTATATCAAGTTCGTACTGGTTAGCATTAATGTTCTGCTGTGTATGTACATAACGGATAAAATTGGTGTCTTTATATCTTTCCTTTACATAATCTTCATTTACTTCGTTACGTTGTTGTTCATCTGTTATATAAATTTCCCCATCATAATACTGATACTGCTTATCTGGTTACGTCCAATGCTTCCTGCATTTGTAAGCTCTACACCGTATGTAACCATTTTGTCAGTACTATTAAAGTTATATGTACCAGAACCCTCTGAAGAATACATAAAAGATTCAAGAAGTGTTGCATTTGTAAAAATGGTATGTGTTGTATTATATTCTACTGTAACCTTACCATTATTATGTACAGAAGTAGCGTTAGCTGTACCCGCATCAACACGACCATCCAGTGCAATATTTGAGAATGAAAGTGTCAGCTTTGTTGCAATGTTATTTCCTACATAACCAATAAGACTCGTTGCTGCATAGACAGTTTTATCTGAATTGTTTTCTGTCGTATAGCCTTTGTCTGTAGAAAGTGTATCCACTGTTAATTTGACTGCATTCTCCATTTGATTGATCAGAAGCGGTGCATATGTCACAGTATCTTTCTCTACACCTGTCACACGTATTCCTGCCAGCGTCATCTTGTTCAGCGTAATTTCAACTATGTAGTTTACTGGATCTCCTACCACGCTTCCATAAATCAACGCACCTGAATTATATGTCTTGCCGTCTTTTTCTATAGGCTCTTTTCCTACCGTACCTGAAAAGGAAGTGTTCTTCACTGCTATATTTCGATAAGCATTGTAAAATAGTCCATGCTGCATCAAATAATGCTGATGTTCTGAATCATACAACGTTTTATTTCCAGTTTCTTTTTCATTCATTCCATCATAATCAAAGTTCAAACTCGTAGTAGTATTCCCTTGGTTAGTTCCCAGATTTACTGCTCCAATCGGTGTAACAGGATAATATGAATAGCCTGTCAGATCAATTTTACCCGTTATTGTAATATCCGTTTTTTCACCCCGTCTGAAGCACCCTCTGATATTTGGTGCTGCATACTGAGCCACACTCCATAAAACCAGATTTTCCGGTGTTGAAACACTATCGAGATTCAAATCTTGATTATCTTTTCTATAGCTGTCCAAATTGTAATAATATCTTGTCTGGCCATTTTTATAATTTGTTTTATTTTATCTGGCCAGTGTAAGTATTTAACTTTTCACCTATATCAATCTTCGCTGCTTTTCCATCGCTTCCACGTACTGCCAATGAAACTACTGCATTGCTATTTCCAGCATCATTAAACTTTGTGATGCCAACAAGTTCATCAAAATACGCAGAATCGTCAATATTAAGTGTTACTGCACCGCTGTTAATCTTATAAGCAGCATCAGCTGCCTCTCCCCATGTACCTGCCTCCAGATACAGTGCAGACTCTACATTTTCACTTTGTGCCACTTTGATCAGACCGGTTCCAACCAACAGACCACTTGGCGTATCCTGCGTTGATTTTCCGGTAAATGTTGTTGTACTTTCCTTTTTTTCAAATATGATGCTGTTCGCAGCGGTTGCATTCCAGTATCCGGTTGCCTGATATACCAGACCGCCAAACTGGGCATTTGCATTCAAGGTGGCTCCGAAAATCGTGACTCCGCTTTCGCTGGCTGTAGTATTGTCCACAGATGCAGCAAAAACCACATTCGTATTCTTCCACTGATAGCCAAGAAGTCCACCACTGGTTTTGTCTGCACCATTAGTATTAATTTTTTCTTCGTTCACCTGAAGATTTGATATCTTAATCGTTGTGTCTACTGATGTGTAAGAATTACTGTTATCTTTCTGTGTTTCGCCCCTGCTGACTGCGATCAGACCACCGACTTTAGCATTGGAAGTAGATTTTGATGTGATGGAACCGCTTAATGTACAAGCGTCAACCGACACTTCACAGCCTCCCATTACTTCCGCCGCAAGACCACCAATTCTCTGATTCTCGGTAGTACGTTCATCCGTAAGCGTGGACTCACTTCCCCATGTACAATTCTGAAAGGTCAATGCCTTACTTTCACATCTTCCCAGGAAGCCTGCCTGCCAGACGTGGAGCTTTTTTGCTGAAACAGCTTCTTCTGCAACAGATACTTTGGTATTAACAGTCACATTTTTAAAAGCTGTAATCCCGCCTGCCAAACCGATTGCCGCTGAGACGAATGCCGGATATCTGATATCATCTGATTTTTCTTCCTCATTTACATTCTGAGGAACTCTGCAGGCAACAGTTCCCGCAATTGTAAGATTCTGAATTGTCACATCACCAGTAGTGAACGGAATCAGCGCCAGACTATAATGTGCATCTCTCTGATCACTCCTCTTTGCGTAAAGCTGCCCTGCTGCGTTAGGCGTACTATTTTCTTTTGAAATACCATTACCATAAATTGATCCTATGTCTAATGTAATCGTGTGACTACCGCCATTAAAAGTTCCTGTAAATTGTCTGTGCTTTTTCATATTTCTCAGTACTGTCCTTACCAATACCTAAAATACCAGTGCCAGTAAGGTCTATATCTCCATTGAGAGTTACACTCTGTTTACTCTCTGTATTCATTTTATATTTAAATTGCAAAGCTGAGTTTGCATCATTTGTATATGCACTTGAAAGATCAAATGCCAGCACATATGCCGCAAAAGCATTTGCACTACTTATATTTTCACCAGTTCCATTATTTACTGTAACTGTATGTGCTTTCTGATCAAAAGTTAATGCTCCATCATTAGCACTATCATTAGCTTCCGTCAAGTTAGTGCCAAAACGCACAACTGCCCCCCAGTTACCTATATCAGAGCCGTTTCTATCTGTGCCATTATAACGGATAAGACTCCATCCAGCTCCATTCTCAGATAAAGCATTTCCATTACCAAGAGCATACACTAAACCATTACCATTGTTTCCTACTATCTGACCAACGTGATTATAGGCAGTTGTAATTTTCTGTCCACTTAAATCGGTCGTTCCATGCAGACGCAGCACACCTTTTACAAGATGTCCCACAAGACCACCACGTCCCTCAACATCATTAGCTGTATTTGTACTATATCCTGCAAGATCAAGCCTTCAGCTGTTCTAAGTGTCACATTTCCTACATTAAGAAAACCATCTTTCATTTTTCCTACAAGGCCACCAAAGCTTGCCTTACCATTTAACTTCATATCGCTTGTGGAAGCATATACATTTTCTATTGCCACATAGCTGTTGCCACTAATTTCGCCAATAACACCACCGTAGGAAGATTCATCATTAAGTTTTTCTCCTCCTGTTGTAGCAATAACATTTTTCTCTATTGTAAGTGTATTTTTCATATTTGATGACTGATAGCTTCCAATCAGTCCACCATAATTAGTTATTGCACCAGCACCAGACACTTCTGTTGTGATTGTCTTTGTATTGTTATCAACATTTTCTGTATTGCCTGAAATAGAGACAGAAATACCATCACTTTCTGGTGTATTTGTAATTTTGAATTCACCAAATAAACCACCAGCATTTTTGCCGCCAGTAATCGTACTCTTCGTAAATTGATATGAAGAAAGGTCAAATTTTTTCTCATGCTTTTGCAATAGAATATTGATCCAATAAGTCCACCTGCTGCTTTGCCACTGCCTGCTGATAGCGTAACTGAATCAGCAAATTGAAAATTATTGGTACCTTGTTCACTTACCTTTACGGTAACATTTCCATCTACAGAAGATCCAACAATACCTCCTGCATTTCCAGATGAAGAAGCAACTGAATAAACAGATGTACCTGCAATAGTTAAGCTGGCATCTGTTTCCATATGACCTACAAATCCACCTGCATCCTTGCCAGATTCAGTTGCTGCCACACTAATTTTCCCAGCACCTTGACCACTTTTAAAAGTTGCCGTCAGAGAAGAACCTGCCTGCATCGTATTACAAAATAAGCCAACATGATCTGTACCGCTTATCTTTAGATCGCCTGTAAACTGGTTTGTAAATGTGATTTCAGCACTTGTTTTTCCTTCCATTGTACCAATCAATCCGCCAATTGCTGCTTCCGCTATTTTGTCTTCATTCAAACTTCTCAGCTTAATATCACATTTTAAAGCAGAGTTTTCCTCTGTACCACCAACACTTCCCTGTAGCCTTCAATGTTTTAGCTAAAAGCGGTTCTTTTGTACTAGACGCATTTTCAGCAATGCTAAATGGAATCGTACTTTTAAAGCTTGCTTTTACAGAAAGTGCATTAAACAATGGTCTTGTTGTAGATATTGAATATTTATTTGCGTCTGTCCCACTGTCCAGCCCAAACGTGCCCGCGTAAGGATTATCGTCACTTCCCAGACCGAGGAAACTATACTCTGTTCCTGCTACCTCAGTTGTTTCATCTGTCCCAGTTTTTCCACCCACCTTTACTGGTTTAGTAAGATCCCAACCTGTTGTTGTGATTAACTTAACCTCATAATTAGCATACTCTTCTGGTTTTACATTTGACAGTAAGATCAGTCCTTCTTCTATCTTTTACTTCGATAACACTATTTTCTTTTACCGTTATATTTTCAGATAATTTATCTGCCTCTTCAAGCTTTAAACTAGGCTTTGTTGTATCTGTTTTCTCCACTGCCACCAATTGAAGTGATAACTGCACCTCTTCCTTTGATGGTTCTTGTGCTGCACTATCTTCCTGATTAACTGTTTGGGCAGTTTCAATATCATATGACTGAACTTCTGATTTCTCGTCTGATACATTCTCTGCTGCAGACTCAGCACTGTAATTTTCCTGCACATTATATTCCTCTGTGACATTTTCAGCCTGCACAGAAAAAGGCATCGTGCATGCCATACAAATGGCCATTCCAGCTGCCGCCACACGTTTTTTCCAACTTTTATTTTTACATACCTGTTGTCTCATATTTATCTATCCTATCTATATTTGTAAAAATAATGCCAGTCTATCATATATCCTAATTCCCTAATTATTTTGTTTCTGTTTCATTTAGCTCTTTAAATTCAACAGTAACTAATTTTTCAAGAGCCTCCCAACCTTCTTGCGCACTCCATTTTTCTGGATTTTTATAAAACTGAAACTGAATCGCAGTTGCTGTTCCATCAACATTAAAAGTATAAGAATTGCTCGTCTGTTCACCATTCGTGGCCCACTTACTAAGCAAAAGACTATCTGGCCATGTAACAGTCACTGTTCCAGCACCATTTCCAGATACCTCGTAATTAAAAGCATCATAATCATCTGGAGTATGTGTTTGTGAGTCAATAAAATGACCTGTCCAGTTTTTATTTACTTCATAATCTGCAAAAGAAAGTATTGCCGCTAACTTCTGGAAATTAACAGCTTCTTCTGAAGATTGTTCCGGCACTGCAATGATTTTAATTTTTATCTTATCCTTCAAATATGTTGGAATCTCTATTTTATAATCATTTATCCTAGCATCTCCTGTAGCTAGCGTCTGAATGCCCAAATTGCACATTCCATCAGTATTAAAATATTTGCCTCCCATCTTTATGCCTGTGCAGTCTCCCGGAAGAGAGCCTCCATCCATTGAGATTAGCTCTGCTGTCATTGTATAAGAGATTGGTCTAGGATTGTACAAAGACTCATCGCCCCACACATAATTGCAAACCTGTACTGTAAATGTATAATTATTATCATTTCCTGCAAGTGAAATTCTCTTGACCGGAATGCTTGTATCGCTTAAATTCATCAGCGTCAAATAATTTGAACCAAACATGGTATCACTTTGCGTTCCTGTCGATACGACTCGTTTAACACTGTTAAAGTTAGTATACGCAGCAAAGCTTCCATATATCGCAAGCAGCATTGCCCCTGCTAAAAGAAAAATCGCTGCCGCTTTACTTTGCCTGATCCATTTTCCTTTTTTAAACTCCATCTTTTTGACCTTTCTTTGCAATCGCAGTCAGGCACAAAAAGTATCAAAAGCCTTTATATCTCTTGATTTTCTTATGTTTCTGACATGATATCATGGTATCACATTGAACACGTATTTTTCAAGGATTTGAAAGCAAAAACAAAAAGAAAAACAGCGTGCAGAAAACATCTCATTTTCTGCACACCATTATTCTGGCTTACTAATTTTCTGATTCAAAATCATTGGCACTTCATTATAAATTTAACTCTTTCCATTTGATCCAAAATTGATTTCTTAATTGGCTCATTTAGATAAACAGGATTTAATTTTTTCTTTGCATATGCCAAATACGTATCCTTTGTTGCTTCAATCAACACTGCCGTAAAAAAGCGCTCCCAGCTGAAATATTCACTGCTCTCTACAAATTCAGACGGATCATTGACCAATTTCTCCACCTGACTGTTTTTAAGAACACCAGCTTTCAAAATCATCCACTCAAATGACTCTGGCAAATACAGTACTACATTTCTTCTATTTTCTATTAAACGTAATACACGATGTATTTCTGACCCAAATGCTGCCCCATCCGCAATTACAAGTATTTTTTCATCCTTATGCTTATTCAAGTAATGGAACACATTCGATTTTCCATTCATTGATTCACAGCCTAATTTATTTTCCCTACATACATTATCAAAAACTGATACCCTGAATTGCTGTCTTCTGTGATTACAATTTCTGTTGATATTTCTCTCATACGTATTAGCGCCATATAATTGATAAAATTCGTGATAGCTCTGCTTTAAAGTCCCATATTTTCCAGATGTTTTTATCCCGTAAATTTCCTCAACACTATATGGCAATGAAGGCAACGACTCTCGTGTTACAATTACATAATAGTTATCCGTTTTTTGAATCTCATCAGCAAATTCTGTTGTTTTAATAAATTCATTTCCTTCATCAATAAACACAATGCTATCCGTTATTCCTGACAATTGTTCTTTCCACAAAGCACCTTCCAAGACAAAACATTTCTTATCGCATACAAGTTCAACTGGAGTACCAGATGGATTATTGACAAATTCTCTAATCATATCTATCATAGTCGTCTTTCCAGTTGCACTATCTCCTTGAATAATTGTCAGATTCCTATGCAGTTCAAAATCATATTTTAAGCGTTTCGTAGACACAACAACTCTGTATTTCCCTTTCATATCACAAATCCTCCATCAAACAAATTCTCCAGCTATCGACACAAGCTCTTCCATAGAATGTACAATTTGGTCTGTATTTGCGATATGAATCGTAAACTTCTCGTCTCCAAAATCCATTAAATGGTGTAAATTAATTGTCCGGTCTTCTGTTTCTGCAATTTTTAACAACCATTTAGCACAATTGTCGCCACAAGTAGAGGCATTAAATATTTTATCTTTTTCAAACTTTACAAGAATAAGTGTTTTTACCCCACCAGATAGACCTACTGGTGGTATTTTTCCCAACACAGGACTATCAATTACACCACTGTCCAAAACAGCAGATTTGTCTACATCCTCAATCATTTTTTTAACAAATGGATCCACAATCCAATCATCTTCATAATCATATTTAAAATAAGCTGCCGTATTATACACGGCCCTTTCAGATCACCATAAAAAATACTCAGCATACAATCTTACTCCTTTAAATTATTTCAGCTTAGGGAACCACGGGGACAGGGATACTGGTCTTTTTATTGGGTACGCTGGCTCTTTCTCAGTCCCTGCTGGTGTCCTACTCATTATATCCATTAGATAGTATATTTTTGATAATATTTGACTATTTTCAACCTCTATGCTATACTCATACAGCTACCACCCCCGATACAGGTACAGAAAGGGGGTGATCAATCGTGAACGATTTCACATTATCCTTTATTCTCTCTGTTCTGGCAAGTGTAGTTGCCTACTACATCTGCAAATGGCTGGACGAAGATGAGTAATAGGCGGTAGCCAGCCTCAGGAATAAACCACCTGTCCCAAAACGGTATAGAAAACCCCCGGTGCTGCAACACTGGGGGTTTTCGTTTTGGCGATCAAACATGAACGCACATTATCCTTTGCCTATGGCTAATATATCATATTCCAAAGGCAAAATCAAGTATTTGTCAAAAATACTCTTTTTAAACATAACCACGGGGACAGGAACGCTGGCTCTTTTATTGGGTACATTGGCCTTTTTATTGTCCTCTGTTCTTAAAAAAATCCATTATTTTCGATCACACTTTCGCAGAAAAGCAATAATGGCACATAATGTCAATGCAAGCACGCTCAAACTAAAATATATTGTCAGGCTCAAAGGAATTGCCTCAACCATCTTATTGCCGACCGATACCATTCTTCCATCGTATAAAATTTCTGGTATTCTCTGTATCGGAAAATACTGCCACAGCTGTGAAAGCTCCCTATTTCGATGAAAAATTGATTTGTCAAATAATAATGAATACAATAAAAATACGCAGGGCAGCAAAATGGCACCAATCGAGTTTTGCAGCAGTTCGGAAAGAGCATCGTGATCGCACCAGTCATTACACATAGAATTATGCTCATCAGACAAACTAGCAAAACTGCCTGACCAGCAGAAATCATCAGTGAACTCCATTGGTATCCACCGATTTGCTGAATCGGCGTATGAAAGCCATCTGTTCCAAATAAGCCAAACTGAAAGATTGCGGTAAAACCATACAGAACTAGCGCGGATACAATGGTTACTGTCATACCGGCACATAAGCGCGCAACAATTGCTTTTCTTG
>ENA-OQAZ01000699-OQAZ01000699.1-human-gut-metagenome-genome-assembly--contig:-NODE-699-length-18141-cov-5.468247_pt1 | contig 18141 bp, 21 predicted proteins | sample MGYA00242737_ERZ504531 | MGnify/ENA primary metagenome ERZ504531 (study PRJEB26092, sample SAMD00036244) | human gut metagenome | host: Homo sapiens | study: EMG produced TPA metagenomics assembly of... | reverse complement strand
AATACAGCACCAGAATTTACAGCATTTATCTGAAATATATTGCGCCGGAAGATATTTTCCCTTATTCGATCGACGAAGTATTTATGGATGTAACGGATTATCTGCATACCTATAATATGACAGCAAGAGAACTTGCCATGTCCATGATACAGGACGTGCTGAAGACAACAGGTATAACAGCAACTGCAGGAATTGGAACAAATATGTATCTGTGTAAGATTGCGATGGATATCGTGGCAAAGCACATTAAAGAAGATAAAGATGGTGTACGAATTGCGGAACTGGATGAAATGTCATACCGAAGGAAACTCTGGGGCCACAGACCACTTACTGATTTTTGGAGAGTAGGAAAAGGATACGCAAAGAAGCTGGAAGAATACGGGCTTTATACAATGGGTGATATTGCAAGATGTTCCATCGGAAAAACGAATGAATTATACAATGAAGATCTGTTATATAGGCTGTTTGGCGTTAATGCAGAACTGTTGATCGATCATGCCTGGGGGTACGAGCCCTGTACCATGGAAATGGTCAAGGCCTATAAACCGGAAACGAACAGTGTTTGTTCCGGACAGGTACTTCATTGTCCTTATGATTTTGAAAAAGCAAAACTGGTTGTAAAAGAGATGACGGACCAGATGGTTTTGGATTTGGTGGACAAGAAGCTGGTCACAGACCAGATCGTGTTGACAGTTGGTTATGATATTGAGAATCTGAGCAACACCGACAGGAGAAAACAATATCATGGAGAGGTTACGATCGATCGTTATGGAAGAAAAATCCCGAAACACGCACATGGAACGACCAATCTAAAAAGGCAGACTTCCTCAACAAAAATGATAACGGATGCAGTAATAGAACTATATGACAGGATCGTTGACAGAAACCTGCTTATCAGAAGAATCAATATCACAGCGAACAGGCTTGTGGATGAAAGTTCTGTAAAGAAAGAAGAGGTGTATGAGCAGCTGGATCTTTTTACGGATTATGAGGTGAAAAGGAAAAAGAAGGAAGAGGAAGAAGCCGCGCTGGACCGCGAAAAGCGTATGCAGGAAGCCATGCTCAGTATCAAAAAAGAAGTTTGGAAAAAATGCTGTACTGAAGGGAATGAATCTTCAGGAAGGCGCAACCGCCAGGGATAGAAATGAACAAATTGGCGGACATAAGGCGTAAAGGAGTTGGAAGAGGATGAAAAATAATTCTTATGACGATATCATCAATTTACCCCATCCGGTCTCTAAGAATCATCCGCAAATGCCGCTTCAGGATCGGGCAGCGCAATTTGCTCCTTTTGCAGCCCTGACTGGACATGATGCTGCGATAAAAGAGACGGCAAGATTAACCGATGAACGATTGGAACTGAGTGAGGAAGCGATTGCTCAGCTGAACGAAAAAATTAATATAATCAGAAATAATATTGGCATAGAACAGAAAGTATCGATAACTTATTTTATTCCCGATGCAAAAAAAGCCGGCGGATCCTATGTTACGTGCTCCGGTAGTGTAAAAAAGATAGACGAATACGAGCATACCATCATCATGACAGATCAAACAGTCATTCCAATCGAGCAGATAAGTGATATTAAATGTGAAGAGTGGCAAATCTGAGAGTTTAAGCCAAAGAATATGAATAGTGCTTATCTATTGCTGTTTCGAAACTTCCCAGGGGTGGTATTATAATACTTATGAAAAAGTTCACAAAAATAACTGCTATTTGAAAACCCGCAGGTATACGCTATCTCAGTAACAGACATTGTAGTATTTTGAAGAAGAAAAACAGATTTTTCCAAACGATAGCGATTTAGATATACCATTGGGGAAGTATTCAAATATTTCTGAAAAAGGGAAGTGCATTTTGTCTTGCAGCAATTTCCTGAGGATGAAATATCTTTAAGCATAATTTTTTGGGGATAATTTTTCTGCACATATCCGATCATTGTAGTAAGAGCCAGAGTATCCTCTGTATCTTTATCATAATCTGGAAAATAGTTCATATTTTCAGCAAGGAGGCGAAAAATATGAACGGTTTTTTCCAGCGTAATAAATGGCTGTATTTCATCCACATTTTTTTTGTAAAGAATTTCAAGGTCACGAAGAATAGAATTCTGCCACAGGATAGACGGATTCAGTGGCTGATAGGGAAAATGAATATTCTGTATCAGGGGATTTAGACATTTTTCCACAAAATAAGTATTTACAGAAAGCAACTGCGGAGATAACAGAATACAGATAAAGAGACATTCTGTATGAGTATCGGAATAGCCATAATGAAAGCAGCGGCTGTTTACAAAAATTCCTTCACCTGCTTGCAAAGAAATCTTCTGACCATTCACATCATAAAACATCTGTCCCTCTAAGATCAGAATAAATTCCAGATCGTCATGCCAATGACTGACTGCACGAAAGTCAGGATAGCGTGAAAGCTGTCCCTTTTTTATATATGCAGGAAAGTCTGGATTGTTATAGGCAACATTTTCAGATGCATCTGAATTTAAAATAATGCTTGGACATAATTCCATCAAAATAATCTCCTTTTCGAACGTTTGTTATATTATTATGGCTGATTATGGTATAAAAATCAATAAAATTGGTTTATTTTTATATTGTGCACAGAAAGGAAAAATTGTAGATGGGAAACGAATTCACAAATAAGATTTTGAAACTTGCTCTGCCCATTACAGCACAACAATTTATGTTAGCACTTGTAAGTGCATGCGATGCTTTTATGTTGGGAGGATTAAATCAGAACTCTCTGTCAGCAGTTTCGCTGGCTTCGCAGATCACCTTTGTTTTTAATTTGATTTTAACAGCACTTACAATAGGGGAAAATATGTTTGTTGCACAGTATTATGGAAAAAGAGATTTTGATGGATTACGGACATCAGCAGGACTTGTATTAAGATATGTATTCATAATTTCCATTCTCTTTCTGCTTGCAACATTCTTTATTCCTGAAACGCTCATGCGACTATTTACAAACGATACTATACTGATTGATTATGGTATTAAGTATTTGAAAGTGATTGGATTATCCTATATCTTTTCAGGAGTTCTGCAGGTTTTGCAGGGAATCTTGAAAAATTGTGGTTATGCAGGCAGATGTACCATAATAAGTGCAGTTGTTGTCTGTGTTAATATTATACTGAATGTTATTCTGATTTACGGATACATGGGCTTTCCAAGAATGGAGATTGCAGGTGCGGCACTGGCTACTGTCATTGCAAATGGACTTGGTCTGGTTATTACGATTTATATTTTGCACCTGAAAAAGGAATTTTGGATTGGAGTAAAAGCCATAAAAAACAGGGAAGTCCATATAACAAGGAAATTCTGGAAACATGTTTATCCGGTACTTTTTAATGAACTTGCCTGGGGCGGTGGATTTACGATGTATTCTGTCATACTTGGACATCTTGGTTCAGATGCTATCGCAGCCAATTCTATTGCAAATATAACCAAGAATCTTTTAATCTGTGGTTGTACCGGCTTTGGATATGGGGGAAGTATTATTGTTGGAAATCTGCTTGGTAAAGGGAACTTATCTGAAGCAAAGAAAAACGGAAATATTTTATGCAAAACTTCGGTATTTTTGGGCGTGGTGACGGCTGGAGTGATTTTTCTTGCGACACCTGTAATCCTGCATTTTACGAATCTGACTGATATAGCAACAGGATATTTAAAGAATATGCTGTTTATAAGCAGCTATTATGTAATAGGAAAATCAATTAATTCTATGACAATAGGGGGTATTTTTCCAGCAGGGGGAGATACAAAATTTGGATTAATATGTGATGTGGTTACCATGTGGTGCTTTGCAGTTCCACTGGGATGTATCGCAGCATTTGTATTTAAATTGCCGGTAATGATGGTGTATTTTGTCTTAAATCTGGATGAACTGGTAAAACTTCCGGCAGTATTTAAACATTATAAACAATATAAATGGTTAAAAAATTTAACAGAAATGGAGAATTAAATTATGGATATGAAAAAAAGAAGAGATATGCAGCTTGCTTACATTTCAGATGAAGCGGTTATAGAAGAACAGAGGATAGGTAGAAAAATTCTGCAAAAACTTAATTTTGCAGATCGGTCGGATTTTGATGGGATTGCAGAAATAGTAAAAGAACTTTTGGGAAAATCGGAAGATGCATGGATTAACCCACCTTTTTACTGCGATTATGGTTCGCATATAGAAGTAGGTAAAAATTTCTTTGCAAATTATAACTGTACAATTATAGATGTGGCAAAGGTAAAAATCGGTGATAACTGTCAGATGGCACCCAATGTATCTATTTATACAGCAGGACATCCAATTTATCCAGATACGCGCAATTCTGCTTTTGAATACGGAAAAGAGGTTACCATCGGGGATAATGTATGGTTGGGAGGAAATACAGTAGTGTGTCCTGGAGTACATATTGGAGACAATGTGGTAATTGGTGCAGGAAGTGTTGTAACAAAAGACATTCCGGACTGGTCCATTGCAGCCGGAAATCCATGTCGTGTGATTAGAAAAATAACAGATGAGGACAGGAGAAAATTGTTTCACAATGAAGAAATTGATGATGAAGCATGGGATATGATATGTGCACAGGCGGAAAAATAATGCATCTTAATCCAGTCCATCAGAATGTGAAATCCTGCGTCAGATATCTTTGCCATGCGTCAAATCGAGCAGGAAGCCCCCACTTCAAAATCGTAAGATTTAAGTGGTGGGAGCATGTCACGACCACCATATTCAAAGGATAGGATTCATAAAGCAACAGAACGAATTATTGAAGAACAAAAAGAACAATCAAAGGATTTATAGAATGAGATTTAAGAGAAAAAGCCTCATGACCATGAGGAAAAATGAAAGGGAAATACGTTAGCTGATAAAGTGTATAGGTTCAAAAGGGAAAGTGCCCTTTTTGGACCTTATTTTGTGTTATTCCGCAAAAAAATGAATCACTCACAATTGGATGAGTGTTAGAAGGAAAAGAAGATGTTATCAGTATTATTTACTATTTGTATGATTTGGTTTGTTGGAAAATTTTTTATATTTGGTTTAAAAGCATTCTGGGGAATCATGAAATTACTTTGTACTGTTATTTTCTTTCCAGTGATATTGAAAAAGAAAAAAGAGAAGCAATTGAAGCTCAGATCGTTTTATGATGTAATATTATTACTAAAAAGTGTGCAGAAGCATGGAATTGAGGGATATAATGATAGAAATACAGTTCATGCCACGATTTGAGAAAGTGCTGAACAGTTTGTTACGCATGAGCAACATTGATGTGGTCACTGATGATGGACGTGTGCAGAGAAATGGCGGAATCAGTGTCCAGATGAAGACTTTTATTGACCGTACTTATCCCATCTGGCAGCATCTTGGTAAAAAAGAGGTTTTCAAACATATAAAGACTATTGAAAACAATTGGTTAACCGTTATAAAAGTATAATAAACAAATCGAAATCAGCAGGAGGAACATTATGGGATTTTATAACATATTTTTCAGCCCGACAGGGGGCACAGAGAAAGTAGCAGATATTGTTGCGAAAGGGACGAAGCTGGATGCTGAAGAAATCGACCTAATTAAAGAACCAGATAAACTCATGAAGGTGAAATTTGAAAAAAAGGATTTATGTTTGGTTGCTGTACCGTCTTACGGTGGACGCATTCCATCAGTTGTAACGGATATGTTCCGCAAAGTAAAGACAGATGGTACGAAGACAATTCTTGTGGCAGTATTTGGAAACCGTATGATTGACGATACCTTATTGGAACTGCAGGATGTTCTGGAGGCATCGGGCTTTGTATGTATCGCAGGAATGGAGGCTGTCGCAGAGCATTCCCTGATGCACCAATTTGGAACCGGACGCCAGATCAGCAGGATGAAAAGGAATTGTTGGAGTTTGCCGCAAAGATTATGCAAAACAGCGAAACACAAAGGACACCTGTATTTCCGGGAAACAGACCATATCGAGAATATGGTGGTGTTCCGCTCAAACCTGTTGCAAATGGAAAATGCACTTCCTGCGGTCTGTGCGCAAAAGAATGCCCGGCAGGTGCCATTCCGTTGGACAATCCGAAGATGACCGATAAGGATAAGTGCATTTCTTGTATGCACTGTGTAGCAGTCTGTCCGAAGAAAGCAAGAAATTACAGTAAGCTTGTCAGTTTTATCGCCGGTCGGAAAATGAAGAAGGTTTGTTCCGGTAGGAAGGAAAACAAATTGTATTTATAATAGGGCGAGCAATACAATGGGAAACATGTAAAATCAAGTTTGCATAATTAAGAAAATTGAAATTGTGAGGTTAACGAAATATGATAAATAAAACGGAATGGAACAGAATGATGGAGGGTAAATTATATAATCCATATAAAGTTGGTGATAATTCGTTTGAAAACGTTCATGCAGCTCAAAAAAAGTTTAATGAATCAGAATACTGAAACGATAAAAGTGCTTTTGAAGAATTGAAAAAATGCTTTAAAGTAGCTCCTGTGGATATGGTACTAACGCCTCCGGTCTATTTTGATCATGGCGATAGAATATCATTTGGAAAACATTTTTATGCTAATACAGATTTGACTATATTAGATGAAAATTATGTTACGTTTGGAGATAATGTATTTTTAGCTCCCCACGTAAGTATATATACAGCAGGTCACCCAATTGATAAGGATGTACGCAACTTGGAACTGGAATATGCCAAGGCTGTAACAATAGGCGATAATGTTTGGATCGGTGGAAATGTTGTAATCAATCCCGGTGTCACAATTGGAAGTGATGTAGTCATTGCTTCTGGTTCAGTTGTGGTAAAAGATATCCCAAGCCATGTTGTTGCAGGAGGTAATCCGTGCCATGTAATTAGACAAATAACAGATAAAGATAAAAATAATTGGCGCACTCAACTAAAAGAATATGAAGATGATATTGAATCGTTCGGAGAGTAAATATTTTTCCACTGCCGTCCGTATGGATGAGGCATTTTTGGAGCTTTTGGAAAAGAAATATTACGGTGAAATGAGTTGCGAATATTTCATCCTTTATTAGTTAAATTTTATCTGCAGCGTTGTCGTTAATCGTCGCAGCCACCGCTACGCATCATTCCTCCGCCTTGCAGATGAAGAAATCATCCTGCGTCAATATAGCAGAAACTTAATTTTTGCTGTACTAATTACATCGAATGAAAACTGATATAGGAATTGTTTTTTAAAATTGTGGACAATGTCAGAAATAGCTGTTAAAATCTTATAGAAAAACTTTAATATGGTAAAGTGATAATCATAAGCCGTTTATCAGAAAAAAACGAGGAGAAAGAATAGTCTAATCGGTCGTATTGTAGAACCGGAAGAAATCGCAAAGGCTGTTTATTTTATGGCAATCGATCTTTCAAGTACTATTACAGGTGATATCATGAAAATTACTTACATTAACCACAGTGGATTTTTGGTTGAAACCAGAGATTGCTACTATATTTTTGATTATTTCAAGGGTGAATTACCGTATCTTGACAAGAAAAAAGAGGTAATCATCTTTTGCAGTCACTTCCATGAGGATCATTTTAACCCACAGATCTTTGGGATTCTTGATGATATGGGGATGACATATCAGGCAGTTCTGGCGAATGATATACGAAAAAGGAATCATTTGTCGGATATGAAGATTACATATGTTTATCATGATCAAACTTATAATCTGGATAATGATACCAAAGTCGATACATTGCTATCTAACGATAGTGGTGTAGCATTTATTGTCAAAACAAAAGAAGGCACCATTTATCATGCCGGTGACTTAAACGACTGGTATTGGGATGGTGAGCCGAAAGCTGACAACCGGAGACTTACTTCAGCATATCGTGCAGAGATCAGGAAAATTAAAGGTATGCATTTTGATGCTGCATTTGTCCCCCTAGATCCGAGACAGGGAGATCACTATGCCGACGGGATCTTGTATTTCCTTAAAAATATAGATTGTAATGTCATTTTTCCAATGCATTACTGGAATGATGCCAATGTAATTAAGCGGTTTATTACTGAATATCCGCAATATAAGTCACGCATTAAAAACACAGAATGTACAAAAGGAGAAGAATTATGAAATTTAAGATGATTCATGAAAACTACAATGTATCAGATCTGGACCGATCTATTAAATTTTACAACGAGGCCCTTGATCTGCACGAAGTGAGAAGAACGACTACCGATGATTTTATCATTGTGTATCTGAGCAATAATGTAAGTGATTTTGAGTTAGAACTTACCTGGCTTAAAGATCATCCACAGCCATATAATCTGGGGGAATGCGAATTCCACCTGGCATTTCAGGCAGAGGATTACGAAGCAGCGCACAAAAAGCACGAAGAGATGGGATGTATTTGTTTCGAAAATGAAGCAATGGGAATCTATTTCATTGTAGATCCAGATGGCTACTGGCTTGAGATCCTGCCATAAATTTGGTTGGAAAATCTAATAAAGCGGATGTATATTGACAATTTTAAAATCACCTTCAGGCTATAATAAACAAAATAGTCTGAAGGTGATCCTTCTACGAAACACAGTTTACTGCTTATAATATTTCGCAACATCGTTTTTGAATTTTTCAAAAAGAGGATAATAAATATTTATAATGTCCTGAAATTTCTCTGCGGCGAAAGTACCATCGTAATCATGAGACAAATGATTTCTGGATTTCAGCATTTGCAGCCAGGTGTCATCATCAATAATACCATTGGTAAATGCCTGCTGCAGAGTTTCGCGTGGAGAGCCAACTGCAAAATCAAGAATTCCCATTTTTTTGATCAGAATATCTTTCATAACTTTCCAGGAGATGTCGAAAGTAAGACTGAAATTGAGAACAGTTCCTTCGAGAACAAAATCGGTCTTGGGGTCGGCTGTTTTGCTTTTTGCAAGATTGGAGAGACTTTTACAGAAAGTGTTATAGCGGTTAATAAATTTGTTTTCCATATTTTTTTATATCCTCCAATAAATACTCATTTTTTATACTGTCAAAGTCAAAAATATCAATTTTCCTTAGCGTTTCAATCTGCTGAAGATCATCTTCTAGCTGCATTAGATTATCACAGCCGTATACTACAAAATCAATATCACTGGTGGGGGTCGCAGTGCCTGTGGCGAAGGAACCGAATAAATCAAGGCGCTTTACGTTATTTTTTTTGCAAATCATGGTTACTTTTTCGATGATTTCGGAAATTGGCATTACGTTCATGATCCACTCATGTCCTCCTTTACTTGGAAAATTCTGATAAAAATATGATAGCAGTTTCTATAGATTAATTCAACTTTAAAGACACTGACTGCGGTTGGTGTTATTCTATAGTCGTAATCCTTTCGTGGTGTTATGGATTATTTTAATTTTTCTTTTTCGGCATTTAAGAGTTCGAGATTGAGTCCTTGTTCTCCAGCTGTTTTATCTACCCAAAGATTCAAGGAGTCTATGGCTAAAGAAATTTCATCAAGTTTTTTACTGATATAAGCAAAATCTTTCATTTCATCATCACTGATCTTACCGTCACGGGCAATCTGGATCAGACGACCGGTAAGAGGATTGATTTCATTTAAACTGGCAATTGTCTCCAAAATGATATTTGACAGATCGGTCATTTCTATTTCTGGAACATAACGATAGCCGATTTCGCATTTGTGAGAGCAATAATAATTGCAAAGATCTGGTCTTTTATAGGCATCTGCCATCTGGAGGATATCATAAGGCGTAGGTTCTTGTGTTTCATATTCAAATTTTTCAATTTTTGAATCAGAGACAGCATCCATTCTTTCACTGGCTTCTGCTCTTGTAAGTCCTGCCGCTTCTCGGCAAAGCTGGTAAATTGTTTTGTTTTCCCTGGTGGATTGTTTACCCATGAGAATTTCCTCCTCGTATATCGCTAAACTTGCGGATTATTTATGTTCCAGGCCGCATGCTGAGCATGTATTTCTTATATTAATTTTATTATACATAAATTATGAATTAACAACAAGTAATAGACTTTGTAAAATTACCTATTTTATAAATCATTTCACGGGAATTTTTTACAATTAAATAATCTATTCCAAGGAAAAGCCAGCGCAGCTATTCATTGGAAAGACCATAGAAAAGACAGGTTCAGATACACTGATTAACCTCAGTATGTCCGGAACTGTTTTTTTGTTGCTATCGTTACTTTCGGCTGCCTTTGCCACGCTTGCTTCCTGGAGATTTCAATGACAAACCCTCTCCCATAAGGTATAATAAAGCAGAGTATTTTGTTTTGCTCACCACGAAACGAGAGGGAGATCTACATTAATGGATGCGAATGTGATCAATGAATTGAATTAAAGGAAGCAGAGGCGGCAAAATGGCTTACAAAGGATCAGTTAAATAGTGTTGCCTGGTTACCGGCAGACGTCACTTTGATAGATAAAATCCGAAGGTACATGAAATAAGCTAAGATTGAGGAGAAACTTCCTGGACAAAACGATAGAATATTATAATCAAAATGCGGATATGTTTGTCCAGGGGACTCGTTTGGTAGATTTTACGGTTGTACAGGAGCGGTTCACTAAAATGCTTCCGGTAGGTTCAAGGATATTAGATTTTGGTTGTGGTTCTGGTTGAGATTCACGATATAGCTGATTGGTTGTTACAGAGAAATCAAAGTTGGTGGAGAATATTTGTTATGATCAGAAAGATGCAGAACATAGATATTAATAGAGTCGCTGACATATGGTTAAAGACCAATTTAAAAGCGCATTATTTTATTCCTGAGCAATATTGGACAAGTAATTATGAATTAGTGAAAGAAATGATGTCACAAGCGGAAGTCTATGTGTATGAAGATGATAAAATGATTCAAGGATTTGTAGGATTAAGTAACGAATACGTGGAAGGTATTTTTGTTTCTGATGAAATGCAGTCATGTGGTATAGGTAAACTTTTATTAGAGTATATCAAGAATAAAAAAGCTAGATTGCGATTAAACGTATACCAGAAGAATGCCAGAGCCATCTCTTTTTACCAAAGAGAAGGGTTTGATATTCAATGCGAAGGATTCGATGATGCTACTGGTGAAAAAGAATACACAATGTTGTGGCAACAGAAATAGAAAGCGGATTTTTGGGGAGGATTTTATATGGAGTTTAACAATAAGGTAGTGATTGTGACGGGAGGCGCGCAGGGCATTGGAAAGACCATTGCAGAGGAATTGCCTTTATGAAAAAAGCATAAATATAATGACAACACCCAAAAGAAAGGAAGAAGTAATCATGTATAAAAAATTAATGACATGCCTGGAAAGCGTAAGAAAGAAAATTGATTTCAAACCAGAAGTTGCACTGATCCTTGGATCCGGACTTGGAGATTTTGCAGATGGAATTCAGATTGAACAGACCATCGACTATACGGACATCGAGGGATTTCCGGTTTCTACTGTAAAAGGACATAAGGGACGTTTTGTGTTTGGGTATGTGGAGAAAACACCGGTTGTAATCATGCAGGGACGTGTTCATTATTATGAAGGATACGCAATGTCAGATGTTGTTCTTCCAACGCGTCTTATGGGAATGCTCGGTGCGAAAAAAATCCTTCTCACTAATGCAGCAGGAGGAGCTAATCCTTCCTATAAACCGGGAGATTTCATGATGATCACAGATCACATTACAACGGGAGTTCCAAGCCCTCTGATAGGACCGAACATGGATGAGCTGGGAACCAGATTTCCGGATATGAGTGAGGTATACAGCCGCCGTCTTCAGGATGTGATCCGCAAATGTGCAAAAGAATGTGACATCAAACTTCAGGAAGGTGTTTATGTACAGTTTACAGGACCAAATTATGAGACTCCTGCAGAAGTAAGACTTGCACAGAGATGGGGTGGAGATGCAGTTGGAATGAGCACCGCATGCGAAGCTATGGCTGCCCGACACATGGGAATGGAAATCTGTGGAATTTCCTGCATCACAAATATGGCAGCAGGAATTTCCCAAAAAGAGCTTAACCATAAAGAAGTGCAGGAAACAGCAGACCGCGTAGCGAAATCCTTCAAGGAATTAGTAACAAAAGTTGTTGTAAATATGTAAGATCCATAAGTAAGACAGCAGAAAGGAGACAAAAATTATGAAGAAATATAAGAGAATATTTACTATTGTAATAGACTCCTTTGGGGCAGGAGAAATGCCGGACGCAGCCCAGTACGGGGATGAAGGAACAGATACTATGGGACATATTTCCCAGAATGTAGATGAATTTACGATTCCAAACCTTCAGAAGCTTGGAATTGCAAATCTTCATCCGTTGAAACAGGTTGCAGCAGTGGAGCGACCAATGGGTTATTATACATTTTTAAAAGAAGCCAGTACCGGAAAAGATACTATGACAGGACACTGGGAAATGATGGGGCTTCACATCACAAAACCGTTTAAGACTTTTACAGAGACCGGATTTCCAAAAGAGCTGATCGATGAGCTTGAGAAGAGAACGGGACATAAAGTAATTGGAAACAAGAGCTCCAGCGGAACAGAGATTCTGGATGAACTGGCTGAGGAAGAAATCGCTACCGGTCATATGATCGTTTACACATCTGCTGATTCTGTATTGCAGATCTGCGGAAACGAGGAGACTTTCGGACTGGATGAACTGTATCGCTGCTGTGAGATCGCCCGTGATATCACCATGAGGGATGAGTGGAAAGTCGGACGTGTTATTGCAAGACCTTACCTTGGCAAGAAAAAAGGTGAGTTCAAACGTACCAGCAACCGCCATGATTATGCACTGAAGCCTTACGGAAAAACTGCGCTTAATGCATTGAAGGATGCAGGTTATGATGTGATCTCTGTTGGAAAGATTTTTGATATTTTTGACGGCGAGGGACTGACAGAGTCCAATAAGTCAAAAAGCTCTGTTCATGGAATGGAGCAGACAATTGACATTGCGAAAAGAGAGTTTGAGGGGCTTTGTTTTGTAAATCTTGTAGATTTCGATGCTCTTTGGGGACATCGACGCAATGTAAAGGGATATGCAGAGGAACTTGAAAGATTTGATGTAAAACTTGGTGAACTTCTTGATGAGCTTCGTGAGGATGACCTTCTGATCATTACAGCTGACCACGGAAATGATCCGACGCATACAGGAACTGATCACACAAGAGAAAAAGTACCATTTTTTGCTTATTCCCCATCTATGGAGGGATACGGAAAACTGGAAGATCAGAATACTTTTGCAGTAATCGGTGCAACGATCGCAGATAATTTTGAAGTTAAGATGCCGGAGGGAACAATTGGAAGTTCTCTTCTGGATGAACTGAAGTAAAAGGAAGGTAAAATGGATAAAAAAGATATATTAAAAAAGGTGGATCACACATTACTTGGACAGACTGCAACATGGGATGATATTCGAGGAATCCTGGATGATGCCATGAAATATGAGGCTGCATCTGCATGTATTCCGGCTGCTTATGTAAAACAGGCAGCGGAATATGTAGCGGGAAAACTTCCGATTTGTACAGTGATCGGTTTTCCGAACGGATATAATACAACTGCTGTAAAGGTATTTGAAACAAAAGACGCCATTGCAAATGGTGCTTCAGAAATCGATATGGTTATTAACATCGGATTTTTAAAGGATGGAAGATATGAGGAAGTAGAGAATGAGATTCGTGCGATCCATGAAGCTTGTGATGGAAGAATCCTCAAAGTTATCATTGAGACATGTCTTCTTACCGAAGAAGAGAAAATTAAAATGTGTGAGATCGTTACAAATGCAGGAGCAGAATTTATCAAAACTTCTACCGGATTTTCCACAGCGGGAGCAACTTTTGCAGATGTAGAGCTGATGAAGAAATATATTGGAAAAAATGTAAAAGTTAAGGCAGCAGGTGGAATTTCATCCTTCGATGATGCAGAAAAATTTATCAGTCTTGGCGCAGAGCGTCTTGGAACAAGCCGTCTTATTAAGATCCTGAAAAATACGGACACTGGTGCAGGATATTAACACTGTGAAAGAGGACTGTCAAAGACAGGATTATACATAAATTATGAACTAACAACAAGTAATAGAATTTGTAAAAGTATCATTTCACATTTTTCTACCAGCTGTGGATAAAGGATGGACGGAATCTAAAAAATACGATAAAATCTGTATTAGAAATGCTGTTGTCGTGAAATTTACAAACGCTCGAAAAAGGAAAAATAAACATGGCAAAGAAAGATTTGCTATCCGGTACCGGCGTTAATTTATACAGGTGATATTATGAAAATTACTTACATTAACCACAGTGGATTTTTGGTTGAGACCAGAGACTGCTACTATATTTTTGATTATTACAAGGGTGAATTACCGAATCTTGACAAGGAGAAAGAAGTGATCGTTTTTTGCAGTCACTTCCATAAGGATCATTTTAACCCACAAATTTTTGGGATCCTTGATGATATGGGAATGACTTATCAGGCAATCCTGGCGAATGATATACGAAAAAGGAATCATTTGTCGGATATGAAGATCACATATGTTTATCATGATCAAGCTTATAGTTTGGATAATGAAACCAAAGTTGATACATTGCTATCTAACGATAGTGGTGTCGCATTTATTGTCAAAACAAAGGAAGGTACCATTTATCATGCCGGTGATTTAAACGACTGGTATTGGGATGGTGGGTCGAAAGCTGATAACCAGAGACTTACTTCAGCATATCGCGCGGCGATCAGGAAAATCAAGGGTATGCATTTTGACGCTGCATTTGTTCCCTTGGATCCGAGACAGGGAGATCACTATGCTGACGGGATCCTGTATTTCCTTAAAAATGTAGATTGCAATGTCATTTTTCCAATGCATTACTGGAATGATGCCAATGTAATTAAGCGGTTTATTACTGAATATCCGCAATATAAGTCACGCATTAGAAACACAGAATGTACAAAAGGAGAAGAAATTTCATCGTAGACCCAGATGGCTACTGGCTTGAGATTCTGCGTAAAGCGGATGTATGTTGGTGATCTTTTATGGATCAGAGTATTTTATTCTGTGGTCATTTGTAATGAATTATGAGTAGAAGGAGACGGGCATGGAGCACTTACGTTGTGTAGTTGAGAGAATTACATATCAGAATGCTGACAATGGCTACACGGTTCTGAAATGTGCAGTGAAGAATTACAGTGATCTTGTCACAGTAGTTGGCACGATGCCGGATACCCATGTTGGTTCTGTGCTGTCTCTGGAAGGTATGTGGAAGATGGATGCCAAATATGGGCGGCAGTTTTTGGTGGAGAAATTTGAGGAGACACTTCCTGCTACAGTATATGGAATCGAAAAATATCTTGGTTCCGGTCTGGTGAAGGGCGTTGGTCCAAAGTTTGCAAAAAGAATTGTGGAAAAATTCGGGAAGGATACACTGGATGTTATTGAAGAGACACCAGATGAACTGCTCAAAGTATCAGGTATAGGAAAAGTACGTGTAGACCGGATCAAAACAAGCTGGCAGGAGCAGAAAGAGATCAAGAATATCATGCTTTTTCTGCAGAGTCATGAGGTCAGCACCTCTCATGCGACAAAGATTTTCAAGACATATGGAAGTGAAAGCATTGCGATCGTAAAGGAGAACCCATACCGGCTTGCAGATGACATCTGGGGAATTGGATTTAAGACAGCGGATTCCATTGCACAGAAGATGGGGATTGACAAAGGCAAATTTGTCCGTCTGCGCAGTGGTATTTTTTATACATTGAATAAGCTGGCAGAAGCAGGTCATTGTTATACAACAAGAGAACAGCTGACTGGAAAGGCAAAGGAACTTCTGGAAGTGGAAGAATCGAGCTGGAGATCACCTTGGATGAGATGATCCGCACGAATGATGTGATCAGAGATGAAGCAGAAGATCGGGAAGCAATTTATCTGCCCCCATATTATTTTTCAGAAAGTGGCTGTGCAAAGCGGCTGCTTCGGTTGATGTCCTGTGGAAAGAAGAAATCTGAGGATACGGAAGAAATATTGGAGAAAGTAGCAGCTTCATCAGAAATTACTTATGACGAGATTCAGTGGCAGGCGGTAAAGACAGCGGTTTCTTCTAAGGTCATGGTGCTGACCGGTGGACCTGGAACCGGAAAGACTACAACAACTCTGGGAATTATTTCTGCATATAAGCAGGCTGGATGTCAGATCATTCTTGCTGCGCCGACTGGAAGAGCAGCAAAGAGAATGTCAGAAGCAACTGGAATGGAAGCAAAAACGATTCACCGGTTATTGGAATATAAACCTCCGGAAGGCTATCAGAAAAATGAAGAGCATCCGCTGGAAGGAGATGTGCTGATACTGGATGAATGTTCCATGATCGATATTATGTTGATGTATAATCTTTTAAAAGCATTGCCACAGCAGATGTCTCTGATTCTGGTAGGCGACATTGATCAGCTGCCAAGTGTCGGAGCGGGCAATGTTCTCAGAGATATCATTGATTCCGCATGTGTTCCGGTAGTTCGTCTGACACGGATTTTCCGTCAGGCACAGGGAAGTCGGATCATCATGAATGCACACCGGATCAATAAAGGGGAAGGCATTGATATGAGAGGCGGAAAAGATGCCGACTTTTTCTTTGCCACCAAAGAGAGTAATCAGGAAGTGGTGGATACTATCGTCCAATATTGTAAGGCGAACCTGCGAGATACTATCATGTAGATCCACTGCAGGATATTCAGGTGCTGACTCCGATGCAGAGAGGCGAATGTGGGGCAGTAAATCTGAACCAGGTGCTGCAGGAAGCCATGAATCCGTCAAAGATCTTTCTGCGGAGAGGCGGCACACAGTACCGGCTGAAGGATAAGGTGATGCAGATCCGGAATGATTACGATAAGGAAGTATTTAACGGAGATATTGGGACTATCACAAAAGTTGACGTGGAAGAACGGGAACTGACAGTTCTGTTTGAAGAACGGGAAGTAGTCTATGATGTGACAGAGCTGGACGAACTGGCGCTTGCCTATGCAGTAACGATCCACAAATCCCAGGGAAGCGAATATCCAATCGTTGTCATGCCATTTACCATGAGTCATTTTGTCATGCTGCAGAGAAATCTCCTTTATACGGGTGTGACCAGGGCGAAAAAGATCCTGGTACTTGTCGGAGAGAAGAAAGCTGTGTATTATGCGATAAAAAATGAAACGACAACTGGCAGAAATACATGTCTGGCAAGACGTCTGCAGCCGGACAGCAAAGAAGCACAGGAAGTGAAGGCACAGCTTTTGAAAGAGGCAGTAGACGAGACAGTGAATGAGAACGGAAGTGACAGTAAGAAGATGATCGTCTATAAGGCAGCATCCAGCCTTCTATGGTATGTGAGACACCGGCAGTTTATGAGGGAAATCTTTGGAAACGCCTGTCGCAGTCAAAGTTCAGAAGCAGTTTTTCCCTGAAGGCAAACGATCGGAGTTATGTATCAGAAAAGGGAATGGAGAAAGTACGTGAGCATGCCTGTGATTTTATCAGAAAGCGTCTTGCACCGGCAGAAATACCAAATGATGGAAAACAGACACCGATGAGAGGGCATCCGGTTTTTGTAGCCCAGCATGCCACAGCTACCTGTTGCAGGGGATGTCTGGAAAAATGGCATCGTATTCCGAAAGGACGGGAATTGACAGAAGCGGAGCAGGAATATGTTGTAAATGTGATCATGGAATGGATCGGTCGGGAAATTCATTGAGAGAACGTCTCGGCTTTGGGGTCTGATTTCTATAGCCGCAACCCTTTAATATCTTTAACAAATGTAGCAAGAATTCTCCCACCTCTTCAGGTGGGAGATGAATTGCACATCTGAGCATATCTGCTCAAAAAAATCTCTATAGTATAAAAGAAACACTTGTTCTCCCTTCCCTGATGTAGTATACTGAAAAAGAACAATTAGTTCATAAATACATATCCGTCGATATAAGAAAAAGGATGATAAATATAATGGAGTTAGACCATGAAAGATGCATTCTGGGGTCAGATATTCTGTCTGCTCAGTGCAGGCGGAGCAACGATTGAAACGATACGGCAGTATATAGAAAGCCAGGGTGACGAAGAATGAACGCGCCGTAAAAATAAGGATTTATCCAAATAAAGAGCAGAGAGTTCAGATAGAGCAAACAATCGGCTGCAGCCGCCTTTATCTACTAAACCATGATCGACCTTG
>ENA-OQAZ01000698-OQAZ01000698.1-human-gut-metagenome-genome-assembly--contig:-NODE-698-length-18159-cov-2.063055_pt1 | contig 18159 bp, 20 predicted proteins | sample MGYA00242737_ERZ504531 | MGnify/ENA primary metagenome ERZ504531 (study PRJEB26092, sample SAMD00036244) | human gut metagenome | host: Homo sapiens | study: EMG produced TPA metagenomics assembly of... | reverse complement strand
AGTAGACATGGTGTCTTTCAACAAGGTCACTCGCGTTATTGCCGGCATCGCGGCAACCGCGTTGCTTATTCCGATGGCTGCATGCGGCGGTGGTTCCAGCAGTGGTGGATCCGCGGCTCCGGCCGATATTCCGGCAGTCGGCACTGATGACGGCACTGAGATCACTCTGTGGACCCGTTCTCCGCTGGAGCGTCAGGCCAAGAACGCGGTGAAGGCCTACAACGCCTCCCACAAGAACCAGGTCAAGCTGGAAATCATTCCGAACGACGATATGGAAGGCAAGGTTGGTGGTGCTTCCCAGACCGATTCCCTTCCGGACATTCTCGCCGGTGACGTGGTGCGTATTCCGTACTGGGCTTCTGAAGGCATCTTCACCGACATCACCAAGCAGATCGACGGACTCGACAACAAGTCCGACCTGCAGCAGGGCCACATTGAAGCCGGTACCGTGGATGGCAAGGAATACACGCTGCCGTTCATCACCGACGTTTCCGTGATGGTATGGAACAAGAATCTGTACAAGGAAGCAGGCCTTGACCCGGAGAAGGGTCCGAGCAGCATCGACGAGTTCGTTGAGCAGGCCAAGGCGGTCGCGGCCCTCAACAAGGACGGCGTGGCAGGCTCCTACTTGGCCGGCCAGTCCGGTGGCGCTCTCGTGTTCGACCTGTTCCCGTCCGTGTGGGCTGACGGCGAATCCGTGATGAACGCAGATGGCACCGAAGCCACCCTCGACAACGATTCCATGAAGGCCGTGCTCGACGCTACAAGGAACTCGCCAACACCACCAACGGCTTGGGCGCAGGTCCAAGGAAGAAACCGGTGCCACCTGGACCGCTCCGTTCGCCAACGGCAACATCGGTGTGATGCCGTATCCGAACACCTCCTCCACCGCACTGTTCGAAGCTGAGAAGGACGGTGGCTTCGAAGTCGGTGTCACCCCGATCCCGGGCACCAAGGAAGGCAAGACCTCCACGTTCCTCGGCGGCGATGCCATGGGCATCTCCAAGGACTGCAAGCACGTCGCTCAGGCTTGGAACTTCCTCGCATGGCTCATGAGCGATGACGCCCAGAAGGAAGTCTTCGCAGCCAACGGCGACACCGCATCCAACATCCAGACCCTGAAGACCGCCTACGACGATGCCGATCCTCGCGTCCAGACCATCAACTCCGTAATCATCGACGGCAATGGCCAGACCCCGAAGTCCGCAGCTTTCAATGAGGCCTTCAACGCAGCCGGTTCCCCGTGGCAGCTGCTCATCCAGAACGCAGTCTGGGGCGATGGCGATCTCAAGGCCGACAACCAGGCCATCACCGACGTGCTGGGTCAGTGAGGTGAGCCACTGAAAACAAACTTCTCCTCCTTTTTCTCCTTTCCCCGATTTACATAACTTAAGAACAACTGAATATCGAAAACAAAAATCGACAGACCACAGTTGTGGTCTGCCATGGAGATCGACAATACTTCAAAAACAATGTCGGTCTTCATGGCGGATTTCAACGGCCGCACGAGACGGAATCGCACTTCCAAACGCATATCCAATCGCTTGGCCATTTATGTCGAAAACCCCGAACGATTCAAGAGAGAGTCGCCAAAAGTGTTCCAAGGAGGGAATATGACTACTGTTTCCAAGAACGCTGCGCCAGTGAAGACGCATCGTTCCAAGGCCAAGGCGGAGGCAACCCGTCGTGGCCTGCTGTATGCGCTGCCTGATTGGCTGATGATCATCATGCTGTTCTTCGTGCCAATCGTGCTGCTCGTCATCATGGCCGGTTCCCGCTGGTCGTTGATGGGCGGTAACCGTGGTTGGAATTTCCCTGAGAATTTCGTCAAGGTTTTCGAAAATAAACTGCTCGGACAGTCGGTGTTGTTCACACTTGAATACACCGTGATCGTCACGATTTTCCTGCTGGTGCTCGGCCTTGGCCTGGCGCTGATCGTGCAGGAAAGCACCAAGTGGAACAATATGCTGCGCACGTGCTTCCTGCTGCCGTCCGCAACTGGTCTCGCCTCCGCTTCGCTGCTGTTCTACGCGCTGTACTCCCCGCAGGTGGGCCCCGTCACCAAGATCCTGAGCTTCTTCGGATTGATGGATGAGGGCGGTTCCGTGCTCGCCACCGGCCAGAGCGCGCTGTGGGCCACCATTATTGTGATCGTCTGGCGTTTCTCCGGCTACTACATGCTGCTCATGATGATCGGCCTGCAAGCCATTCCGGGCGACCTGTATGAGGCCGCGCGCATGGACGGTGCTGGCACGTGGCGCATTTTCCGTTCCATCACCCTGCCGCTGATGAAGCCGACCATCGTGATGTGTCTGATCTACTGCGTCACCGGTCCATCCTCGCGTTCGACCAGTTCTTCATTCTGACCAAGGGCGGTCCGAACAATTCCACCATGACCGTGGTGCAGCTCATCTATAACTTCGCATTCGATTCCAAGAAGGATCTGGGCATGGCGGCCGCACTGTCGCTGATCGTGCTTGCGGCCCTCGTAGTGATCAATTCCATCCAGATGCGCGGTATGCGCGACAACACCAAGTGAGCAAGGGGAGGGAACTCACATGACTACTCCATTGTGGAAGCGCGTAATCGTCTATATTCTCGAAGGTCTGCTGGCTCTGTCTTCATTTCGCCGCTGATCTGGGTGGTGGTCTGCTCGTTCAGTCCGCAGCCTGGTTCCGCACAATCCAAGGGCTGGGGTGTGAACAACTATCTGACGTTGTTCGGCTACCAGGAAGGCCTGCCGAAGTACCTGTTCAACTCGGTGGTGGTGACGTTGGTCGCCGTGGTGTTCTCCGTGGTGGTGTGCACGCTCGCAGGCTATTCGTTCTCCCGTTTCGACTATCCGGGCCGCAATCTCGGATTCATGGTGACGCTGTCCATTTTGATGGTGCCGTATGCGTCTCTGCTGATTCCGCTGATGGTGTGGTACAAGGATATTGGTCTGAACGATTCCTTGCTGGGTGTCGGTTTGGTTATTACCTTGTTCCAGCTGCCGATGAGCACGTTCATCATGCGTAATGCTTTCGATGCGATTCCGAAGGATATGGAAGAGGCCGCCATGGTCGATGGCTGCAACTCCCTGCAGTCGTTGATTAAGATTCTGGTGCCGGTCGTCAAGCCGTCGATGGTCACTGTCGGTCTGCTTGCTTTCCTTGAGGCTTGGAACAATTTCATGATTCCGCTGTACCTGTCGAGTTCGTCGAACGCCACGCTGCCGCTCGCTTTGGTGAACATGCGTCAGCAGACTATGGCGTCATTGATTACGGTGCCACCGAAGCTGGCGTCGTGATTCTGATGATCCCCGCAGCCATCCTCTTCCTAGCCCTCCAGAAGTACTACGTCAAAGGGTTTATGCTGGAGCCGTCAAGGGCTGACACCTGGCGATGTCAGCCCTTGGGAGACAGCCCAGTGGACTGTTTCCAGGCTCCGGCCTGAGCAGAACCGAAGGCGGAGTAGCCAAGAGCCGTCAAGGGCTGGCGAAGTCCTTAATCTTAAGGAAATATCATGAATGTAACTATTACTTCTCCTTTCTGGAAGCAGCGTCGCGACCAGATCGTTGAATCCGTCATTCCCTATCAGTGGGGTGTGATGAATGATGAGATTGCCACTGAAGTTCCGGATGATCCGGCTGGCAATCAGCTTGCCGATAATAAAAGTCATGCCGTGGAGAATCTGCGTATCGCAGCCGGTGATGAGGCCGGTGAATTTCATGGCATGGTCTTCCAGGATTCCGACATATATAAGTGGTTGGAGGAAGCGGCTTACGCACTGTCGTATCATCCTGATCCGCAATTGCGGGAACTGTGCGATGAAACCGTCGACCTCATCGCGCGTGCGCAACAATCGGACGGATATTTGGACACTCCGTACCAAATCAAAACCGGTGAATGGGCGCATCGTGAGCGTTTCACACTGATTCAGCAAAGCCATGAAATGTATGTCATGGGCCACTATATTGAGGCTGCTGTCGCCTATCATGAGGTGACCGGTAACCAGCAGGCGCTTGACGTGGCGTGCCGTATGGCGGATTGCATCGATGCCAATTTCGGCCCGGAGGACGGCAAGATCCACGGTGCTGATGGGCATCCGGAAATCGAATTGGCGTTGGCGAAGCTGTATGATGCGACCGGTGAGGAGCGCTATCTGAATCTGGCGCGGTATCTCATCGACGTGCGTGGTCAGGATCCGCAGTTCTACGCCAAGCAGATCGCCGCTGTCGACAACGACTACATTTTCCGGGATCTGGGATTCTACAAGCCCACGTACTTCCAAGCCGCGCAGCCGGTGCGCGAGCAGCAGACCGCTGACGGCCATGCTGTGCGCGTGGCCTATTTATGCACTGGAATCGCACATGTGGCGCGTATTACCGGTGATCAGGCTTGCTGGATGCGGCGCATCGTTTTTGGAACAACATCGTGTCGAAACGCATGTATGTAACGGGTGCGATCGGTTCCACACATGTGGGGGAGTCGTTCACGTACGATTACGATCTGCCGAACGACACCATGTATGGCGAAACGTGCGCTTCTGTGGCGATGAGCATGTTTGCCCGCCAAATGCTTCTGTTGGAACCGAATGGTGAATATGCCGACGTGCTTGAGCGTGAGCTGTTCAATGGTGCCATCGCGGGCATCAGCCTTGATGGCAAGCAGTATTACTATGTGAATGCGTTGGAGACTTCGCCGGACGGTTTGGACAATCCGGATCGGCATCATGTGCTTTCGCATCGTGTCGATTGGTTTGGCTGCGCATGCTGCCCAGCTAATGTCGCGCGATTGATCGCGTCGGTGGACCGTTATGTGTATACCGAACGTGACGGCGGTCGCACGGTGCTCGCTCACCAGTTCATTGCGAATCAGGCAAGTTTTGATTCCGGGTTGCATGTGGAGCAGCGTTCCGATTTTCCGTGGAACGGTCATATTGAGTACATGCTGGAATTGCCCGCTGAGGCGGCTGATTCGGTACGTTTCGGCGTGCGTATTCCCACATGGTCGGCTGATTCCTATGCGCTGACATGCGATGGTGTTGCTGTGAAGACGGCTCCGGAAAACGGTTTCGTATATTTCGCAGTTGCTCCGGGAACTGCATTGCATGTGGTGCTGGATCTTGATATGGCAGTGCGATTGGTGCGTGCCAACTCTCATGTGCGTTGCGATGCAGGTCGTGTTGCGGTGATGCGCGGTCCGCTCGTCTATTGCGCGGAGCAAGCCGATAATGCCGGCGATCTGTGGACGTACCGTCTTGCTGATGGCGTGGATGCTGCGGATGCCACGGTTACTTTCGAGAGTGATTTGCTTGGAGGTGTTGACGCGGTGACGTTGCCTGCCGTTCGTGAGGCTGCGGATGCCGTGGACGCCCCGTTGTACATGTCCGCTCAGCGTGACGCCTCAGATGAGCGGACGTCGCTCAAGCTGGTGCCCTACTACGCATGGGCCAACCGCGAACTCGGTCAAATGAACGTGTGGTTGCGCAGCTAAACAAAAGAAAGACTTGCTACCCGGCGCTATGAGTGCCATGGTGCCGGGAAGCGGGTGAGCGCGGCGTGATCGATTGGAGCCGAATGCGCCGCGCTGACTGGAATGAGAGACCGGCTGCCCCTTATGGGGTGGCCGGTTTTGTCATAGCCCCTAGTATAAGACGGGAAAATGCGAAAACTTTCCTTTTCGCATAAAAGCCATCGTATGGCAGTTCACTTAGAAAAGCATTGGAGAAAACTGAAAGAAAATTTGCGAAACCGTATTCGCGTCATGTATTCTTGAAATGTCGGTGGACGCTCCAATCTCATGTCCATCGCACGACTCTCATTCCTACAGAAAGAAAGTTGGATGCCAGGGAACGAGCCTTGGCAACCAAGGGCCAACGATGGTCCATGTAGGAGGAATTGATGACACCATCAACAAGGAAGAAAGGGATTGTCACGTCATTGGGCGTGCTGACGGCAGTGGCCACACTGTTGTCTGGCGGTGTGACGACCGCATACGCCAATGACGCGCTGGCCAATCCGAACTCTGCCATGGGGTATCCGAGTTTCAAGGGGGCCGCCGACCCGATTCCGGCACCGGCGTCGCTTTCGATCCCTCGACAAGCTACCTCAAGCAGGTGTTCGATGCGGATGTTGCCAACGGTGCCGGAACCGACACCGCACACGACTTCTGGATCGACAAGATGCTGACGCGCACAGGCACCGCACCAAACGGTACCGGCACCAACGATGCTGGCGACTACAACTATGCGGGCGCAGACAAGAACGAATACCTGTTCTCACGTGGCCGTGCCGCATTCATGTACACGCATACGCCGGAAGCACTTGGTTTCGTAGGAGATGTCGCATACTGGGATCAGACCGGCAACGACGGCTTTACCGTTGAGGTAAGCATTGGCGGTTCCAAGCAGACCCTGCGCGAGAACACCGACAAGCGCAAGCAGACGCCAAGCTACTTCACCACGGAATTCACCAACGGCGACAAGACATTACCGTCACCGAAGTCAAGTACATCACCTACACCAATGTGATGGTCGCGAATTTCACCATCACCAGCACCACCGGCGGTGACGTAACGCTGACAGCAGCCTCGCCATTCGCACAAGACGGCAATGACGGCGACACTGAACTGACCGGTCGCTTCAATGTGAAGAACGATCTGACCACCATCTATCCACGGTTCTCCGGCAACGGTTTCACCGTAAAGGACGGCAAACTCGCTTCCACCCTCACCTTGGAAGCGAACGTGCCACAAACCACCAAGCTGCAGCTTGGCCTGATCGCCAACGAGTTGCCGGACTCCACCGCGGAATACGAAGCCCGATTCAACGGCGATCTCACCGATCCGGCCGCTTCCTACAAGGATTCCGTGACCACCTACAACCAGTGGTGGGTCGATAACATTCCTTACGTGGAAACCCAGGAACACAATATCGACAAAACTGTGTTCTACCGCTGGTGGCTGAGCCGTTTCAACATGTTGGACGCTAATATGCCGGGCAATACGTTCCAGTATCCGACCTCCATCGAAGGTGTGCTCGGATACAACAACCAGATCGTGCTGACATCCGGCATGTTCATCAACGACACCAAGTGGTTCCGTAACGCCGAGTACTCGTACGGCACTTGGGTGTCGGCCGGGCAGACAGCCAAGAAAGGCCAGTCCGGTATTACTACTACCACGACAATCCGGGCGATCCAGCCAATTGGAACCACAGCTACACGCAGTACATCACCAAGGCCGGTTGGGACTCCTACAAGGTGCACGGCGGCCCGTCATCATTGGCTGAAGCGTTGGGTGATTACGGTTCCGAAGATGTCAAAGGTCTGCTCAATTCGCAAAGCGAGCCAGACAGCAACGACAACCAGAATAGCAACGGCAACAAGCTGATCGACTGGTCGTGGTGGTCCATGACCGGTAACGATGCCGACGCGGTGTCGTTCTCCGAACCCGGTCGTTCCGGCCAGCGTATGGACCGTGCCGACGGTTCCGCCAACATGTGGCCAACGCCAATGCCGCCGCGCAAGCATACAAGGCTGCCGGAGACACCGAAAAAGCCGCTGAAATGCAGCAGATCGCCGACGCCATCAAGCAGGATGTGCTCGACAACCTGTGGGATTCCGACAGCAAACTGCTGCTGCACAAGTGGCTGAACGACGGTCAATTCGCGAAATACAAGGAACTCAACAACTACTATCCGTATTCCGAGGTCTGATGCCGATCGGCAATGATGATTACGATAGTGCGTTGCGCTTGTTCGAAGATGCCGACGAATTCCCGATTTTCCCGTTCTTCACCGCGAATCAGGCAGACAAGAAGGCGCTGAATTTCCCAGGATCAAACAATTTCTCCATTATCAATGCAACTCCGCTGCTGCAAATCTATTCTGCGGGAATCCGTGATTATAATGCTGCAGACAACGGATATATCACGAACGAATCGTTCAAGAAACTGCTGTATTGGGTGGCGTTCTCGCATTATCAGGGAGGCGACAACCAGTATCCGGACCAGAACGAATTCTGGAATATGGATAATAATTCCGCAGGAAGCACGATTCCGGAGAAGAACGCCGACGCCAGCAAGAACGGTGGAAAGATCACCTACCGTTCCTGGATTCACCACACCCAGCTTGGCACCACCAACTGGACGATTGTGGAAGACGTGGCAGGTATGGTTCCGCGTGAAGACAACAAGATTGAACTCAATCCGATCGAGATTCCCGGTTGGAACCACTTCACCGTCAACAACCTGAGCTACCACGGGCAGGATCTGTCGATCGTATGGAACAACGACGGCGCCTACAACGCTCCGAAGGGATACATCCTGTATGTGGACGGCAACGCCGTGTTCACCTCCGATAAGCTCGCCCACCTCATCTACGATCCGGCCAGTGGAACCGTTGAGGTTGCCGATGATTCCGGAGCGGTGATCACCGGCGCGACCACCGCCACCATGCCGAACGCCAACGAAGTGACCTACGCATCGAACAGCAGGGTTACGCAGATCTTCGCGCAGTCCGGACAGAACGTGGACGAAGCGTCCAAGAGCCAGGCCAACGTGGCCAAGGACGCCGATGTGGAAGCCACTTACGAAACCAAGGGCTACCCGGCAACCAATGCAGTGGACGGCAAGAACGTGATGGAATCCTTCTGGGGCACCAAGGATCCAAGAACGCCAAGGATTCGCTGACCGTAACGTTCAAGAACGGCGTGCAGAACATCGACGACGTGCGTTTGTACTTCTACCAGACCTCGTCCAGCCAGACGATTGCCGGCTACAGTGAGCCGTCGGTGTACACGCTTGAATATCAGGATGAGGCCGGCGCATGGCATGTCCTGCCGAACCAGGTACGTACGCCTACTTACGCGGGAGCCAACTACAACCGCGTGCAGTTCTCCAAGGTCGTGGCCAAAGCCATTCGTGCCACTTTCACTCCGCAAGCAGGTCAGGCCATTGGCTTGAAGGAGATTCAGCCTACGAAACCGACATTGTGCCGGAAGGCGAACCTACGAACCAGGCGCCAAGCGTTGACGCCTACATTGCCAGCAGCACCTCGTCCGGTGCGCAGCTGGTGGGCACGGTGAAGGACGACGGCCTGCCGTCTGACACGCTCACCACCACATGGGAGCAGGTGTCTGGCCCTGAAAACGGCGAAGCGAAGTTCGTCGACGCAACCGCTGCCAACACTACGGTCACGTTCAACCGTGAGGGTGACTATGTGCTCAAACTCACCGCATTCGACGGTGAGAAGACCGGTTTCAAGGAAGTCACCGTTCACGGCATTCCTTCCGACGGCACGGTGAATGTGGCTTCACAGTCCACTGCGAGCGCCAGCTTCACCAATCCATATCAGGCGAAGGACAATGCCAAGAAGGTTATCGACGGTCAGGTGTTGTATACCAATACTCCGAATGAGACCTGGAATAATTGGGGTGACAATACCGGTACCGAGCCGTGGCTGCAGCTTGCCTGGGATGGCACTGTTCCGTTGAAGAAGGCGAAGCTGTTCTTCTGGACTGACGGTGGCGGTGTGCCGATGGTCAAGTCGTGGAAGTTGCAGTATGCGGATGAGAATGGCGATTGGCAGGATGTGAAGCTTGCCGCCGGCCAGTCTTATACCACGATGCAGGGTGAAGGCAATGAGGTTCGTTTTGCCGAAACGGTGGAGACGAACAAGTTGCGTGTGCTGTTCCCGAAGTGCCATTGTTGGTGCTACCGAATTTGAGGCGTATGCGCTTGATCCGGTGAGCGTGGATGGCGTGAATCGTATGGTGCAGACTGGCAGCAAGGCTGCCGATGTGAATCTGCCGAAGACGGTGAGTGCCAGCTATACGACGGTTCCCGTCGTGACTTGAGTGTTGCGTGGGATGCCATCACTGACGATCAGCTTGCTTCCGATAGCGAGTTTGCGGTTTCCGGAACGGTTATTGGCGCGCTCGCTGGAACCAAGGCCACTATTGGCGTGCGTTCCGACGCGCAGTCTCAGACTGCTGGTGCGGCTCAGCCGATCGAACAGACGGTGTACCAGAATTCCAAGTCGGTGGCTTTGCCGTCTGTGGTTCCGGTGCGATTCCCCAACGGCATGCTTGACGATCGCACGGTTATGTGGGATGAGGCAAGTGTTGCCGGCGTCAAGTTGGACACCATCGGCGATTATGAGGTGTCCGGCACGGCTGAGGTTCAAGCTCGCAGGCCAAGATTACAGTGCATGTGGTCGCCGATCCGAATGGTGGTGCCGATCCTGATCCTGAGCCGACGCCGGATCCCAAGCCGGAGCCCGATACTCCGTTGACTGGTTGGATTGAAGCAGGGCCATTGACACCACGGTGAGTGCCGAGGCGAGCTGGTCTCCGGCTTCCGGCAAGCTCAACGATGGTGTGCTGGTTGACGATACGTGGCCGTCTGATGATGACGCCGATGTGAATGGCCGCGTGTGGGGCAGCTGGGGTCAAGCTTCCGCTGGCATGTACGCGCAGTACACCTGGAGCAAGGAAGCCACCGTCGATTCCAGCCGTGTGCAGTTCTGGGCCAACTTCGCGGAGCGTAATGATGCAAGGGTGGTTTGGATGTTCCGGACAGCTGGAAGATTCAGTACTTGGCTTCTGATGGTATATGGAAGGATGTGGAGAATGCGCAATACTCCACCGTGCGTAATTCCCCGGCCTCACGTGCCTCTGACGATGCTCAAGGCTGGAGCGTGGCCACGTTCACTCCGGTGAAGACCACGTCGTTGCGCTTGGTGCTTGATCCGCCGACCGCCGAGGGCGTCACCTTCGGTCTGGCGGTTGCCGAGTGGGGCGTGCATGCTGCGGAAAGCACTCCTGATCCAGAACCGACTCCTGACCCGGATCCAACCCCTGATCCGGAACCAAGCGTGGACAAGAGCAGGCTCGAATCCGCCATCAACGCAGCCGGTTCCGTGCAACAAGCTAATTTCACGCCGAACAGCTGGAAGGCATTCTCCGAAGCCATGGGTAACGCTCAAAAGGTGTATGCGGACGAGAGCGCCACCCAGGATCAGGTGGATGCGGCCATCAAGCAGCTTGAAGAAGCCCAGCAGACACTGGTGAAGAAAGCCGACACCACTGAGTTGAAGACGGTTCTTGACCAGGCACAGGGCGTCAGCGGTGACCTCTACACCGAAGCCAGCGCCAAGAAGTTGGCTGAAGCAGTGGATGCCGCCTCCAAGGTGCTGAACGATGAGAACGCCACCCAAGCTGATGCGGATGCCGCAGTCAAGCAGCTGACCGAGCCATCGCCGGACTTGAACTCAAGCCAGCACCGAAGCCGGACGACGACAAGACCGACCCCAAGCCGAATGCCAAGCCTGGAAACAAGCCGGTTTCCAAGTCTGAAGTCAGTGCCGCAATCAGCAGCACCGGCAGCAATGTCATCGGCATCGCGTCGTAGGAATGATCGTCCTGCTGACGGGAGCCGCCATCATGCTGACGCGCCGCAACCGCGACTAGCGCTAGCAATTGCTCAAGTCCTCTTACGGATCGCACGAGGAATACCAACGTAGCCTAAGCAATCCGTAAGAGGACTTTTCAATATCCAATCGTGAAAACAGGAATATTCATGAGCTTTTCGCACATCTCACATGCGTCGATGAAGACGCTGGTGGCAGGCATCGCAGCCGCAGCCACCTTATGCACGGGAGCAATCGCAACCATGCAGACAGCCAACGCGGCCGACGCAAGTACCGCGCCCAGCGTCGCCGGACACGCCTACAACGATCTGCCGGTCGGCAATCCCGACGTCACCGTCACGCAAATCGACAACAGTGCGTTGCCGGCAACCCTTCGCAACCCCATCGGGCAGAACGAAGGAACCAATACCCCCAACGACTTGTCGCAAAACTACTATTCCGCAGACGCATCCACCTTGAATACGATGCAAACTCTTCGTATTCACAGGACACGACGAGGCCGAACCAACCTACGGGTCCTTCAATATGAAAGACTGGGGCGTCTACGTAACCGACAATCCGGAATCCGGCAAATGGACGCACTACAAGACCATCGCCAAAGCCGACCTGTTCGACTGGGCAACCGGCGACGGAGCCTACGCAGGACAGTAGTAGTCGACGATGCTGGCACCGCAGACACGGCCGACGACTGGTTTACTACTACGTGCCAGTCAAAGACAAGAACGCAGCCGCGGGAGCCGACCCGTTCTCCATCGGCGTGGCCAAATCAAAAAGCCCCCTCGGACCATGGGTCGACGCCATCGGAGCGCCGTTGCTGACTACCATGCAGACGCAAATCGAAACCATCGATCCCGCATTCTTCGTGGACAATGACGGTACCGGATATCTGCACTTCGGCACCTTCAACAGCGAACTCGCCGTAAAAATGCAGCGGGACGCCAACACTGGCCGCACCTCATATGTTGCCGTGGAAACCATGGACGGAACGGCGGACGGAGCGCCGAAAATCTACAATATGCGTGACGCCGACGCGCTCGCCAACATACCCGACTACGATGCCAGCAAAGACGTGCTTGGCAGCGACTATGCGAACCAAGTGAACGCGTCGCTGACCTTGGGCAACAACGGCGGCGCTTATGCCAACGGGCCCAAAGGCTTCTTTGAGGCGGCATGGGTGTTCCGTGAAGGAGACACCTACTACAACGTGTACGACGGTGGCAAACCCGGGTCGGGAGTGGCGACCTGCGTGGAATCCAACTATCAGGCGTGCGTGCAATACTCCACGTCGGCAAGCCCTCTTGGGCCGTGGACGTACCAAGCGTAACTCGTCGAATCGGGATCGTCCACCACCATGCATCCGTCGATTCAACGATTCGGCGGCAAATGGTGGGTCACCTACCACACTGAAGACAAGACTGGTGGTACTGACTTCCGCCGTGCAGTCTGCATCGATGAAGTGACGTGGAATGGCGGGCGCATGAACGCCGTTTCACATCCGACCAAAGCCGAACGGTTGCAACCCTCACGCAACGTGGCCCCCTATGCGTCAGTGGACGCGACCTACACCGAAACACCCGCCTACAAGGGTTCCGTGAACCGACGGGCGAGTGCTGGAAACTGCTGTAGTACCGCCGAACCATTGGACGAACTATCGAAAGATGCCACAAACACAATCCTCCGATTCACTGATCTACCAGTGGAATGGCGCTGTACGTGTGAATGGATCGAAAGTCTGGTTTGACACCGATGCGAACGCATTGCGTGCCCCTGCCTCATGGAAACTGCAATATCTTGACGCAGACGGTTCCTGGAAAGACGTGCCCAATTCCAGCGAATACGGCGTGGATACAGGCAAGAACGCGCCTAATGAAGTGACATTCGACGCAGTGACCACCACTGCGCTCAAACTTGACATGACCGCGCAAGCCGTTGACGGGGGCTATGCTTCCGTTGGCGTTCCTGAATGGGAAGTATACGCGCAACAGGGAGCAGTTGTGGCTGAACAGCCAGCCGACGTCTACGCCAAGACCGGAGACGCGCCGGAATTGTCGAACACGGTGAAAGTCGCGTACGGCTCGGAAACAGTGGAAACTCCGGTTTTGTGGCGCACGGTGTCTGCTTCTTCGTATGCGCAGGCGGGTGAGTTCACCGTGCAAGGTGTGGTTGCTGGCATTGAAACCAAGCAGCAGCTGATGATCTGACAGCCGGCAACGTAGCCGTGACCGTACATGTTTCCGACGATTACGTAAAACCGGCTGATACCATTGCTCCTGCCGTGCGTGTGGCATTGGCTGGCACGGCTGGCAATGATGGTTGGCTGGTCACTTCACCGATCGCTCTTATTACAGCTTCCGACAATGCGGCTGCGCCGATGGCAAAACTCGAACTTGCGGTCGGGGATGGCGCATGGGTGACCGTCGGAACGAATGTGAACACTGCGGTAAAGGCTGTGACTGGCGAGGGTATAGTGAGTGTGCGTGCGCGTGCCACTGATGCGGCCGGCAATGTGAGCGAAATCGCTGCTGCGGAAGCGCGTGTGGATGCTACGGCTCCTACGGTAACCGCCTCGGTAGATACGGCTTCCCGCACTATGACATTGACCGCCTCAGATGGTGCTGGATCCGGTGTGAAAACGGTGGAATACCGGGTTGGAAACGGCGAATGGCAGCAATATGAAGAAGGCGCGGCGATTACTGCTTCTTCGTCGAAGCGCGAAACGGTGAGCTATCGGGCTTCGGACATTGCTGGCAATATGTCGGCTGCGGGCGTCAAAGATATTCCATCCGATACGTCGGTGCCGTTGGCCGGCTATATCGAGCAAGATGCCGTTGCTACTGACGTGGACAAAAAAGCGTCTTCTTGGACAGCTGGTGTTGCCGCGCTTAACGACGGCAAAACCATTCCGGGCGATTGCACGGTTGATAACGCCTGCATTTGGGGTACGTGGCCGAATACCGGTGAAATGAAGCTCGACTACGAATGGGATCGCGAAGTCACCATCGATTCCAGCCGTGTGCAATTCACCTCCGATGGAGGGGCTTGGGAATGCCGGCGTCGTGGAAACTGCAGTATTGGGATGCTGGAACGAATGCGTTTGTGGATATTCCCGATGCCACATATACATTGGTCACCAATGCTCCCGGCGCTTACGGTACCGATAACGGCGGATGGAGCGAGGCAACCTGGACTGACGTGGTGAAGACCACTAAGCTGCGCATGGTGATTCAATCCGGCAGTGCATCGCCGGCTGCCGCCGAATGGCAGGTTCATGCACCTGAACCGACTCCGGACCCGACCCCCGATCCGACGCCTGAGCCCGAGCCGGAACCAACGCCAACTCCAAAGCCGACTCCGGATATCGATAACAACGGCAAGCAGGACGGTAATAATGCCAAGCCTTCTGCGAAACCGCAATCATCGCAGCAATCTCAGTCTCAACGTAAGAAGAAGCTAAGCTCTACAGGCGTCGCTACTACGGCAATCGTCATTGCCATGACGGTGCTGGCCACGGCGGGGTGCTGCATCTTCGTAGCCAAGCGGGGCAAGCTGCGTAACTGAATCCAATATAAAAGTGGTAAGTTCTCAGCCTCGGCCTCTGGACTGAATATGTGTGCTCGACGCACTCAAGGTACCGCTACGCGGTCTTCGCGGCAAGCCGCTCACTTCGCCTGAGGAAAGCCCATTGGGCTTTCCTCTTCACGGCTCAGTGGCCAAGCCTACGATCAAGCACACGTATTCAGCCGCCGACCTTTGGGGCCCGACCCCTACGTTTGTGTGAACTCGGACGTCATCGGACCCCATTTTGCTCATAACTCGCCTATGTATGGCAGATTTGCGGGTCTGTCAGGAAGCATCTCGCCTATATATGGCAGAAGACTTCGCTAAAAAGCCATAATAGGGGGTAATGAAAACGCATGTTTACTGACTCCATGTCTGCCATATATAAGTGAGATGCCTCGTGACGAGACTCAAAATCTGCCATATATAGTCGAGATATGGCTCGGCTGTTGGTGGTTGAGACGGCGACATACGATCGCGGATCGCTAGGTGGTCGCCGTTTTTGTGATTTATGGGCTAATCTCAGAAGAGACAGATTCGATGGCCGCGAACGGTGAGAACCAACGCGAGAGAATGCGCGAGCGGCCGCGTAAGGAGGATGCCCATGTCCAAATCATTCGTCAACAAGGCGCTGCTCGGCGGCGCAGTCGCTGCAGGCGCCGCAGTGTGGGCGATCGCGCCGCGTACCTTCTCCGATAAGCGCCGCAATTATGTGCCGTCCATTCCCGACGTGTGGTACGCGCATCGTGGCCTGCATGACGCGGGTTCCGGTCTGACCGCTCAGTATGCCAACGAGAGCGGCGAGTATGTGGCGCTGGCACGTCGCATGGCCATGAAGCCGGCTATGGCAGCCCCAGCGTGACTGGTGCGATCGCTCCGGAGAACTCGCTTGCGGCATTCGCAGCGGCTTGCGAAGCCGGCTATGGCATCGAGCTTGACCTGCAGATGACCGCCGACGGTGAAATCGTGGTGGTGCATGACGGCGATCTGATGCGCGTCGCCGGAGATCCGCGCCGTATCGCCGATCTCACGTACGATGAGCTGACCCGCATCCCGCTGTTCCCGACCGACGCCCCCGGTGCCGCCGTGGCAGCGCCGGTTGCCGGGATCGCTTGAAAAGCCGCCGCTGGTCACCACGCCTGACAACGCTCCGGAAGGATACTTCCAGCATGTGCCACTGTTCGCCGACGTGCTCAAAGTGGTGGCGGGCCGTGTGCCGATGATCTCGAATACAAGTTCGACGACAATTCCAAGTGGGATCCGCGCGACGTCGAGCTTATGGAAAAGGGCGACGCGCTGCTGCAGGCCTATTCCGGCGCGTATGTGATCGAATCGTTCAATCCGGCAGCCGTCAACTGGTATAAGGAGAACCGTCCGGAAGTGTGCCGTGGCCAGCTTTCCTGGTGGCCGCAGGGGGAGGAGAAGCCGTCTGATCCTGCTGCGCTCGCCAAGGAATATGCGCCGGTGCGCTGATTTTCGACTGGATTTCCCGCCCTGATTTCGTCGCCTACGATTGGCATGGCGGCAACAGTCCGCAGGTACGGTTGGCTCGTTTCATGGGTGCCGTTCCCGTGTCGTGGACAGTGCGCAGCCGCGACGAGCTCGCCCAGTGCGATGACTGGTTCGACCATCATATTTTCGAGGCGTTCGTCCCCGACGAGCAGTAGAGGTTTTACATATGATTTCGGCCTGCCGCCGCATGATTTGCGTTGTGGCAGGCGTTTTTATTCGATTTACTTGATTGACTGATTGGGTTGATTCGGTTGAGCTCTGATGCGGTCAGTCGATCACGCCATATAGACGGTCGCCGGCATCGCCCAAGCCTGGCACGATGTAGCACTTGTCGTTGAGCTTCTCGTCGACGGCGCACAGCACCAGCTTGAACTTAATGGATGGGTCGAGGTTCTCCTCAACGAACTTCAGGCCTTCCGGAGCGCCCAGAATACACACGGCGGTAACATCCTTTGCGCCGCGCTCGGCCAGGTAATGTGTTGCTGCGACCAGCGTGCCGCCAGTGGCGAGCATCGGGTCGATCAGGAAGCACTGACGGCCGCTCAGATCGTCGGGCAGACGGTTCGCGTACGTGATCTGCTGGGTTGGGTTCTCCTCGTCGCGCTTCATGCCAAGGAAGCCGACCTCAGCGGACGGGATCATCTTGGTCATGCCGTCAAGCATGCCTAGGCCAGCGCGCAGCACCAGGCACAATGATCGGCGCCGGGGAAGCGATGTGCTTGCCTACCATCGGAGCGACGGGGGTCTCGATCGGCTTGTCCACGACTTCGACGTCGCGGGTGGCCTCGTAGGCCTCAAGCATCACGAGTTCGGAAACGAGCTCGCGGAACGTGGAGGACGGGGTGTTCTTGTCGCGAAGAACGGTGAGCTTGTGGTCCACCAGCGGGTGGTTCAAAACATGAATATCCATGTCTTCTAAGCGTAGTCCATAATTGCGAGGAAAAGCGCGGGAACTGGGAAAGGAGCCAAGAAAGAAACTGAAAATCGTATGAAAAAAGCAACGAAACTTAAGAAGAGGGAAAGCGCCGAACCACGAAAGCGCCTGTCGGCGCAAAGGCCGCTCGCAGCGGCAAAAAATGGAGCCCGGGGCTATGCATGGCCCGGCGCGAGTTCCTATTCTACAGATGCTGCAGACCGCACGGTACGCCGTGTCGCGAATTGATGGTGCGAGCGCCGTAAAACACTTCCGGTAGCGGTACAGAGGTGGGTGCAGAGGCAGGTGCAGGGGACGGGTACGGAACGCGCTACTCCAGTTTTCCTCGTCTCCACAGATTCGCCCCATGGCGAAAATCCTTGGCCGTGACGAACAGATTGCCGGCCGTGTGCATCAAACGGGACGATTTCGTACGTACCTGCTTTTCCATGGCGGAAATGCCGGAATCGCTGCTATCGGAACCTTCCGCAGCTTTCAATCGTGCGATCATATTGCGTGCCTCGATGCGCAATCCCAACGCAACCACGTCGGTGAACGCGGCCGCACGTTCCAGCGCAACCGCAAAATCGCCGGTGAACGCGCCTGCGAGATCGAATCGGCAGTATGCGCAATGTCATCTTCCGTGGGCGCCTGATCGACGCCGGCAATCGCCGAGGCGGTAGTGGCAACCGGCTCTCCAGTGCGCCACAACCGCGCGATCGACTCGCGATTCTTCCGCATCCACGTGCGCAGCAGATACAGCC
>ENA-OQAZ01000697-OQAZ01000697.1-human-gut-metagenome-genome-assembly--contig:-NODE-697-length-18211-cov-3.699735_pt1 | contig 18211 bp, 20 predicted proteins | sample MGYA00242737_ERZ504531 | MGnify/ENA primary metagenome ERZ504531 (study PRJEB26092, sample SAMD00036244) | human gut metagenome | host: Homo sapiens | study: EMG produced TPA metagenomics assembly of... | reverse complement strand
TTAACAAATCAAGTAAGTCCCCTGCTTCAATTGCGAAAAGCAATAAGCAGTGGGTGGGGACTTGCTTGTATCAGGAGGAGTGCAAGCTCCTCCTGATAAACTGCGGAGCAGTTATTTGGTGTAGAGCCACGTAGCGAAGCGGATTGCGAATATCCGCTTGACATGCCTGGAAAATCCCGTCCTGATCATTACTTTTTGTTATAAAAGAAACAGCAGATGAAGCTACAGATCATATATGAACATAACAGATTCACGAAAAAACTTCGGATTATTCAGAAATTTCATGCTTGTATGTAAATATACGATATGATAACATAATCCATATATTATTTTTTGTAAAAAACATACAAAAAAGGAGGAGCTGCCATGCGCCCAATGAGAGAAAAAATGCATACAGGAGAATTATATCTCCCTAATGACGATGAAATCTTTCAGGATCAGATCAGGAAACTGGACAGGCTTTATGATTTCAATATGACACGCCCTACACAGCTGGATAAAAGAAAAGAAATGCTGAAAGAGATGTTTGCGGAGATTGGTGAAGATTGTTATATCGAGCCACCGCTTCACGCCAATATGGCAGGTGCATATGTCCATTTTGGAAAAATGTCTATGCCAACTTTAACCTGACACTGGTAGATGACGGTCATATTTATGTTGGCGATTATACCATGATCGGTCCAAATGTGACCATCGCAACTGCGGGGCACCCGATCTTACCGGAGCTTCGTGAAAAAGGATATCAGTATAATATGGAAGTTCATATCGGTAAGAACTGCTGGCTGGGATCTGGAGTTGTTGTGTTACCGGGAGTTACCATTGGTGATAATGTTGTAGTTGGGGCCGGAAGTATAGTAACGAAGGATCTGCCTTCCAATGTGGTTGCAGTCGGTAATCCATGCAGGGTGCTGAGAGAAATGAATGAGCGGGATAAAGAATATTATTTTAAAGACAGAAAAATTGATTATTCTGAGATCGTTTAACCAAATCAAGTAAGTCCCCTGCTTCAATTGCGAAAAGCAATAAGCAGAGGGCAGGAACAGAGGCGTAAGCTTTTGCACATCAACAGATAATGCCGGGAGCAAAGGTCGAATGATCTTATGAAATATGAAACAGGTGGATGAGAACAGGAATGGATGAGGACCTGTCTGATGCTGAAAGAAAAGAGGAAAAATTATGGGAATGAATGAAACACCGTCAGCAGACCGTGTACATATCGGTTTTTTTGGCAGAAGAAATGCAGGAAAATCCAGTATTGTAAATAAAGTGACAGGTCAGGAACTTGCTGTGGTTTCCGATGTTAAAGGAACTACCACGGATCCGGTGAGCAAGGCCATGGAGCTGCTTCCAATGGGACCGGTTGTAATTATTGATACGCCGGGTATTGATGATGAAGACATCTTGGAGAACTTCGAGTCCGAAAGGCAAAACAGGTACTGAACCGTGTGGATGTGGCAGTTCTTGTTGTGGATGCTACCCTTGGAAAAACCAATGTGGATGAGGAGCTGATCCACATTTTTAAAGAAAAGGAAATTCCGTACCTGGTTGTATACAATAAATCCGACCTTCTTTCGGAAAATCAGAAAATAAATGCGGATTCTCCGGATCGGAATCAGGAACCCTTCATTTACGCCAGTGCGGCAACAGGTCAGAACATCTATGAACTGAAAGAAAAGATCGCATCTCTTGCAGTAACCGATGATCTGAAATTACGTCTGGTAGGAGATCTCCTGGAGCCGTCAGACTTTGCGGTTCTTGTAGTACCGATCGATAAAGCCGCACCAAAAGGCCGTCTGATCCTTCCACAGCAGCAGACAATCCGGGATGTGCTGGAGGCTGGAGCAGCAGCCATTGTGATCAAAGAGAATGAGCTTTCCAATACTCTGGAAACTCTGGGTAAGAAGCCAAAGCTTGTGATCACAGACAGTCAGGTTTTTGCAAAGGTCAGCAAAGAAACACCGAAGGATATCTGGCTCACTTCATTTTCAATTCTGTTTGCCAGATTTAAAGGAAATCTGAAAACAGCGGCAGCCGGTGCAGCAGCCATTGACCGACTGAAAGACGGAGATAAGATCCTGATCTCTGAGGGATGCACCCATCATAGACAGTGTGATGATATCGGAACAGTCAAGCTTCCACGCTGGATCCGAAATTATACGGGGAAAGATCTGCAATTTGAGTATTCTTCAGGAAGAGATTTCCCGGAAGATGTGACGAAGTACAACTTGATCGTGCACTGTGGTGGATGTATGCTCAATGAGCGGGAAATGCGCTACCGTCAGAAATGTGCGCTGGACCAGGAAATCCCCATTACCAATTATGGAATTGCCATTGCTTACATGCAGGGAATCCTGAAACGATGTGTGGAAATGTTCCCGGATGTAAGAAAAGAGCTGGATGTTTAACAAATCAAGTAAGTCCCCTGCTTCAATTGCGAAAAGCAATAAGCAGTGGGTGGGGACTTGCTTGTATCAGGAGGAGTGCAAGCTCCTCCTGATAAACTGCGGAGCAGTTATTTGGTGTAGAGCTACGTAGCGAAGCGGATTGCGAATATCCGCTTGACGAAAAGTCTGTAAAAAAAGCCAGATGTTAAATACAACAGTGACATTAGGTTTCGGATGCGTAGAGAATTATGCTACGCTAATGATGGAACAGAAAGATATAGTAAATTTATGAAGCAGTTGTTTTTTGTACAGAATTGATTTCTGTGCAGAGAGCAGCTGCTTTTTGCATGCCATTCGTAAATCTGGAAATTTTTGAAAAAAGATAGTTTTATTTAACTTAACCAATTGACAAACAAAGAAAGTTATCTTAAAATAACATTGTTATTAAATAACGGCGTTATTGAATAAAGGAGACAATCATATGAGACCTGTAAATGAGAAACTGGCAGCAGATCTTCTGGAAGCAGGAAAGCAGGAATTTCTGGAAAAAGGATTTCAGGGAGCTTCCATGCGTGGGATCGCATCCAGACTGTCTGTGACCACAGGAGCACTGTACCGCTATTATACAGACAAGGAATCTCTGTTTGATGTACTGGTGGAAGAACCGGCCAGAGTGCTGGAAGAGAGATACCGGGCGATCCAGAGAAACTTTGCAGATCAGCCGGTGAAGGACCAGGTGCAGACACTTCCGGAGGTGTCTGATGAAGGTCATTCCTGGATGGTGGAATATATTTATGATCATTTTGATGCATTTAAACTGATCGTATGCTGTTCTGCAGGAACCCGTTATGAACATTATCTGGACGTACTCACAGAGATCGAGGTTAATTCCAGCATTGTCCTTATGGAAAAAATGAAAGAGGCGGGTTATCAGCCGGAAGAACTGGATGAGAATCTGATCCATATGGTGGCGAGCAGCATGTTTAACGGCATGTTTGAAACGGTACGTCACGATATGCCCAGGGAAAAAGCCATTTCCTATATGAACAGCCTGCGGGAATTTTATTCTGCCGGATGGTTCCGGTTACTGGGAATCAGCGGATCGTGACAAAGCAGAAGAGTGTAGTGGAAGTCAGTTTAATTATCTGATATCTGCAAAAAGGAGTTGATACATATGGAAAAAAAGAAAGAACCATCTCCAATATCCGTCGTATGGGGATGGGCAGAAAAATATCACAGTAAATTTTATGGTTCAGTAGTTCTGGCTGTACTTGGTGTGGCAGGAACCATGGCTGCGTATTTCAGTATTGCGGCGATGATACGCATTCTTCTGGAAAATGGAGATTTCAGCCAGTGCTGCCATGGTGCGGTCTTCTTCTGATCGGTTATCTGGTAAAGTCTGTGGGTTCTGCATGGTCCACGTCCATGTCCCATACAGCAACCTACTATACTCTGCGGGATATCCGTAAAAAAATGCTGGCCAAGCTTTCCAGAGTGCCAATGGGAACCATTCTGGATACTCCATCCGGACAGTATAAAACAACCATCGTAGACCGTGTGGAAGGGATGGAGCCCACGCTGGCCCATCTGATCCCGGAGATGACAGCCAACCTTCTGGTACCGGTTGCCATTGCAGTATATATTTTTGCACTGGACTGGAGAATGGGATTTGCTTCCCTTGTCACAACTGTGATCGGTATGGCCATCATGAGCCAGAGCGGAAAAACCTATGCAGTCCGCTGGGAAGGCGCAGTTGCAGTAGGAAAACGTATGGCAAATGCCATCATCGAGTATGTAGGCGGGATCCAGGTAGTAAAGGCTTTCAGCCAGTCCGCCGGATCTTATAAAAAATATTCCGGAGCAGTGGAAGAGAACGCACAGTACTATGTGGACTGGATGCATGACAACCAGAAATATATGTCCACCATGCAGACCTGGACGCCGTCCGTCCTGATCACCGTGCTGCCTGTAGGACTTCTTCTGTGGTCTCACGGCAGCCTTTCCGCTTCGGATTTTTTCACCATTATTGTCCTTTCCATGGGATTTGCGGGCCCGTTTCTGGCGGCTTTGTCCTTTGTGGATGAGCTTGCATTGTGGGTGCCAACGTAAAAGAAATCAACGGTATCCTGGACAGCCCGGAACTGAACCGTCCGGAGGGAAAAACTTCTCTTTCTGATGAGAAGATCTGTCTGAAACAGGTATCCTTCAGCTATGGTAACCAGGATGAAAAAGTGCTGAAAGGCGTAAACCTTACCATCAACCTGGGAACAGTTACCGCACTGGTCGGACCATCCGGTTCCGGAAAATCCACCATTGCAAAACTGATCGCAGGTTTCTGGGATGTAACCGAAGGAAACATTACCCTTGGGGGAAAAGATATCAAAGAAATCCCTCTGGATCAGCTGAATCAGGAGATCGCCTATGTTTCCCAGGATAATTACCTGTTTGACCGTACCATCCGTGACAATATCCGTATGGGAAAATTAAATGCCACAGATGCGGAAGTGGAGGCAGTGGCAAAAGCTGCCGGATGTGACGGTTTTATCCGGAAGCTGGATAAAGGATATGATACCATCTGCGGCGAAGGCGGCGGACATCTTTCCGGAGGAGAGAAGCAGCGAATCTCCATTGCAAGAGCCATGCTGAAAAACGCGAAGATCGTGATCCTGGATGAGGCCACCGCAAGCATTGACCCGGAAAATGAGGCCATGATCCAGAAGGCCATCTCCGCACTGACAAAAGGGAAGACACTGATCGTGATCGCGCACCGTCTGGGAACCATCACCGATGCGGACAACATTGTAGTGGTTCAGGATGGTCATATTGAGGCACAGGAACCCATGAGCAGTTGAAAGAAAACTGCCCGCTGTACAGCAAGATGTGGAATTCCTATCTGGGTGTCCGCGACGTGGCATAAGGGGGAAAGAGAAATGATCCGGATATTAAAAGAAATCATCACCTTTTCAGGCAAAAAGAAAAAACTTTTTACAAAAGCCATGATCGTTTCCTTTATCGGAGCGGTCTTTGGAGCACTGCAGTTTCTGGCGCTGATGATGACGCTGGATATCATCGTAGGTGGGAAAGAAGCACATATTCTTCCGGTATTTGCAGTAATGCTGATCTCCATGCTGGGAAGGCAGGCCTGCTTTTACTATGCGACCAATGCGGAGACAGAAACCGGATATTTTATGGCAGCAGAGAAAAGAGTCCATATCGGAGACCGTCTGCGCTATATCCCAATGGGATTTTTTAATGACAACAGCCTCGGAAATATCACAGCAGTTGTTACTACTACACTTTCGGATGTGGAAAACAATGCGTCCAGATGTCTGGTCATTGTGATCGGAGGATTTTTAAATACTCTGGCTTTCTGTCTGGCGCTGTTTGTGATCGATGTGCGTCTTGGAGTGATCGCTATTATTGGTATTCTGGTTTACCTTGCAGTAACAGAATGCTCCACGGCAGCAACCGCAAAAACAGGCCCTGGAAGACAGCAGGCGCAGGAAGGACTGGTAAAATCTGTTCTGGAATATGTGCAGGGCATGAGCGTGGTAAAATCCTATGGTCTGGAAAAAGATAACGATCAGGCAGCAGCCAGGGCAGTGGATGACAGCTGCAAAAAAGCGCTGGCTCTGACAAGATCTGTGACACCGTGGATCGGTATCCGACAGGTAACTGCAAAGGTATTTGGCGCGGCGCTGGCAGTGGCAAGTCTTGTATTTTATTACAGTGGAAGCTGGATCTTTCCAGATGTATCCTGATGCTGATCGCTTCCTTTATGGTATATCAGGAGCTGGAAAATGCAGGAAATATGTCCGACAATCTGCAGATGCTTGGGGAATCCATGCGGAAAGCAAATTCTATTGATGACACACCGACGATGGATACCGACGGCAGTGAGATCCGTCCGGAAGATGCATCTGTGGAATTTAAAAACGTAAGTTTCTCTTATGGTGACCGTAAGATCCTGGATGGCGTTTCCATCCAGATCCCGGCAGGAAGCACCACTGCGGTAGTAGGACCTTCCGGCGGCGGAAAAACTACGCTCTGCAATCTGATCGCCAGATTCTGGGATGTACAGGGCGGAGAGATTCTGGTAGGCTGCCACAATGTAAAGGAATACAAGCTGGACAGCTGATGAAAAATATTTCCATGGTATTCCAGGATGTATATCTTTTTAATGACACCATCGAAAATAACATCCGCTTCGGAAAACAGGATGCCACCCATGAGGAAGTGGTAGAAGCTGCAAAAGCTGCCTGCTGCCATGATTTTATCATGTCCCTTCCGGAGGGTTACGATACGGTTCTCGGAGAAGGTGGTGGAACTCTTTCCGGTGGCGAAAAACAGCGGATTTCCATTGCAAGAGCCATGCTGAAAGATGCGCCGATCATTATCCTGGATGAGGCAACTGCAAGTGTGGACCCGGAAAATGAGGCGGAGCTGCAGAAGGCAATCGATGTGCTGATTCATAACAAGACCATTATCATGATCGCCCACAGACTGAAAACAGTCCGAAATGCGGACCAGATCCTGGTATTAAACGGAGGAAAGATCACCCAGAGAGGAACCCACGAGGAACTTTCCGCCCAGAGCGGCCTTTATGCAGATTTTATTCATGCAAGAGAAGAGGCAGCCAGCTGGAAACTGGCGTAAGGCAGATTTATGCCTGAGATAAAATAAGGGGTATTGCCGGCAGTTCTTAACGACTGCCGGCAAAATGGTGTTCAGGAGATGTTTACAATTCCGGGAGAAAGTGCTATATTACTAGAGTTTGTATTTTAAACATAGGCAGGCGTTCATTTATCTACAACAGATAATCCAGAGAATGTCTGTTATTCTGTAGTAATATTGTATAAATATGGAGATTAGGAGTTGTAAATAATGATCGACCAGACACTTGCACAGGCTCTGCAAAAAGAAATTCCCATACTTACAGCCCAGATCCGCAGCCTTTATGCGGAATTTGATAAAAAATTTCATCTCAATGGAGCGAAGATTCCCATTACCTTTGGTATGGAGACAGATCTTCTGGGATCCTATACAAGAGGCAGTTACCACGAAAAAGAGCATTTTCATTTTTCCCTGCTGTTTATCGGCTACGCGGTAAAAAATCCTCTGAAAAAAGAGGACAGGCTGGACCTTTACAAACATGAATATGCCCATTATATGCAGCATAATTTTCACATTCCCCAAGAGTATCAGTGGCAGCACGGAACCCACGGAAGTGCCTGGAAACACTGCTGCTCCCTGACCGGCGCGGCGCCAACGCATATTATAAGGCAGGGGAAGCCCTGATGAAACACGACTACGAGAAAAAGCTCCGAAGCCCAATCCATGACCGGACAGTAACAGTACGGGATACTTACCGGAGAAAGCAGCAGCATGAAAATACCCGGAACAGCATTGTGCGCTACGAGATCGGAGAAGATGTGAGCCATCCGAAATTCGGAACCGGAAACATTGAACATGTGGAGCAGCTTCCAGGCTCAGTAAGGCTTCATATCCGGTTTGGAGAAGAATTGAAAGTGATCGATCAGAAGTGGCTTCTCCGGTCAAAATATAAATAGAACAAAATGGTATAAAAAAATCTCCGGCACAGAAAAACTGTGATCCGGAGATTTTTGAATTTTATAAATTTGATATTTTATTCAGAAACTTTCACAAACTGGCTGTTATAAAGATTCTGATAGAATCCGCCTTTTGCCATAAGTTCCTCATGATTTCCCTGCTCAATGATGCTTCCGTCTTTCATGACAAGGATCTCATCCGCATTACGATGGTAGAGAGACGGTGGCAACGATGAAGCTTGTTCTGCCCTGCATCATCCGGTCGAAAGCTTCCTGGATCAGCATTTCGGTTCGTGTATCAATGCTGGAGGTTGCCTCGTCAAGGATCAGCATTGGTGGCAGGCACAGCATGACACGGGTGATACAGAGAAGCTGTTTCTGTCCCTGGCTTAAGCTGTCTTCATAGAGAATGGTATCCAGGCCATTTGGAAGACGGCGGATAAATTCCCAGCTGTGGGACATTTTTGCTGCCTGGATCACTTCCTCATCAGAAGCATCCGGTTTTCCGATACAGATGTTGTCGCGGACAGTTCCATGTTTGATCCAGGTATCCTGGAGAACCATGCCATAGCTTCCGCGGAGGGCATGTCTGGAAACTTCGGTGATCGGTTTTCCGTCTACGGAGATACTTCCGCCGGTGACGTCGTAGAAACGCATTAGCAGGTTGATAAAAGTTGTCTTACCACAGCCGGTAGGACCTACGATGCGATTCGTCGGCCAGGCTCTGTGTGAAGGTTAAATCCTTCAATGAGAGGTTTGTCCTCTTCGTAGCGGAAAGAAACATTCTGGATATCTACGGCACCTTTTACATCATCAAGAGTTCCGGACAGGTCCGGGCTTTCCGGTTTTTCTTCCAGAAGGTCAAAGATCCTGGTAGCGCAGACCAGAGCGTTCTGAAGCTCTGTAATCACGGAGCTGATATCATTAAATGGTTTCATGTACTGGTTAGCATAGGCCAACAGGACGGAAAGCCCACCTACCGTCAGATGACCGCCCGGGATCAGGAATGCACCTACAAGAGCTACACCTGCATAGATGATGTTGTTGACACATCGTGTGGACGGGTTGGTGAGACTGCTGTAAAAAACAGCCTTCTGGCTGGCATTTCGAAGCTCCTCGTTGATCGAAGCGAAACGCTCCGAAGAACGGTTCTCATAGCCAAATGCCTGAACCACTTTCTGATTTCCGATCATTTCCTCGATCAGTGCAGTCTGACGTCCACGGGCATCACTCTGTGCACGGAACATCTGGAAGGAATGGGAGGAGATGAATTTTGCCACAAAAAAGCTCACCGGTGTCAGGACAATGACCATCAGTGTGATCCACACGTTTTTGGAAAACATGAAGATCAGAGTTCCGATGATGGTGATGATACCGGAAAACAGCTGTGTAAATCCAAGGAGCATACCATCAGAAAGAATATCCGTATCCGCAATGACACGGCTGATGATATCACCGGTGCTGTGTCCGTCCAGGTAGGACAGCGGAAGTTTCTGGATATGGCGGATGGATTTCGCACGGATATCCTGTACTGTGCGGTAGGTCATACGGTTGTTGATGATGCTCATGACCCAGGTGGCAATACCGGAAAGCACGATCATGACAAGAATACGGGAAAGATAGAATCCCATTCTGGAAAAATCAACCTCATGGGCAGCAACCACTTCATCAATGGCATAGCCGAAAAGTACGGGAACATACAGCTGTAAAATTACGGTAACTGCGGCAAGGATCACACTTAATACAAGAAGAAAACGGTATTTTCCGATAAAACGGAGCACCTTGAAGAAGGTTGCCATGCTGTTTTTGTTCTGGGATTTTTTGCCTGTTTTACTCATGCCAGGACCTCCTTTCCCGTTGTTTTTTCATATTTGATCCGTTCTTCCGGGAACTGTGAGAAAAAGATCTCACGGTAAGTTTCACAGGTGGAAACCAGCTCCTGGTGGGTCCCTTTTCCGGCGAGCTGGCCATCGTCCAGTACCAGGATCAGATCGGCCTGACGGATGCTGGCTGCTCTCTGGGATACCAGGAAGGTGGTGGTGTTTCCGCCAAGCTGGTGGAGGGATTTCCGAAGTGCCGCATCTGTGGCAAAGTCAAGAGCACTGGCACTGTCATCCAGGATCAGGATATCTGGTTTTTTCACAAGGGCGCGGGCAATGGTAAGTCTCTGACGCTGGCCACCGGAAAGATTCCGGCCGTTCTGTTCCAGACGGAAATCCAGCTGACCGTCCTTTTTCTCTACGATTTCACGAGCCTGGGCGGTGGTAAGTGCTTCCCACATTTCTTCGTCCGTGGCATTTTCCCGTCCCCAGCTTAAGTTATCGCGGATGGTTCCCTGGAAAAGTGCTGCTTTTTGAGGAACTACGCCGATTTTTTCCCTGAGTTCCTGCCTGGAATAGGTCTGTACATTCTGACCATCGAGGGTAATGGTTCCGGAGGTTGCGTCGTAGAAACGGGCGATCAGATCCACAAGAGTGGATTTACCGCTTCCGGTACCGCCGATGATTCCGATCGTAGAGCCTTTTTTTGCGGAAAAAGTGATATCAGAAAGGCTAGGTGCGCCGGTTCCTGCATAGGAGAAACTCACATGGTCAAAAGCAACTGCATAGTCACTGCTTTCCACAGTCGGTAAGAAAGCTTTGTCCGGATAAGTCATGGTGGAATCGACCTTCAGGATTCCGGCAACGCGATCTGCACAGGCCATGGATTTGTTCAGGGTGATGATCAGGGACGCAAGCTTGATCAGTTCTACGATCATCTGTGCCATATAGTTGTAAAGAGCAACTACTTCACCCTGCTGCATGTTTCCGAGGTTTACCTGTACACCTGCAGTCTGGATCAGGATTACTGTTGCGATATTGATCAGTACATAAGTGGCAGGATTTAAAAGTGCAGAGATTTTTCCGACAAATTCGTTCAGTCTTGTAAGTGCAAGATTGCTTTCGTCAAACTCCGCAACGGCGTCAGCTTCACGACAGAATGCACGGATCACACGGACACCGGTCAGGTTTTCTCTGGTAAGACGGGTGACGGAATCCAGACGTCCCTGTACTTTTTTGAAAAGCGGGATACTTAAAAACATGATCACAAAGACAACCAGAAACAGTACCGGGATGGCAACTACGAAGATCAGTGCACAGCGCACATTGATGGTAAAAGCCATTACCATAGAACCTAGAACAATAAAAGGGCTTCGAAGAAGAAGACGGAGCCCCATGTTCACTCCGTTCTGTACCTGATTGACATCGTCTGTAAGGCGGGTGATCAGCGTATCAGTGCCAAGGGTGTCCAGCTCTGTATAAGAAAGCTTCTGGATATGGTTATATACAGCCTGACGGACTTCTGTGGCAAAGCCACGCTGGCTTTTGCCGCAAAAAACTGAGCCGTAATACTGACAATAAGGCCTGCAGCAGCCATCAGTATCAGAATAAAAAACTTCTGAACGATATAGCCGTGGTCATTATTTGTAATTCCCACATCAATGATCTGGGCGATGACGACAGGCACCAGCAGATCAAATACAACTTCCAGAAACTTGAAAAAAGGAGCCAGAACGCTTTCTTTTTTGTAGTTTTGAAGATATTTTGCAAGTGTTCGCATTTCTTTTTCTTTCCTCCATTTCCTCTTTATTACAATAAACATCTGTTATTATACTCCCTCTCGGATGATACGTATAATATTGTTTTTGATGTAGTGTAATATAAATATTGTATTGAAAAAATGTAAGTTTATGGGAAACTATAACTATATTTAATATTTATAGCATTTCCATAAATTACTGCAATTATCGCATAGGATCGAAAGGAGAAGGATATGGAGATCAGACAGCTGGAGTATTTTCATGAGATCGCGGCCACAGGAAGTATCCATGAGGCCGCAAGGAGACTGAACATGTCTCAGCCGCCGCTGAGCTATCAGATCAAGCAGCTGGAAGCAGAGCTGAAGGTGAAGCTTTTTGAGCGGACCAGAGCAGGCGTGACACTGACAGAAGCCGGAAAGCTTCTTTATGACAGGACAGAGAATATTTTGAGCTACGTTCGTTCCACAGAACTGGAAGTGTCCAAAGCAGGGAAAAAACAGGTTTTACGTATCGGGATCACGCCAACCACGGTGACCACCATTATGCCTTATATTTCCAGATTTTCCAGGGAAAATTGTGATGTAAATTTTGAGGTAAGGGATGCGATCACCTTTACACTTCTGAATTATCTGATGGATGGGATCATTGATGTTTCGGTAGTGCGTACACCTATCAAGCTGGAAGGTTTAAATTATCTGGAGCTGGATGAGGAACCCATGATCGCGGTCCTTCCTCCGGAGATCCCGGAAAATGAGACAAAAAAAGAGGGCATCAGCCTTAAAGAGCTGACCGGATGCCCTCTCATTATTTACCGGCGGTACGAAGAATTTCTGATGAAAGCTTTGGAGAAAAAAATCTCCAGCCGGATATTTTCTGTGTCTGCGATGATCCCAGAGACGCCATGCTCTGGGTGCAGGAAGGTCTTGCAACCGCCGTTTTTCCAAGATCCATGGAAGATCTCTGTACAGATCTTCCAATCAGGATCATTGAAGAAGAGAAGTTGAAGACCAGGATCCTTCTTGCCTGGAAAAAGGATCGCAGGCCTTCTGCCGTGATGCAGGCTTTTATCAATATCTGTGAGAAATATGCAGGAAATCCTGCGATTTGATCATGGACCTGGAAAGGGAAGGTATGCAGAAATCAGTCTTTGAGATGCTCTTCCTTCCAGTGTTTCCATTTCTGAACAGCTTCTGGATTCTGCTTTTCCAGCCGTTCTTCCAGCTTTTTCCGGCGCTGTTCCATCGTTCCAGGACTTCCGGATGCTCGGCAAGGATTTTTTCTTTCAGCTTGCCACGGCGCTTTTCCAGAAGCTGAAGGATCAGTTTCCGGTCGGAAGTTAATTCTTCAGGCAGTTCATCCATATGTAATTCAATTCTTCGAAGCAGTTCATCCTCATCCAGAACACCCAGCCCATGCCAGTTATCCAGAAGCTCTTCCAGACCTTCTTCGGAGAGACGTTGGATATCCGGGATCTGGTGCAGCTGTTCAATAATGTGATGGACAGATTCTTCGATCTCTTTTACTGCATCGTCACCAAAAGCCCAGGCGAACTCTTCCAGGGTATTTTCTTCCTCTGCCGGAAGAAAAGCGATACTGCGGCGCAGAAGCTTTGTCTCGTCTTCCTTTGGAACGTCCAGTTCATAAGGGGCTTCGATCCCTGCGTCATGCAGAGCTGCAAGAATGGTACGGCGGACCATGCCGTCCTTGATCATATGACCGATGCCGAACTGACGCAGCTGGTCATTGATCTGGGTGGAATGCTCTGTGAGGTAAAAACGGATCCCACGTTTTTTCAGGTTTGCGGAGATGGCATCCAGACGGTCTGCTGCTGTGACATCAATGCTGTTGATAGCACTGGCATCTACGATCACCACCCTGGTGTCTTTTTGGATGCTGTTCTCAATATCTTCCTGAAAAATCTTTATATTTGCAAAAAAAAGGTTTTCACTGAAACGGTAGATCACAACGCCCTTAATAGGGTAGGCGAAACGGTTTTTGGACAGATCAAAATAAGCATCTCTTCCAGGGATCATACCACGGAAGGAGCGCGGCGGGTTGGTGGCCTTCAGAATCACAGCTACGAAAGAGAGCAGGATACCAATGATAACCCCATAAATGGTTCCGAGACAGAGTACACTGAAACCGGCAGCATGAAGATGTAGAATTCTGTACGGCTTACTTTGAAAAGACGTACAGCCAGATGGGTTTCCACCACATCCATCAAAGCAGAGATCACTATGGCTGTCAGTACAGGAACCGGAAGATATCCGATAAAACCGGTGCCGAAAAGAAGGATCAGAGCATGGTAATCCCGGCAGTGATGGAAACCGCCTGAGATTTTCCACCGTACTGTTCATTGAGGGAGGTGCGGGAGATACTGCCGTTTACCGGGCAGCAGCCTACTGCGGCGGCAGCAATATTTCCGGCGGCACAGGCCAGGATTTCCTGACGGTCGTTCAGCTTATAATCATTGCGGAACGCAAAAGTATTTTCTGCAAGAAGAGTTTCTGCCATAATGACAACGGCAACCATAAGACCGCGGCCTGCCGCCTGGGTCAGATCAACATTTCCGAAATCCGGGATCATCAGGGAGGGAAGCCCACGTTCTACAGACTGCAGGAGACTACGCCTTTTTCGTCTACATGAAAAACAATAGTGGAAAGAACACCCAGAGCCATAATAACGATAGCCATGGGGAATTTTGGTGCCAGCTTTTTAAATGTGCGGATCAGCACCAGAGTACCAAGCCCCATGAAGAGGGAAAGCCAGCTGATATTTTTGGCGGCAGCGAAAATATGCTCTGTCAGTTCCAGGAGTTCTCCGGATCCTGCAGGACTTCCCATAAGTTTCGGGATCTGCATCAGGATGATGGTAACCGCGATACCGCTGATAAAACCGCCCATAACAGGTGTGGAGATAAAGTCCACGATCTTATCTGCGTGGAGCAGAAAGAAAATAAACAGCCACAGACCTGCAAAAAGTGCGATGGCAGGAACATAATCCATGGCAGCTTCCGATTCAGCAGCAATACTCAGAGTAGACAGTGCACCGCCTACAATAGCAGCGGGGGCAGCATCAACTCCGAATATAAACTGTCTTGAAGTGGAAAATAGAGCAAACAAAAGGATCGGCAGAACAGAACCGTACAGTCCGTATACCGCGGGGATCCCGGAAATCTGGGCATATCCCATAGAAATAGGGATGGAAACAGCTGCTATGATGATGCCGGAGAAAATATCTTTGGGAAGGTATTCCTTCCGATATCCACGCAGCGTGGAAAACAGGGAAAGTTTCATATAGTCACATCCTTTTCTGAAAAATATTTTCTATTATATACCAAAGAGAGTCTGCAGGAAAGAAGCAAAGCAAAGGTTCCGGGTGAAAAATCGTGGACAAAGAATAACTGCCATATTATAATAAATGCGAAATTGCAGTAACCGTAAGAGAATACAGGCTGCAAAACTGAGAAATCATCAATCATCAGGAAAGGTTAAGATATAAATGAAAAAAGCGATCATAGCAATGAGCGGCGGTGTAGACAGCTCCGTGGCAGCTCTTTTGACAAAGGAATCCGGTGACGAGTGCATCGGCGCTACCATGAAACTTTACAACAACGAAGATATCGGTGTCCGCAGGGAAAAGACCTGCTGTTCCCTGGACGATGTTGAGGATGCCAGAAGCGTAGCCTATCAGATGGATATACCTTACTACGTGTTCAATTTTACCGCAGATTTCCATACTGAGGTTATGGACAGGTTTGTGGAGGCCTACGAAAACGGCTGCACACCCAATCCATGTATCGATTGTAACCGATATTTGAAATTTGATAAAATGTTCCACCGTATGCAGGAGATCGGCTACGATTATATTGTAACCGGACATTATGCAAGAGTGGAGTACGATGAGAAACGAGGCCGCTACCTTCTGAAAAAAGCAGTGGACGATACAAAGGATCAGTCATACGTTCTCTATATGTTGACCCAGGAACAGCTGGCACATGTAAAGCTTCCGCTTGGAGGTCTCCGGAAGGACCAGGTCCGTGTCATTGCCGAAAAACATGGCTTTATCAATGCCAGAAAGCATGACAGTCAGGATATCTGTTTTGTCCCGGACGGCGACTATGCGAAATTTATTGAAAAGTATACAGGTAAAAAAACACCTGAGGGTGATTTTGTAGATAAAGAGGGAAACTATATCGGACGCCATAAGGGAATCATCCATTACACGATCGGCCAGCGTCGCGGTCTTGGCATTCCGGCAGCCAGTCGTCTTTATGTCTGTGAAATCTCTCCGAAGACCAATACGGTAGTTCTCGGGGACAACGCAGATCTTTTCAGCAGTGAACTTGAGGCAGACAGTGTAAATCTGATTTCTGTGGACAGTTTAACTGAGCCGAAAAGAGTGACTGCCAAGATCCGTTACCGTCACAAAGAGCAGCCTGCCACTGCATGGCAGACACCGGATGGTATCCTTCATGTGAAATTTGATGAACCGCAGAGAGCCATCACAAAAGGTCAGGCTGTGGTGATGTATGACGGAGATGAGGTTGTAGGTGGTGGCGTTATAAATAAAATCTATAGCCAGTCATAAATAAAGGTGAGAACCTAAACAGATAAATCCCATTGACATACTAGGAAAATGGTGATATGATTGCATCATCAAAAAACGGAGCACACAAAACAAGGTGAGCAACGTGATGATCAGGAGGAAATCATGAAGGTTTTACAGAAGTCAACAAGGGTGTTTATCGAAGAAAAGCGAATGTGTTGTTGTCGCTGATAAGCAGATGATCATAAGATAAGAAATTACTATTTTATCGAATATAAGAATAAAAGAAAAGAGGACAAACACATGAGCAAAATTACAAGAGATCAGAAGAAAATTCAAATTTGAAACATTACAGCTTCACGTAGGACAGGAACAGCCGGATCCGGTTACAGATGCAAGAGCAGTACCGATCTACCAGACTTCTTCCTATGTATTCCGCAACTGCGATCATGCAGCAGCACGCTTCGGACTTGCAGATGCCGGTAACATTTACGGACGTCTTACAAACCCGACAGAGGACGTATTCGAGAAGAGAATCGCAGCACTTGAGGGTGGTTCCGCAGCACTTGCAGTAGCATCCGGCGCAGCAGCTATCACATACACAATCGAGAACCTTGCACAGCAGGGAGATCATATTGTAGCAGCCAAAAATATTTACGGCGGTACAACAAACCTTCTGGAGCATACGCTTCCGGCATACGGAATCACAACAACATTTGTTGATGTATTCAATCTCGAGGAAGTGGAGAATGCGATTCAGGAGAACACAAAAGCTGTTTATATTGAGACTCTTGGAAATCCAAATTCTGATGTTGTAGATATTGAGGCTCTTGCAAAAATTGCTCACAAACATAAAATTCCGCTTGTTGTAGATAATACATTTGCAACACCATACCTCGTAAGACCGATTGAGTACGGCGCAGATATCGTTGTTCATTCCGCAACAAAATTCATCGGTGGCCACGGAACTACTATTGGTGGTGTGATCGTAGAGAGTGGTAAGTTCGACTGGGAGGCATCCGGTAAATTTACATCTCTTACAGAGCCAAACCCAAGCTATCATGGCGTAAGCTTCACAAAAGCATGCGGACCGGCTGCATTTGTTACAAAGATTCGTGCGATTCTTCTTCGTGACACAGGAGCAACAATTTCTCCGGTGAGCTCTTTTATCTTCCTTCAGGGACTTGAGACATTGTCACTCCGTGTAGAGCGTCATGTTGAGAACGCACTGAAGGTTGTACAGTATCTGAATGCTCATCCACAGGTAGAGAAGGTTCATCATCCGTCTGTATCCGCAGATCCAAGCCAGCAGGAGCTTTATAAGAAATATTTCCCCAACGGCGGCGGTTCCATCTTTACATTCGAGATCAAAGGAGATGCGCAGAAGGCAAAGGATTTCATTGATAACCTTGAACTGTTCTCACTTCTTGCAAACGTTGCAGATGTGAAATCCCTTGTTATCCATCCGGCTACTACAACACACAGCCAGTGCACAGAGGAAGAGCTTCTTGATCAGGGAATCAAGCCAAACACGATCCGTCTTTCCATCGGAACTGAGAATATCGATGATATCATCCAGGATCTTGATGAGGCATTCAAGGCTGTCCAGTAAATAAGACAATTAAATAAGAAGAACACCTTCTGAAATCAATAGCACAGAAAAAATTTGCCCCGGGACATATGAGAACATAGTCCCGGGGCAGATTTTTTGTGCGTTTATCTGGAAAATCCAAAAGTGGGAAGATCCGTGTCGATGGCACTGAGGATGCATGGATCATGTGCGATTTTTTTCAGGCGGATCCCGATGCTACAAGTTCTTCTAATGTTCCAAAGGTATATCCCATCTCTTCCCATTTTGTCAGTAGCTCATCCAGAATGGAAGCATTGGTGGAAGAGGTGCTGTGCAGCAGCACGATGCACCCGGATGGATCCGTCCCAGAAGCTTTTCAAAAGCTTCTTCTTTCGAAGGCTGCTTATCCTGATACCAGTCCACATAAGCCAGACTCCAGAAAAAGGTGTGGTATCCATCTCTTTTGCCATCTCTAAATTTTCCACGCTGTAAATGCCCTGGGGCGGGCGATAAAATTTTGTCATTTCTTTTCCGGTGGCTTCCTTATAAAGAACCTCCA
>ENA-OQAZ01000696-OQAZ01000696.1-human-gut-metagenome-genome-assembly--contig:-NODE-696-length-18224-cov-2.508151_pt1 | contig 18224 bp, 26 predicted proteins | sample MGYA00242737_ERZ504531 | MGnify/ENA primary metagenome ERZ504531 (study PRJEB26092, sample SAMD00036244) | human gut metagenome | host: Homo sapiens | study: EMG produced TPA metagenomics assembly of... | reverse complement strand
TCTGAAAAAAAAGTAAAAATAAAAAATTTAAAAATATTGACAAAGCAAAGCAGTGATGTGCTATATTAAATGAGTCGCGAAAATGCAGCAGGCTGCCTTGGCTCAGTTCGGTAGAGCGTCGCTTGGTAAGGCGGAGGTCGGCGGTTCGATTCCGCTAGGCAGCTATATATTTAAGAAGCAGAGTTGTATTTCCGGTTGGAAGGTACAATGTCTGCTTTTTTTCACTTGTCCGTGTGTAGAAAGTGTGATAAACTAAAGGACATGAATCAAAACTGTCTACAGGACAATGATTGAGATGCATGACAAAAAAAGACTGCCATATAATGGCAGATTATGAAGTAATAGAGAGATGCGAGGAGGAACTTCAATGGCAGAAGAAGCTGTATCAAAGAATTTTATAGAACAGGAAATTGAAAAAGATCTTGCAGAAGGCGTATACGATCATGTATGTACCCGTTTCCCACCGGAACCGAACGGATACCTTCACATCGGACATGCAAAGTCTATCCTTTTAAACTACGGACTTGCACAGAAGTATAACGGAACTTTCCATATGCGCTTTGACGATACCAACCCGACAAAGGAAAAGACAGAGTTCGTTGAGTCTATCAAAGCGGATATCAAGTGGCTGGGTGCTGATGGGGAGATCACCTTTACTTTGCATCTGATTATTTTGATCAGATGTATGAGTATGCGATCAAACTGATCAAGAAAGGAAAAGCTTATGTCTGTGACCTGACAGCGGATCAGATCCGAGAGTACAGAGGAACTCTGACAGAGCCGGGAAAGGACAGTCCGTACCGTGACAGAAGTGTGGAAGAGAACCTGGAGCTTTTTGAAAATATGCGTGCAGGCAAGTATGCAGACGGAGAGAAGGTTCTCCGTGCGAAGATTGATATGGCATCACCGAATATCAATATGAGAGATCCGATCCTCTACCGTGTAGCCCGTATGACACATCACAATACGGGTGATAAGTGGTGCATCTACCGATGTACGATTTTTGCACATCCGATCGAGGATGCAATCGAAGGAATTACACATTTCTATCTGTACACTGGAATTTGAAGATCACAGACCACTTTATGACTGGGTAGTAAGAGAATGTGAATTTGCAAATCCACCGCGTCAGATCGAATTTGCAAAATTATACCTGACGAACGTAGTTACAGGAAAGCGTTACATCAAGAAACTTGTAGAAGATAAGATCGTAGACGGATGGGATGATCCGAGACTGGTTTCCATCGCAGCACTTCGGCGCCGTGGATTCACACCGGAATCTATCAAGATGTTCGTTGACCTGTGTGGAGTTTCCAAAGCACAGAGCTCTGTAGATTATGCAATGCTCGAGTACTGCATCCGTGAGGATCTGAAGCTTAAGAGAGCACGTATGATGGCAGTTCTTGATCCGATCAAGCTTGTGATCGACAATTATCCGGAAGGACAGATTGAATATCTGGATGCACCGAATAATCTTGAGAATGAAGAACTTGGAAGCCGTCAGCTTCCATTTGGAAGAGAGCTTTATATTGAGAGAGAAGACTTTATGGAAGAGCCTCCGAAGAAATATTTCCGTCTGTTCCCAGGCAACGAAGTACGTCTGATGAATGCTTACTTTGTAACCTGTACAGGATTTGAAAAGGATGAAGACGGTAATGTAACTGTTGTACATTGTACTTATGATCCAGAGACAAAGAGTGGTTCCGGATTCACAGGAAGAAAAGTAAAAGGAACGATCCACTGGTAGAGGCAAGTACAGCACTTCCGGCAACCGTAAGACTGTATGAGAACCTGATCGACGAAGAAAAGGGTGTCTACAATAAAGAAGACGGTTCCCTGAACCTGAATCCGAATTCTCTTGCAGAGAAAGAAATCTTTGTAGAATCAAATTTTGCAGATGCAAAAGCATATGATAGCTTCCAGTTTGTACGTCAGGGATATTTTTGCGTGGATTCTCATGATTCGTCTAAAGAACATCTGGTATTTAACAGAATCGTTTCGCTGAAGAGTTCATTCAAGCTGCCAAAATAAAGAAAGCAGTCTTGCTCAGAATTTAATTGTAAATAATGTGTTAGTCGACAGTTTTTGAAAAGAAATGGCAATGAAAAACCCGGTAAGAATGAAAAATTCTTCCGGGTTTTGGTTTTATGCAGAAAATGATAAGCTGTAAGAAAAGTTCTTTCTTAAACTTCTTCTGAAGCCGGATCGGATTCTTCGGAATCAGTTTCCGGTGTCTGGAAAGCGGCTACTGGTCCGGCTTCTGCATCGTCAGTTTTTTCTTCAGACTCTTCAGAGGTTTCTTCCTTTGCAGAAGATGGAGTAAGAGTTGTGTAACCACGCTCAGGCACTTCGCCAAGATCATCATCCAGTTCAAAATCATCCTCTTCAAAAGTATCATCGAACTCGTCTTCCGGTTCTTCATTATGTCGGTTCTTTAACCAGTAATATGCACCGGCACCAGCTGCGCCTGCGGCAGTCAGTCCGAGCAGGATTTTACCAAAATTTTTAGCCATGTTGCTGCTCCTTTCTTGATCTCGTCCTGTCAGAGATATGGCAGATGAGATAGTTCGTCATGAAATATAGTATACATGAATAATTTTATTGTAATACTTTTATTTGAAAAGGGAAAGTAAAATATTTATAAAAGAACCAGAAAAACAACAAAAATAAGGAAGTGTTGTACGATTATAAGCAGCTGGAATGTTGTGAAAGAATAAAAATTGTGTTACGATATAAAATAGTATCTAAAGAGAGGAAGACCGCGCATGAGAGAAATTACAAAATACCATGATACCAGTAAGACAGTCAAAGAACGTGCCAAGACAAAAGTATTTGGTGCAGTGTACAGCCATACCGCGATTATTCTTCTGCTGATTCTTCTTCAGATTGGTATTATGGTTCTCACTTTTACATATCTGGGAAATTACAGTACCTATATGAACGGAGTGATATCGCTTCTTTCTTTTATCACAGCGATTTATATTTTCAATGAAAAAGGGAATCCGGCGTTTAAGATGACGTGGATCCTGTTTGTGTTCCTTGTCCCGGTGGTCGGAGTTGGATTTTATCTGTTTACAAAAGCAGGAATCGGAACCAAATATCTGGGTGCCAGATTGGAGAAGCTTCGAGTGGAGACTGAACCTTATATGCAGCAGAATGAATATGTCGTCCATGCGATGAAAGGTGGAAGGGTTGCAAACGCCAATCTGTCACATTTCCTTTATAACCAGGTGGGATTTCCGACTTATGGGAACTCACAGGCACAGTATTTTCCACTGGGAGATGACAAATTTCCGGTTCTGATCGAAGAACTGAATAAGGCAGAAAAATTTATTTTCATGGAATATTTTATTATCGGAGAAGGATATGTGTGGGACACTGTTCTGGAGGTTCTGCGTAAAAAGGTGAAAGAGGGCGTGGAAGTACGCCTGATGTATGACGGAACCTGCAGTATCAGCCTTTTGCCGTATGAGTATCCGAAGCAGCTTCGGGAATATGGAATCCAGTGCAAGGAATTTGGACCGATCGTACCCATCCTTTCTACCAGCCAGAATAATCGGGATCACCGGAAAATCTGTGTGATTGACGGAAAGGTTGCATTTACCGGAGGTGTCAATCTGGCAGATGAATATATCAACAAGAAAGTCCGGTTCGGACACTGGAAAGATACAGCGATCAAAATCGAAGGTGATGCCGTGCAGAGTTTTACCATGATGTTCCTGCAGGTGTGGAATATTACGGAGAGACAGCCGGAGGATTATGCAAAGTATCTGACAGAAAAGCAGCCGGGATTCAGCCGCAAAGATGGTTATATCATCCCATACGGAGACAGTCCGTTCGATCATGAAAATGTAGGAGAAGAAGTGTATTTCCACATTCTGAATCATGCGAAGAAGTATGTGCATATTATGACACCGTATCTGATCCTGGACAATGAGATGATTGATGCGCTGACAAGAGCTGCAAAAGGTGGAATAGAAGTGCAGATTATTATGCCACATATTCCGGATAAGCCGTATGCATTTTATCTTGCGAAGACTTATTATGAGGAACTGATCGCAGGTGGGGTAGAGATCTATGAATATACGCCTGGATTTGTTCATGCAAAAGTATTTACTTCAGACGATGATACGGCGACAGTAGCAGTATCAATCTGGATTACCGCAGTCTTTATCTGCATTTTGAATGCGGTGTTTTCATTTACCGCAATCCGGTTGTGCGTGATATTGAAAAGGACTTCCAGGATACACTGGCAAAATGTCAGAAGGTGACGATGACGGAGGTCAGAAACCGGAGTACTTTTGTGAAAATATACGGTCAGGTTTTAAGACTTGTGGCACCGCTGATGTAGCAAGACTGTTACGGAGCATAAAATCAAGAAAAATACGGAATTTTCGGGAAGTAGCTGAAAATAAGAGTGTACTTTTTATTTGAAATGTAGTATAATTCAATCGGTGTCTTTATAAGGGACATTGATTATATTTATAAGTAGGAGTTATCCCGATGAAAAGAGGGATGACACTGTGGAGATATTTCACAGATAGCCAAGAACACGCAGGAGGATTTATTATGGTTAAAGCAGTAGTAGGTGCGAACTGGGGAGACGAAGGAAAAGGTAAGATCACAGATATGCTTGCCGAAAAAGCAGATATTATCATTCGTTTCAGGGTGGAGCAAATGCCGGACATACAATTATCAATGATTACGGCAAATTCGCTCTTCATACATTACCGTCAGGAGTTTTCTACGGACATACAACCAGTATCATCGGCAATGGTGTCGCTGTAGATATCCCGGTTCTTTTCAAGGAAATCCAGTCAATCATTGACAGAGATGTTCCGATGCCGAAGATTCTGGTGTCAGACCGTGCACAGATGGTGATGTCTTATCACAAGAATTTTGATGCATATGAGGAAGAGAGACTGGGCGGAAAGTCGTTCGGATCTACAAAGTCTGGTATTGCACCGTTTTATTCAGACAAGTATGCAAAGATTGGTTTCCAGATCAGTGAGCTTTTCGAGGATGAAGCTGAACTTAGAGAAAAGGTAAACCGCATAGCAGAACAGAAGAACGTCATGTTGGAACATCTGTATCACAAACCGTTAATCAATCCTGATGATTTATATAAGGAACTGATGGAATACAAAGAAATGGTAGCACCGTATGTATGTAACGTTTCTCTGTATCTTAACGAAGCACTCAAGGAAGGTAAAGAAATTCTTCTTGAAGGACAGCTTGGAACATTAAAGGATCCGGATCATGGAATTTACCCAATGGTAACTTCTTCTTCTACACTGGCAGCTTACGGTGCAATCGGTGCCGGAATCCCGCCGTATGAGATCAAACAGATCGTTACAGTATGTAAAGCCTACTCAAGTGCAGTAGGAGCAGGTGCCTTTGTAAGTGAGATCTTTGGCGAAGAAGCAGATGAACTCAGAAGACGTGGTGGAGACGGCGGAGAATTCGGCGCAACAACAGGTCGTCCGAGACGTATGGGATGGTTTGACTGTGTAGCATCCAAATATGGATGCCGTATGCAGGGAACTACAGATGTAGCATTTACTGTTGTCGACGTACTTGGATACCTGGATGAAATTCCGGTATGTGTAGGATACGAGATTGACGGAGAAGTTACAACAGAATTCCCGACAACACATCTTCTTGAGAAAGCAAAACCAGTACTCAAGACACTTCCGGGATGGAAATGCGACATCAGAGGAATCAAGAAATACGAAGATCTTCCGGAGAACTGCAGAAACTACATCGAATTTATCGAGAAAGAGATCGGATATCCGATCACAATGGTTTCTAATGGACCGGGAAGACATGATATCATCTTCAGAAATAAATAGGAATGTAAAAATAGGGCAGGACTTTTTTAGTCCTGCCTCATTTTTTTATGGCGAATTATCAAATTGTGATAATGGTTGGTTATGTATTACAGTAAGTACACTCCGCGGGATGCGGCTTCTTCGAGGACGTCGTCCGGCCAGATGGAGGACTGGACTTCTCCGATGTGGGCTTTGCGGAGATAGAACATACAGATTCGGGACTGTCCGATTCCGCCTCCGACTGTGTACGGAAGTTTTCCGTTCAGTAATGCTTTCTGGAAATCCATCTCGGCGCGTTCTTCGCAGCCGGCTTCCTTTAACTGACGGCGGAGTGCATCTTCATCGACACGGATACCCATGGAAGAAAGCTCCAGTGCGATATCGAGTACCGGATAGTAGACGATGATATCACCGTTCAGTTCCCAGTCATCGTAGTCCGGTGCACGTCCGTCATGACGCTGTCCGGAGGCAAGGGTCTTACCGATCTGTTTGATGAATACGGCACCTTTGGCTTTGGCAAAGTGGTATTCACGTTCCTTTGGTGTCTTGTCAGGATACATGGTTTCCAGTTCCTGGGATGTGATGAAGCTGATTTCATCCGGAAGGAATTCTTCAATATAATTGTAACGGCGTGCCATGTAGGCTTCGGTTTCTTTGAGTGCACTGTATACTTTTCCTACGGTGTATTCCAGTGTCTCCATGTTGCGTTCTTCTTTGGAAATTACTTTTTCCCAGTCCCACTGGTCAACATAGATGGAATGGATGTTGTCAGTATCTTCATCTCGGCGGATAGCGCTCATATCAGTATAAAGTCCTTCTCCTGAATGAAAGCCGTAGCGCTTTAAGGCGTAACGTTTCCATTTTGCAAGAGAGTGGACGATCTCAACTTCGCGGTCTTCCTGTTCTTTGATGCCAAATGCAACCGGGCGTTCTACTCCGTTCAGGTTATCGTTCAGTCCGGATTCCGGGCGGACGAAAAGAGGAGCGGATACACGCGTCAGATGCAGAGATTTGGCAAGTGCGCGTTCAAAGTGGTCTTTTACTTCTTTGATAGCCACTTCAGTCTCGCGGATCGTAAGTGGAGAATGGTAATTCTCCGGTATCTGCAAATTGTTCATGATGTTCTTCCTTTCTTACTACTCACTATGTCTAGTTTAGTGAATTGACGTGGTGTTGTCAATCATATTTTCTTAAGAAACAACTTATGATTTTTTTAGAGAATCTCCATAGTAAGGTCACAGAACACGGCTATACTCTTAAAATAAAAAAGAAAAAGTCATAAATCAGAAAATAAGAACATATATTAAAGATGTCGGGGAAATGCCGGATGAGGCTTATACCAGAAGGCAGACAGACGAAAAAACTGTAGACAGGAGGTAACAAGATATGCAGAAAGAGAAGAATATCAGCACACAGGAAGTCATTTCCATGGAAGAATATCTAAATAAGAGACAGAAGATCAGAGAACAGGAGAAAAAACGATTCGGTGGCAGATTCGGCGAAGAAAAAAGCCCTGCCTGGATGATGGCAGAGCTTTATGTATGAGATGTTAATATTCACTGTGAAAGTCGTCATCATTCCTGTGGATCAGACGATAAACCAGGATATAGGCGTAACTCATAACCGGCACAAGGATCGTGCAGGCAACAGATGCTTTCAGAAGTCCTAATGATCTGGATTTGTCGATAAATGCAAATACCAGAGTGCTGACGTACATCAGGAACAGAAGAATTGCACAGATAAGAGCTGCAAAACGCTTGAATTTTTTCATAACAACCACCTTCGTACTATACTTTATCTCTATTATATAGATAAAAAACAATTTCTACAAGAAAATGTTTTGCAAACAGTCGAAAAATGCTGTATGATATATGGAGTGATAAAGAATAAAAAGGAGAATTTACAGTATGAGTACATTATTAGAACAGTGGAGAGATACCGCTTACTCGAAAGAGATGGATAAAGCTTCTCTGCAGAAGTTCTGGGGAACCTATTTCCAGACTGAAAAAGAGATCTATGAAAGCTGCTTGAGAATCCAGACGAAGAAGTAAAAGGAACTGTAAAGGAACTTGCTGAAAAATATGGCATTAATGTATTTACAATGACAGGATTCCTTGATGGAATCAACGACAGCCTGAAAGTGGCTAATCCAATTGAGACAATGGATGAGGACACTGAGGTAAGTCTTGCTTTTGATAAAGAACTGCTTTACAAGAATATGGTAGATGCAAAAGCTGACTGGCTGTATGAACTGCCACAGTGGGATAAGATCTTTACAGAAGAAAAGAAAAAAGTCCTTTACAAAGAACAGAAAAAACGCACGTACAATCCACGTGGAAAAGAAAGTTTATCCAAACGATCCATGTCCGTGCGGAAGTGGTAAAAAATATAAAAAATGCTGTGGTAAGAACAAATAGGTTCTGATAGAAATTTTCAATACATTTTTTGAACGTGTTGACAAATGAAAATCCCATGGTATAATGTTAGCAAATGCGATGAAGAGAAGAGTAGAACGCAGGAAGAATCCCAGAGAGAGAGGTCTTAGGCTGAGAGCCTCTTATTACAGAAGCGTTTGAAGACCACCTCCGAGCGGCTGTAAAACAGTCCGGCTGGATACCGTTATCATCCACAAAGAGGTCCTGGAAATCAGGACAAGCGGGGTGGAACCGCGGGTATACAAAGTAACTCGTCCTCTGCAGCAGATATTTCTGTTGCAGAGGTTTTTTAGTTTACAGAAAGGATGATCTGATGGAAAGTATTTACGATTGTTTCAAGTTGAACAATGATATGAAAATCCCATGCGTTGGTTTTGGAACCTACAAAGCGGCAGAAGGGAATAACGTGGAGATTTTAAAGACTGCCATAGAAGCAGGATATCGCTATTTTGATACCGCATCCTTTTATCAGACCGAAGAGTTTGTAGGTCAGGCGATCCGTGAAAGCAATCTTCCAAGAGAGGATTTCTTCCTTGTATCCAAAATGTGGAAAGATGAAATGGGATATCAGCAGACAAAGGATGCATTAGAAAAGAGTCTGAAAAGACTTGGTACCGATTATCTGGACATCTATCTGATCCACTGGCCAAGACCGTCGGCTGACTGTGAGAACTGGAAAGAACTGGATCTTGAGACCTGGAGGGCGATGGAAGAACTTCAGAAAGAAGGGAAGATCCGGGGACTTGGACTCAGCAACTTCCTTCCGCACCATATTAAGAACATTCTGGAGAATGGAACTGTAAAACCAGTTGTCAACCAGCTGGAACTGCATCCGGGTTATATGCAGCAGGCTGCTGTGCAGTATTGTAAAGAGCATGGTATTCAGATGCAGGCATGGAGCCCGATCGGAAGACGGCGGATTCTGGAAGATGGACTGATCCTTGAACTTGCCGGAAAGTATCAGGTTTCACCGGCGCAGCTGTGTCTGAGATTCCTGCTTCAGAATGATATCATTCCGCTTCCGAAATCATCTTCGATGGAGCGGATGAAACAGAATATGGATCTATTCCATTTTGAGATCAGCGAAGAGGATGTATCGAGACTGGCAACTATGCCACAGGCAGGATGGTCAGGAGAACATCCGGATCCGGAGCTTGCACAGAAAAATGTTGTATAATCAGAAATTATAAAATAAAGAGAGGAACAAAAAGACTATGAAAATCACATTAAAAGATGGATCAAGCAAAGAATATGCACAGAGCATGTCTGTAATTGATATTGCAAAAGATATCAGTGAAGGACTTGCAAGGGTTGCAACAGCAGGAGAAGTTGACGGAGAAGTTGTTGATTTAAGAACTGTGATCGACAAAGACTGTGAGCTGAACATTCTTACATTCAATGATGAAAAAGGAAAAGGTGCATTCCGTCACACAACATCTCACATTATGGCACAGGCAATCAAGAGACTGTATCCGGATACAAAGCTTGCAATCGGACCTTCTATTGAGGATGGATTCTATTACGATATCGATCGTGAGACTCCACTTGTAGCAGAAGATCTGGAAAAAATCGAAGCTGAGATGAAGAAGATCGTGAAGGAAGATCTTCCAATCAAGCAGTATACAATGCCAAGATCTGAGGCAATTGCATATTTCAAAGAAAAAGATGAACCATATAAAGTGGAACTGATCGAAGACCTTCCGGAAGATTCCGTAATCAGCTTCTATTCACAGGGAGAATTTACAGATCTTTGTGCAGGACCTCACCTGATGAGCACAAAACCGGTAAAAGCATTCAAACTTACAAGCCTTGCAGGAGCTTACTGGCGCGGAAGTGAAAAAAATAAGATGCTTCAGAGAGTTTATGGTACTTCTTATCCGAAGAAAGCAGAGCTTGAAGAATATCTGCATATGATGGAAGAAGCAAAGAAGCGTGATCATAGAAAACTTGGAAAAGAACTTGGACTTTTCATGATGAGAGAAGAAGGACCAGGATTCCCATTCTTCCTTCCAAAAGGAATGGAACTGAAGAACCAGCTGCTTGATTACTGGAGAGAGATCCACAAAAAAGCCGGATATGTTGAAATTTCAACACCAATCATGTTAAGCCGCCATCTCTGGGAAACATCAGGACACTGGGATCACTACAAAGACAACATGTATACAACTGTGATCGATGATGAAGATTTCGCCATCAAACCGATGAACTGCCCGGGAGGAATTCTTGTATATGAATCTGAACCACGTTCATACCGTGACCTTCCGCTCCGTATGGGAGAACTTGGACTGGTCCACCGTCATGAAAAATCAGGACAGCTTCATGGACTGATGCGTGTAAGATGCTTTACGCAGGATGATGCACATATCTTCATGACACCAGAGCAGGTACGTGATGAGATCAAAGGCGTTGTAAAACTGATCAATGAAGTTTACAGCCTGTTTGGATTTAAATACCATGTAGAACTTTCTACAAGACCGGAAGACAGCATGGGAAGCGATGAAGACTGGGATATGGCTACAAAAGCCCTTCGCGGCGCATTGGACGATCTGGGACTTCCATATGTAGTAAATGAAGGAGATGGAGCGTTCTACGGACGAAGATCGACTTCCATCTGGAAGACTCTATCGGAAGAACATGGCAGTGTGGAACCATCCAGCTTGATTTCCAGCTTCCGCTCAGATTTAACCTTGAATACACAGGAGCAGATGGTGAGAAGCATCGTCCGATCATGATCCACCGTGTAATCTTCGGATCGATCGAAGATTTATCGGTATCCTGATCGAGCATTTTGCGGGAGCATTCCCGACATGGCTTGCACCGGTACAGGTTAAGGTACTTCCGATTTCAGACAAATATATGGATTATGCACAGAAGGTTCTGGATGAACTGAACAATTCAGGTGTTCGTGCAGAGATTGATACACGTGCAGAGAAGATCGGATACAAGATCCGTGAAGCACAGATGAAGAAGATCCCGTACATGCTGGTTGTCGGAGCAAAAGAAGAAGAGGACGGACTGGTATCTGTAAGAAGCCGTTTGAAGGGGATGAAGGACAGAAGACACTGGCTGACTTCCTTGCGGCAATCAAGATGGAGATCCAGGCCAAGACAGCAAGAGAAGTAAAAAAAGAAGACGACAAATAGAGATTTAAATAAAATCTGAATAAGAAATAAAATTTTCGGGCATAATGATACTGATTTTCAAAAAGGAGGTAACATTATGCCTGAATTAAAATGTACAGTACAGACATGTATGCACAACAAAAGATTTTTATTGTGATCTGAACGCAATTACGGTGGGAGGAAAATCTGCACGGAAAGCTGCAGAGACAAGCTGTGACAGCTTTGAAGAAAGAAAAAGCGGAACCTACAGCAATGTGACAGGTGAGGCGGGTCCGACAAGCAAGATCGACTGCAAGGCCACGGAGTGCCAGTATAATAAGGAATGCCAATGCCATGCAGGAAAGATCAGTGTGGAGGCAGCCAGGCATGCAGCTGTGATGAGACGGAATGTGCAACTTTCAGTTGTGGATGTGCGTAGATGAGATTGATGGGTGTGGGAGAGTTTCTCCTGCACCTGTTTGTTTGTGTGCAAGGAATGAGAGAAAAGGTGCGAAAAGGATGGTTGGGGAGGTTGACGGGGGTGTTAGAAAGAAGGTATAATGAAAACTAGACTTTTGAAGAAAGACAGGGAAATTAAATGGAAAAAAAAGAAAATGTAGAGGAAGGGGTTTCAGAGAAGCCGGAAGAGAAGAAATCAGCAGCGTATTATGAGAAGCGTCCGGAATTTGGTAACAGAGGACCATCAAAGATTTTGCTTCATTTCAGGAAGGGGCTTACCTTTTTTCTTGTAATTGCAGCTTGTGTGATCTTTTATTTTCTGTTACTCCGAATAGATGATATATCAGTAGGTGTCAGTAAAGTAATTGATGTGTTAAAGCCGATCCTATACGGATGGTGATCGCATATTTGCTGAATCCGATCGTAAAGCAGATTGACTGGTGGCTGATTCCACAATTAAAAAAGAAAATGTCTCAGGAAAAGGCAAAGAAGGTTTCGCGTAGTGTCGGTGTTTTTGCAGCGCTGGTTATGCTGCTTGCTTTGATCCTGGCACTGTGCAATATGCTGATTCCGGAACTTTATAAAAGTATCCGTGACATGGTTCAGACTCTGCCGGGACAGATCAGTGATATGGTTACGAAGATCATAAGTATCCAGAAAGATACCAGTCCTGCCGGAGTCATGGCACGTAACCTGTTAGAAAAGGGATCGGATGCATTACAGAACTGGATCAAACAGGATCTTTTAACCAAGGTTAATGAAGTGATGTCAAACCTGACGGTTGGGATCATCAATTTTGTCAGTGAGATCCTGAATTTTCTGATTGGTCTTATTGTATCAGTCTATATTCTGTTCAGTAAGGAAACATTTTCCGCACAGAGTAAAAAGATCGTCTATGCAGTGTTCCGTACAGATCATGCCAATATGATCCTGCATCTGACAAAGAAAAGCAATGAGATTTTCGGTGGATTTATTATTGGAAAGATCATTGATTCTATGATTATCGGAGTGCTTTGCTTCTTTGGACTTACGCTCCTGAAGATGCCGTACATACTTTTGATCAGTGTAATCGTTGGTGTGACCAATGTCATTCCTTTCTTCGGACCGTATATCGGTGCTATTCCGAGTGCTGTTCTGATTTTGCTGAATGATCCGATCAAGGGCTTGTATTTCCTGATCTTCATTCTTGTGCTGCAGCAGCTTGATGGAAATGTGATCGGACCGAAGATTTTGGGCAATTCGACCGGATTATCTGCATTCTGGGTTGTATTTTCAATCCTGCTCGGAGGCGGTCTGTTTGGATTTGTAGGAATGATCATGGGCGTGCCTACATTTGCAGTAGTTTATTATATTATTACAATGCTGATCAATCATTTGCTGGAGAAGAAAAAGCTTCCGCTTCAGACTTCGGAGTATGGGGAAAAGAGTTATGTGGATGATAGCGGAAGATTTGTCAGAGAAAATCCGGAAGAAAATGATACAGCGGTAAAAAACGGGGAAAATAAAAAAGAGAGGAAGTAAGCAGAAATGCCAATTCGTGTACAGAATGACCTTCCGGTAAAAGAAATACTGGAAAAAGAAAATATATTTGTAATGGATGAGAACCGTGCGGTTCATCAGGACATTCGTCCGATCAAGATCGGACTTCTGAATCTTATGCCACTGAAAGAGGATACAGAACTTCAGCTTCTGCGCTCCCTTTCCAATACACCGCTGCAGGTTGACATTGTGTTTTTGGCAGTGAAAAATCATGTTTCAAAGAATACTTCAGCGAATCACCTGAACCGGTTTTATGAGAATTTTGAAAATGTAAAAGATCAGAAATTTGACGGATTTATCATAACCGGAGCACCGGTAGAGCAGATGCCTTTTGAAGAGGTGGATTACTGGGAAGAGCTTGTAGAGATCATGGAGTGGACAAAGACGCATGTTACTTCAACGATCCATCTCTGCTGGGGAGCACAGGCAGCACTTTATTATCATTATGGGATTAATAAAGTACAGCTGGACAAAAAGCTTTTCGGTATCTTTGAACATAAGGTTATGAACCGTAAGATTCCTCTGGTACGTGGATTTGATGATGTATTTTATGCACCGCATTCGAGACATACAGATGTGCCGATTGAGAAGATCCGTGCAGATGAGAGACTGATGATTCTGGCAGAGTCGGAAAAGGCAGGAGCATACCTTATCATGGCACAGAATGGAAGACAGATTTTTGTGATGGGACATCCGGAGTACGACGGGTGACACTGGATCAGGAGTATAAGCGGGATCTGAGCAAAGGACTTCCGATTGAAATGCCGGAGAATTATTATCCAGACAATGACAGCACACAGAAGCCACTTCTTACATGGAGAGCACATGGTAACTGTATGTATGCAAACTGGCTGAATTACTATGTTTACCAGGCAACCCCGTATGATATGGTGGGGACACCGGATTTTCATTAGGATTCAGATAGAATTTCATATACCGATATCCTGAAAGGCATATTAGAAAGTACTATGTTTCAGAAGAGAAATCCTTTGCTATAATAGGAAAGCAAAAATAAGCGGGAGGAAAAATATGTTATTGGAACAGAAAACAACTGATTTTTTGGAACAGCTCTCATCGTCAGCACCGATTCCGGGAGGTGGCGGTGCATCGGCAGCAGTCGGAGCGTTCGCATCAGCTTTGGGACTTATGGTTACAAATCTGACTATCGGAAAAAAGAAATATGCGGATGTTGAAGAAGAAATTCTAGAGATAAGAGAAAAACTTGAGCAGAAGAAGCAGGATCTGGTCCGGATGGTAGATGAAGATGCCGAGGCTTTTGAACCACTGGCAAAGGCTTACAGAATGCCAAAAGAGACAGAGGAAGAACAGGCAGAGAAGGAAAAAGTTATGGAGGCCGCACTTAAAAATGCGGCAGAAGCACCACTGTGTATCATGAAAACAATTGTAGATACTATGGAGATGATCCGGGTGCTGGGAGAAAAAGGAAGCAGGCTTGCTGTCAGCGATGCAGGAGTTGCAATCCTCTTTGCACAGGCAGCCCTTGAAGGAGCTTCTCTTAATATTTTTATCAATACAAAGATGATGAAGGATCAGGAAGAAGCTGAAAGACTGAATTATCTGGCTGATCAACTGATTGCGACAGGCAAAGAACTGAAAGAGACAACTTATGATGCTGTACTTAAGGGTATCAGACCATAACAGATAAGACAGACGGGAGGAAGACATGAGCATAGAAGAATGCGAGGGGCTGAAGTGGCAAAAGCCATGAAAGAAAAGCTGATCAGAGAAAGAGAAGAGTTGAATGCGGCGGGAGTAAATCCATGCCTTACGATCATTCGGGTAGGAGCGAAAGAAAATGATCTTGCCTACGAACGTGGAGCAAAAAAGAGAATGGAAATGATCGGAATCGAGTGCCGCATTGTAGAACTGCCAGAAGATATTTCACAGGAAGAATTTGAGGATGCTTTCTGTGAGATCAATAAAGATCCGGAGGTTCACGGGATTCTTTTGTTCCAGCCGCTTCCGGAGCAGCTCGATGTAGAGAAGATCAGACAGATGATCGACCCGGCAAAGGATATGGATGGAATGAGTCCTGCAAATCTTGCAAAAATATTCGAAGGTGACAGAAGTGCTTATGCGCCTTGTACTTCTGAGGCAGTGATGCACATTATGAATCATTATGGAATTGAACTCCAGGGGAAAAGAGTGACCGTCATCGGAAGAAGCATGGTTGTTGGAAAACCGCTTTCCATGCTGATGCTTGGACAGAATGCAACTGTAACTATCTGTCATTCACGCACAAAAGATCTGGCGGACAGATGTCGCGAAGCAGAGATAATAGTAGCTGCGATCGGACGGGCAAACCATATCACCGCCGATATGATCGCCGAAGGAGCGGTGGTAGCGGATGTCGGAATCAACGTACTGGAAGACGGAACCCTCTGCGGAGATGTGGACTACGAAAATGTCCGGGAAAAAGTATCCCATATCACACCGGTTCCGGGAGGAGTAGGAAACGTCACAACCTCTGTACTCGCCTCTCACGTGCTGCGTGCCGCCCGTACAGGTCAGAACGAACCCGGACAACGCAGAGGGTAACACCGCCTCTCTGTCGAACACAATACAAATGGGCGAAGAACAGTTACAACCGGTAACCCAGAGCGCCCCGGAAGAGAAAAAATCCTATAGATTCAACTTGAATCTATAGGATTTTTTTCTCCTCCGGCTCCGGGGTGGCATAGACTACATTTATTTTTCGCCCATCTCTGGTGGAATCTTTTCTAACAACTGTCGGATATTATCACGGATCAGTCGTTTATAATTATCAGGAAGCGGTGTGATCATATCCAGGATCTCGGCATTGATCGGATCCTTTGAATGAATTGAATCATCCAGGTAGTCACAGATCAGATAATCAAATTTGACATCTAATGCTTCTGAAAAATTAAGCATGGTTGCAAAGGATGTTGCCTGGCTGCCATTTTCAATCCGGCTTATCGTTGTCTCATCAAGATTTAGTTTTTCTGCTAGTGCTGCCTGTGTAAGACCGGCTTTGTGACGTGCCTGCCGAACGCGTGTACCGAAATTCTTTTCCATGCTGTTTATCTCTCCTTCATAAAAGTAGTGTAGCATTTCAATTTGAAAAAAGAATGATATTATACGCAAGTTAACTTTACAAAAACGCCATGATAGGATATGATTAAAAAAAGGGGGGGAGAGAAATGGATTGGGAATCGTACAGAACAGATATTGAGGCGATAAAGCTTGCGGTGAATGAATGTGAAAGACTTGGAGTGGATAAAGAAGAACTCCTCATAATCAGTATTTACCGTCTGTATGAATTTTATAAAACAGAAGACGACAGAGTCTATCTTCTGGGGGCATTATTGCATCTTAAGGCCTATCTTGAACTGGGGATGGAATATGAAAAGAACCGTAAAATCTTTTCATTGATTTTAGATAATTATGGAGTATGTTATCAGGATATTTTTCAGGGAGCGGAGGAAATAGAGTAGAAAAATCTGAAAAATTCCAAAAATCAGGTTGACAAACAGAGAATAAAGAGGTAATATATTAACCATAAATTGTAAAACCGTTGAGAAAGAGGAGTAGGTTATCGAACGATATCATAGAGAGCAGCAGGCGGTGGGATTGCTGTATGGAGTTGATAATTGAATGGACTTTCGAGGGCAGCCTGAAATCAGATAATTGAGAGTATGGTTTGTCGGGAACCAAACCCGTTATCAATAAGGGATGTATGTTAGTACATAAAAGAGGACAGGAAACTGTTAAAGTTGAGTGGTACCGCGTTAGTAGAAGATATTAGTCGCCTCAATCCGTAGAAGGATTGAGCGTTTTTTATTTCATAGGAAATTCCGAAGGAACTTCCTATGAAATAAAAAGTCTCCGGCAGGATGTTACATATGTATTCCTGTTGTGGTACGGCGCGGAATCAAGAAACACCTTCTCTTGAAAGCTAACAAAGAAAATTATTTATCAAGAAGAGGAGAACAAAATTATGAAAAAGAGAACAATCGCAGTATTATTAACAATGGCAATGGCAGCAACAATGATGGCAGGATGTGGAAGCAAGTCGGATTCCAAGACAGCAGATGGAGAAAAGAGCTATACAATCGGTATTTCCCAGTTTGCAGAGCACGGATCTTTAGATAACTGCCGTGAAGGATTTTTAGAGGGACTGAAAGAAGAAGGTATCGAGGAAGGAAAGAATCTGAATGTTGAATACAAGAACTCGGCAGCAGATATGGGAACTGCATCACAGATCGCAAGCAGCTTTGTATCCGATAAAGTAGATCTGATCTGCGGAATCGCAACACCAAGTGCACAGACAGCATACAATGCTGCGATGGATACGGATATTTCGGTTATCTATACTGCAGTTACAGACCCGAAAGCAGCAGAGCTTGCAGATGATAAAGGGAACCCGGTTGGAGAAGTCACAGGAACCAGTGATAAACTTCCGATTGAAGCACAGCTGAAAATGATCCGTGAACTTCTTCCGGATGCAAAGAAGATTGGTATCCTCTATACAACAAGTGAGGCAAACAGCGTATCTGCAATTGCTGAATACAAAGAAAAAGTCGGTGACTATGGATTTGAACTTGTAGAAAAGGGAATTACAAATACATCAGAAATCGCACTTGCAACAGACGATCTTCTGTCACAGGTAGACTGCATCAGCAACCTGACAGATAACACGGTAGTAAGCTCGCTTGCAACCATTCTGGATAAGGCAAATGCAGCAAATATCCCGGTATTCGGAAGTGAGATCGAACAGGTGAAGCTTGGATGCCTGGCAGCAGAAGGTCTTGATTATGTAGCACTGGCAAACATGACAGGTAAGATGGCAAGCAAAGGCCTCAAAGGAGAAAGAAAAG
>ENA-OQAZ01000695-OQAZ01000695.1-human-gut-metagenome-genome-assembly--contig:-NODE-695-length-18256-cov-3.807105_pt1 | contig 18256 bp, 23 predicted proteins | sample MGYA00242737_ERZ504531 | MGnify/ENA primary metagenome ERZ504531 (study PRJEB26092, sample SAMD00036244) | human gut metagenome | host: Homo sapiens | study: EMG produced TPA metagenomics assembly of... | reverse complement strand
GCTTTGCTGTTTTCTCCGTCGCCCTCGCTGCTCTGATTCCAGCATTTGAATGCTGTTTGTCAGGGGCAGCGGTCGGTTGGCGGATTTTTTCATTTTGGGGCTTGACTTTTAATAGTTAGTCTCCCTACTGCTCCATCTTCGCGGCGTTTCACATTCGCTCGTACATGAGTTATGTACTGTTGTGCTGTCTATTCAGTTTTCAAAGATCTTGAGGTCACGAGGATAGCGTGTCCTTCTAATAACCGTGAGGCTTTGAGCCTTTCTTTCAGGGGCGTTACAGACGATTTTTAAGGAAAGTCTCCATGTTCCGAAGGCCGCGCTGGATAGATTCGCTGACCGATGCAACGCTGACTCCTTCGCTCTTGGCAATCGCTGATTCTGTCAGTCCTAGGAAGTAGTAAGCATAGATGCGCTTGGCCTGCTTGTCCGGCAGAGCGGCAATCGCAGCGTGAAGCTGCTCCATCGTCACTTTGCGCTCATACAGCTCACAAGGGGTCATGGAAACGAAAAGGGCATCATACTCAATTCCGTCTCCGCGATCCAGAGAATAATGCGCCTTGTGGTAATATGTACGGCGGCGGTATGCGGCCTCCAGGCGGTCATGCTCTTTCATAACAGCGGCTACTTCATCAGGACCTCAATAATGTAATCGGTCTTATAAAAATCGGGATACTGCTCCCGCAGATTGATCTTGGTCATAATTTCCTCCATTTCAGTTGTTAGGGACAAAGGGCAACCGAAATGGCTATGGCGGAGAGCGACACCGTGGATGTTCGGGAAAATTCCCGTAAAATCGACAAAGAAAAACGTCAGACGGCCTTAATAGCTGTCTGACGCATTTTGTATGATATGTTGTACGATTGTGCGGATTATTTACGCTTGATTGCGCGTGTCCGTGTGTATAATTTCTCTTTGGTAGGTCATTGATTTTTTTAGGTAATCACCTACCTGAAAACCATAATTCTGCTGAAATAAATAACCGCCCATCGTAGACTCCTCAAACGGCAGTCACGGGCGGTAATGGAAATATGCCCTGCCGTGAAAGGCCGTTTTTTTTATTGGCCTCCCGTCAGCTTTTATGTATATTTTATCTTTCAAAAGTGCATGATAAACACATATCAATACGCGTGATTGGGTGATGGTAACTTCCTCTTACGCACGATAGAATGTAATAGAGGTGAGCAATCATGCCGGAAGATGTATTTGTATATTTGGGACAGTGCCTCAGAGATGCAAGAGAAGAATGTGGACTGACCCAACAGGAGCTTGCGGATCAAACCGGCAGAGGGCTTCGTCATCTCCAGGACATTGAAAAGGGCAGGAAAAATCCGTCTTACGATGTACTGGCATCCTTTATCAAGCGATTAGGCATTTCTGCTAATGAGCTGTTTTATCCTGACGCTTCGGAACAGGAAAAGCAAGTACAGCATTTCATGGGAAAGTTTCTGGCCTGTACCGAGGATGAGCGGCAGATTATCTTGAAAACACTGGATTGTATGGCGGAGCAGTTTATCAGCCGACGTTATAAATCCTCCGATCCGCAAAATTATGAATAAAACCAGCAGGGCAAAATGCAATTTGTTTCTGCTGGTTTTATTTTGCCTCCGGCAGTAGACGTAAATTTTCCTAGCCCAATCAATCGCCACTATTTTGTTTCCGGTATTCAGCCGGTGCAATCTTCATGACATCTCGAAATGCTGTTGCAAATTTACTCTGATTCTCATATCCAACCTGGCTGGCAATTTCTGCTATGGTTGCCTGCGTCTGACGAAGCAGAGCAGCGGCCTGTTTCATGCGGTACACTTTCATATAGGTTCCAATGGGCTGTCCATAAACTCCCTTGAACGTATCCTTTAAGGTTGCCGTATTGATAAGATACTCTTTGGAAAGTTCCTCAATCGTTGGCCGTTCCTGCAAGTTGGAGATAAGCCGCTTGTGAATGTCCCGTACAATCTCCACCTGGGGAGAAGTATATAACTCTCGCTGCTTTTCTTTATTTACATCCACCATACACAAGAATAAGAGAAGCTCCTGCACCTTCAGCATGAAGTATGGCTTTTGCAGGCGATCCGGTACGGAATACAGTTCAGAAAAGATATGCTCAATCTCATCCTTGGCCCGCATGACAAAGCATGCGCCATCGGCACAAAATTTGTTTTTGAAATCTGCAATACCAATACCGCTCTCGGCGAGGATTCCAGGCGGATTTTGAGAAACCAGCTCCAGATCAAGCACTACTGAGATTCCGCGATAATGTCTCAAAGGAAAGGCCATTTCAGAAGCACAGTTATCCATTGTATGAATGGAAAGATCCCCTTCTCCGAGGTACAGGCAGGAACCGCTTTGCAATACGCTCCCTTCACGCCCTTCCCGGCAATGATTGATCTCCAGCACATTCTTATCAATGGTTCCGTCCCAATAACAACTCGTTGCTTCAAAATCATTGTAAATAAGCTGGATACCGGGATAAACCTGATAGACTGTCATAAGCCCAGGCCATCCTCACAGTCCATTTTATAGACGGTGCAATATCCGTCATTATCTTTTGGAATAATCGCAGATAACCCCGTAGCATTGGTGATAGGGTTTTTGTTCATAGTATTCATTCCGTTATCTCGTATTTGTTCTGCCAGGATTCTCCTGGCGTCTTTTATTATATAGTTTTTTCTCATTTTATACCGCTCCAATCGGCAGGATGTGCAATCCAATCAGAAAGCAAATTCTATTATAGTGCAGCCCTGCCGAATGTGCAAATATACGAAAAAGCCGATGCCCTCCAAAACGGAAAACATCGGCTATATGCGGGATTTTATTTGCTGCAATATTCCTTTCCTACACAACCGGAACAACTGCCGCTACAACAAGAACCATTTTTGCGGTTCTTATGGATTTTTCGCACAGCCCATATTGCATAGAAAACAATCCCGATAAGGATTATACCAGTAACAAGCATCTAAAACTCCTTTCTGACTGGAAACTCACAACTTATTAGCTTTGGGTCTCCGATCCTCTTTTCAAAATCCAAAGTCCAAATGCGACCACTGATAAAATGGCCGCTGAACGAAGCACTTTTCCAAACGTCATATTCATACCTCACAGCAAAAGTCCAACACGATAAACCACAAAAGTAACAGCCCAGGCCACAACCAACTGGAACAGGGCCGAGAACAGCATCCACCTTGTACTGCCGGATTCCTTGCGAATTGTAGCTAGGGCCGCTGCACAGGAACGTAAAGCAGGCAGAAAATCATCAGGCAAAACGCATTGAGCTGTCCAAAACCGGCTGCACCCAGGATGCCGACCAATGTATCCATTCCCGCGCCGGAGTTGATATTGGGAATCCCAAACAGAACGGCACAACTGGACACCACAACCTCTTTTGCAGAGATGCCAGCAATCAGAGCAACCGCTATCTGCCAGAATCCCAGTCCAATCGGTGCAAAGATCGGTACAAGCCAATGGCCCAGGATAGACCCGAAGCTGTCTGCCATTTCCGTAGTATAGCCATGCGGCCCAAAGTTCAGGATCACCCACATGAGGATAGATGCTACAAAGATGGTAGTACCTGCTTTGGTAAGGTAGTCCTTTACCTTTTCCCATACATAGATTGCCACAGTTCTGGCGCTGGGGGCCTTATATTCCGGCAGCTCAATCAGCAGATAATTTTCCGATTTTCTCCGGTCAATCAAATGGATGATCGCCGCTACCAGGATAGCGACCACCAGGCCGATCAGGTACATGGAATAGGCCACGAGCATGGCGCGTTCCTGAAAGAACATCTCGGCAAACAAGATGTAGATTGGCAGACGGGCGCTGCAACTCATAAAGGGCGTAATCAACATGACCTTAAAACGGTCACGCCGGTTTTCCAAAGACCGTGAAGCCATGATTGCCGGAACAGTGCAGCCAAATCCCAAAATCATGGGGATAAATGCCCGTCCGGAAATTCCCAGCTTGCTCATAATCCTTCCATGACATACGCAACACGGGCCATATATCCGCTGTCCTCCAGAAAAGCCAATGCCAGAAACAGAATGAAAATGTTCGGCAGGAAAGTCAGGATACCGCCCACACCGGCGATGATGCCGTCTACCAGCAGGGAGCGCAGCACTGTTGTGGTCAAGCATTTTTGTAACACTTATGGCTAATAAAATCGGTGGATTGCAGTTTGGAATCTATCGGAACTGTCAGATTTCATCAAGGGTGTTTCACACCGCTGTCGCAGCTTTGCCCTTGACAAAAGCTAACCGTTCCGATTTTGAGTAATCAAGCAATCTGCTCGGGCAGCCCTTTTTTATCCTGCGATTCGTGCCTGATATGGCGTACGGTAACCGTTGGAGCTATGCGGGCGTACATGATTGTAGTGGACATAGGAAAATTCCTCCACTGCTTGGTAGAGTTCTTCCTCTGTTTTGAACTCATACAGATTTGTGCATTCATTCTTCAGTGTATTGAAGTAACGCTCCATCGGTGCATTGTCATAGGGATAACCTGCTTTGCTCATACTCTGCGTCACATTCACTGACTTGCAAAAATCAGTAAATGCCTTAGATGTATACTGTGAGCCCTGATCGGAATGCAGGATCAATTCTCCTTTGATAGCTGGCTGAGAATCCAATGCTTTCTGTAGAGTGCGGATGGCAAGATCACTGGTGATGTGCCGATCCGTTATGCTGGCAATGACACTTCTATCATGAAGATCAATAATACTGCAATTGTATCTCACATCATGGTTCTTCAAAAATAAGTATGTGAAATCTGTGCACCATTTTTGATTGATTTTATCCGACATAAAATTCTGCTGAAGTTTGTTTTCAAACACCTTGTGTGGTTTTCCCTGTTCATAATCTGTTTTTTGGGGACGAACGATGGATCTCAGTCCCAACTCCGCATTCATGTACTTATGTATGGTTGCAGGGCTGTAGTGATATCCCTTACGTGCCAGATAGACTGTCATGCTCCTGTAACCATCGACACCATTGTGTTCATGATAGATTTCATGAATCTGTGCCTGGACTTCTGCTTTATGGGCGTGATAATCCGCCTTCCGGTGTTTCCGGTAGTTATAGTAAGCGTTCGGATAAATTTTCAGCCGTCTAAGCAGCCAGCGGATACCGAATGTCTCATGATATTGGTCAATAAATCGATAAGCCTCTAATCGATTTCCTTTGCGAAGAATGCCGCTGCTTTTTTTAAGAAGAGATTCTCCTTTTTTGCTTCTTCCAATTCCTTACGGAGACGGAGGTTTTCTTTCATAAGTTCCAGATCATTAGGAGCATCTGGATTCTGCTGGGCTTTTGTATGGCATTCTTCGCTAAATTCAGCACACCATTTGGAGATACTGGCTTTTGATACACCATACTCTGCAGTGATGCTTTTGTAAGTACGTCCCTCTTCGATATGAAGGCGAACGATTTTCTTTTTAAATTCAGGTGTGTAACTTTGTGACATAATACTTCCTCTTTTCTCTGTAAGATGATTATATCTTATTAGCCACTTCTGTTACAACTTTATTATAGCACTTCAATCTACGATAACAGCTTCTACGAAGTGCAGAAGTACGTGAACCAGACCAACACGTGTACTCCACCATCTTCAACCTGCTCAGCGTGGATATCTGGAACGGCCTGTCCGAGGATCAGCAGAACATCATCACTGAGACCTCCAACGAGATGCAGGATTGGACCAACGAGTACTACTTCGCTCACAAGGACGAGTACCTCGAAAAGCTGAAGGAAACCGGTATGCAGGTGAACGAGGACGTTGACCGCGACGACATCAAGAACGCCATGATGCCCGCCATCGAGGAGTTCCTGAAGAGCCAGCCGGGCGATTTGTGGACCACCTATCAGGCAATCTGCGATCTGTCCAACAGCTAAACAGACCCTTTAAAAAAGTACATTTTCATCTGACCGTTCTCCAATAGTGGCCGCGCCGTTCTTGATGGGCGGCGCGGCTTGATTTGGAAAATACACACCTGAGTACGGAGGAATATCCAGAATGAAGAAAGTTTTGGACGTGCTGGATAGGCTGTTTCACTATCTGGCAGCCATCGGCTTTGGGTGCGTCACAGTCTGCGTGTTGGTGCAGATCCTTGCCCGCTATATTCCGGGAGTTACCGCTCCCTGGACAGACGAGATGACACGCCTGTTTTTCCAGTATACGATCATGATTGCCTGCCCCATGGCCATCAAGTACCATGAGTACGCATCCATCGATGTGATCGCAGCCCAAACACATGGCACCGGCCGTCACATCCTGAACCTTGTTTCGGATGCGGCCATCCTAATCGTGTGCCTCTTTGGAATCCCGCAGGCACGGACCTATTTCCGTGTTGGCACAAAGTCGCTTTCCACCTCTCTGCAGATCAACCTGGGCATCTTCTATGTGGTGCCGCTGGTCATTTTTATCCTGACTGCAATTTACGTAGTGCTGGATGCGATCAATGAAGTAAATCTGATCAGAAAGGGGGACAAAGCACAATGATCGGTGGCATGTTTATTCTGTTTCTGGTCCTGCTGCTGCTAAACGTGCCCATTGCGTTCTCTCTGGGTGCTTCTTCGCTGTTCTATCTGCTGACCTCCAATATGAACGCGGCGGTCCTGGCACAGAAATTCTATGCAGGCATCGACTCGTTCACCCTGCTGTGCATCCCCGGCTTCATGCTGGCTGGTGCTTTGATGAACGGCGGCGGCATCACCCGCCGCATCCTGAACTTCTGCAACGCCTTCCTGGGCCACTTTACTGGCAGCCTTGCGCTGGTGAACATCGTAGCATCCATGGTCTTTGCCGGCATTTCCGGTACGGCCATTGCGGACGTGTGCTCTCTAGGCGGTATGCTGATCCCCGCCATGGTGGAGGACGGCTACGACGACGACTTCTCGGTTGCAGTTACGGCTGCTTCCTCTGTGGTCGGCCCCATCATCCGCCCAGTGTGCCCATGGTCATTGCCGGTTCCTGCGTGAGCATCTCGGTTGGCAAGATGTTCCAGGCAGGCATCATCCCCGGTGTCCTGCTGGGTCTGGCACTGTGTGTACCCACCTACATTATCTCGGTCAAGCGCCACTACCCCAAGCACGAGCGTTCCAGCTGGAAGAAGCGCTTGGAAGTTACCAAAGATGCTATCTGGGCGCTGCTGATGCCCGTTATCCTGCTGGGCGGCATCCTTTCCGGTATCTTTACCCCCACCGAAGCTTCCATCGTGACCTGCGTTTACTCCCTGATTGTGGGCGTGTTCGTCTATAAAGAGATCAAGCTCTCGGATGTGCCCCGCATCGTTTACACCAATATGCGCTCCTGCTCTTCCATCATCATCCTGATTGGTCTGGCAAACGTGTTCGCATTCATCCTGACCAACGAGCGCATCCCGCAGAAGGTTGCTACCGCGATCCTGAGCATGACCACGAACCGCATCCTCGTTATCCTGCTGATCAACCTCGTGCTGATCTTTGTGGGCATGTTCATGGAAAGTCTGGCGGCGATCCTGATCACCTTCCCTGTGCTGCTGCCGGTGGCAACGGCTGTTGGCATGAACCCGGTCCACTTTGCTCTGATGGCCATTCTGAACCTGATGATCGGCCTGACCACGCCTCCCGTTGGCATGTGCATCTGCACCGGTGCCAGATCGGCGGCGTTTCCAGCTGGAAAGCTTCAAGGCAAATATGCCGTTCCTGATCACCAGCCTGATTGTGCTGATGCTGGTCTCCTTCTGTGAGCCGATCACCCTGTGGATCCCCAGCCTGTTTGCCTGATAACTGTATGATTGAGATAACTATATGATTGATTGGAGGAACTTACAATGAGCCGTACTGTAGTGATTACCGGTGCCGGCGGCGGCCTCGGCAGCATTTTTGCCAAGGAGTTTGCAAAGACCGGATACCGGGTAGCGATTCTTGATTTTAACATTCAAGCAGGCCAGAAGGTGGCCTGCGAGATCGAACAGGCTGGCGGCGATGCCGCAGCATTCCAGGTGGATGTTACGGACAAAGCTTCGCTGGAAAAGGCCCACGATGCTGTGGTGCAGCACTTTGGCAGCTATGAAGTGCTGATCAACTGCGCAGGCATTCAGGACCCGCTGGCAAAAACCACCTCGGAAGCTTATGCCGCAGGCGACGAAAAGGCAACAGAGGTCGTCAAGGTAGATCCGCAGGCAGCAGATCTGGCCGCAGAAAAGGCCCGCGTTCTGGCTTCGTCCCGTACCCTGTTCAACATCGACAGCGATAAGCTGCTGCGCGTCATGGATGTGAACTGGCTGGGCACCGTGATGGCATGTCAGGTGTTTGCAGTGAACATGGTGGGCCGCGATGGCTGCTCCATCATCAACATTACCTCCATGGCAGCCTACGATGCACTGAGCATGGTGCCTGCATACGCAAGCAGCAAGGCCGCTGTGGATATGTTTACCAAGTGGCTGTCCAACTACCTGTCCAACACGGCAGGCAAGGTGCGTGTGAATGCGGTCGCACCCGGCTACTTCCTCACGCCGCTGAACCATGACATGTATGTGAACCCGGATGGTTCCTACACCCAGCGCTACTGGAACGTGATCCACCGCACCCCGATGGGCCGCCTTGGCGACCCGAAGGAACTGGTGGGTGCACTGCGGTTCTTTGCTGATCTGGAAATGTCTGGCTACATCACAGGCCAGGTCATTGCCGTGGATGGCGGATTCCTGTCCTGCCCGGGTATCTGAAGCTTTGGAAAGGGGAACATGATTATGAAAGCAATTGTTGTAAATGGCCCTGGTGATATGCAGCTGGTGGAGCGCCCTATGCCTGAGATCAAGGACCGAATCAGGTGCTCGTCAAGGTGCACGCTGCCGGCATCTGCGGCTCGGATGTGCATGTCTATCATGCAGCAACCCGTATGCAAAGTATCCTGTGGTGCTTGGCCACGAGGGTTCCGGTGAGGTGATCGCAGTGGGCGAGGGTGTTACCGACCTGAAGCCCGGCGCAAGTGTTGTGTTTGAGCCGATCACCTACTGCGGCAAGTGCTATGCCTGCCGCTGCGGCCACCACAATGTCTGCCGTGAACTGAAGGTTCTGGCTGCATCGTGGACGGCATTTTTCAGGAATATGTGGTCATGCCGCGCAGCCAGGTGTATGAGTACGATGCTTCCAAGATGACTTATCAGCAGGCTGCTCTGTGCGAGCCGTTCACGATTGGCCTGCAGGCAAACTGGCGCGGCGATGTGCGCCCCGGCGATGTGGTGCTGGTGCACGGCGGCGGCCCCATCGGCCTGATCGTTGCCAACATTGCAAAATCGCGCGGCGCTACCGTGATCGTGTCTGAGCCGAACGAGAGCCGCCTTGCCATGGCAAAGGACTTTGGCGCAGATTACAGCATCAACCCGATGAAGGAAGATCTGGATGCGTTCATCAACAAACTGACCGACGGCGAGGGTGTCAACGTGATCTTTGAGGCCGCAGGCGTTCCCGCACTGCTGGCACATGCAACCAGCCAGCTTTCTCCCGCAGGCCGTCTGGTGGCTATGACCTTTGGCAAGGAGCCGATCCCCGTGAACTTCAAGGAGATCAACGCAAAGGAACTGACCATTCTGGGTACCCGTCATCAGTACCAGAAGTTCCCCGAGGTGGTCAAGATCCTGCCTGACCACCTGAAAGAGGTCGATGAGATCACCACGCATGTGTTCAAGGCAGAGGACTTCCAGAAGGCATTCGATACCCTTGCAGACCGTAACAGCGGCGCTGGCAAGGTGGTGCTGACCTTCGCCTGAGAGCAAGTGCCCCTTACATTATAAAAAGATAAACAAAAAGGAGCTGCTGCACAGTGTTTGTGCGGCGGCTCTTTTTTGCCTGCGGAGGACTTGACAAGAATGATATAAAATGATATGATTTTGATATCATAAAGAAATACTTCCGCACCCTGTGAAGGAGGGAACTGTTATGGAAGAGAAAATTCTGCAGACCAAAAAGAACGGCATGGTCATGCTGCTGCTCACCCTGCTGGGCTATGCTGTTACCGTCCTGCTGTTTTTCTACAGCATCGTTCTGCTGGACGAAAGCCTGTTTCCGGGCATCCTGCTCACGATCCTGTCCATCGCATACTGGGTGGCGGGCATCTTCCTGCTCTGCGGCCTGAAGGTGTTAAAGCCCCAGGAAGCACTGGTGCTTACCCTGTTCGGCGATTACATCGGCACCCTGAAGGGACAGGGGTTTTACTGGGTGAACCCCTTCTGCACCGCGGTGAACCCGGCAGCTGGCACCAAACTGAGCCAGAGCGGCGATGTGAACAGCGGCGAGACCGGCATGGCGGCCCTGCTTAAGGCAGGTAACAGCAGTTCCCAGACCGCAGAATCGACCAGCAAGAAGATCTCGCTCAAAATGATGACCCTCAACAACTCCCGCCAGAAGATCAACGATTGTCTGGGCAACCCGGTGGAGATCGGCATTGCGGTCATCTGGCGCGTGACCGATACCGCAAAGGCCGTATTCAATGTGGACAACTACAAGGAGTACCTCTCCCTGCAGTGCGACAGCGCTCTGCGCAATGTGGTGCGCGTTTACCCCTATGATGTGGCTCCCAATGTGGACACCACCGGCGACGGCGTAGCCGATGAGGCAGTCTGCGCGGCTCCTCGGAGGTGGTAGCCGCCCGCATCCGGGACGAGATCCAGAAGAATGTAGCCGAGGCCGGCATCGAGGTAGTGGAAGCCCGCATCACCTATCTGGCCTATGCGCCGGAGATCGCAGCCGTGATGCTGCAGCGCCAGCAGGCAAGTGCCATCATCGATGCCCGCAAGATGATCGTGGACGGTGCTGTGGGCATGGTGGAAATGGCCCTTGAACGCCTGAATGAGAACAAGGTAGTGGAGCTGGACGACGAGCGCAAGGCGGCAATGGTCTCCAACCTGCTGGTGGTGCTGTGCGGCAACCGTGATGCCCAGCCCATCGTGAACAGCGGCAGCCTGTACTGATGGCAGAACCAAAAAAGCAGGTGCCCTGCGCCTGAACGCGAAGCTCTACGATGCCCTTGCCGCCTGGGCCGAAGATGACTTCCGCTCGGTGAACGGGCAGATCGAATATCTGCTGACGGAGTGCGTGCGGCAGCGCAAAAAGAACGGCAAGTATGTCTCGGACCAGATCGATGTGCCGCCTGAACTGGATATCAAATAAAATACCAATTGGCCCCGGCTGTGCGGATGAACTCTGCATGGCCGGGGTTTGTGTTTATCTGTGGCTCCCTAAAGGCTGAAAATGCGAAATTTCCTGCCGGAAAATAACGAAAATACATTGACAGTTGCACACCTGTGACGATATAATAGGCCAAGGAATATCTTTCTGTGGCAATGGAAAGACCTTCCCGCAGAAAACTATATTCCGAAGAAAAGAGGGAAGCTTACCCGCTTGAACAGACAAAAACAACATCGTGGTGCCGCTGCTGCGCTGGCTGTGCTGGTGCTGGCAGCTGTACTGTTTTTTGTGGGCGGAAGCTGGCTGGAAAAGCGCAGCCAAAAGCCGGAGACCCGGACGGAGCTGCCGCAGGAGACCGCTGAGACCATGGAAGTGGACGGCGTGACCTACCGCAGGCGCACAGATCTGACCACCATCCTTGTTATGGGCATCGACCATGACAGCGAGGTGGAAGCAGAAGGCTCTTATCAGGCGGTCAGGCGGATTTTCAGCGGCTCATTGTGATAGACAGCAAAGACAAGACGGTCCGTCAGCTCAAGATCGACCGCGACACCATGGCAGAGGTGACGGTGCTTGGCATGCTGGGCAATCCGGTGGGCACCACTCAGATGCAGATCAGCCTTGCCCATGGCTTTGGCGATGGCAAGGAGGAAAGCTGCGGCTATGCCCGTGATGCAGTGTCCCGCCTGATGCAGGGGGAAAACATTGATTTCTATCTGGCTATGAGTCTGGACGGCATCTCGGTGCTGAACGACCTTGCAGGCGGTGTGACCGTGACGCTGGAGGATGATTTCTCCGCAGCAGACCCGGCCATGACCAAGGGAGCTACCCTGACGCTGCAGGGCGATCAGGCTGAGATTTTTGTGCGCAGGCGCATGGATATTGGCGAAGGCACCAACGAAGCCGCATGGTGCGGCAGGAGGAGTATCTTGCACAGCTTTCCGCACAGCTGGAAAGCAGGGTGCAGCAGGATCAGCAGTTCACCGCACAGGTGTACGATGCGCTGCAGCCTTATCTGGTCACCGACCTTGCAAAGGGTCAGCTGGTCAATGAGGTGTGGGCCGCAAAGGACGATACTGTGGAACCTGCCATTGCACTGGAAGGCGAACACAAGGTGGCAGAGGACGGATTCACCGAGTTCTATCCGACCGAAGCTTCCATCCAGAAAGCGGTTCTGACGCTGTTCTGGGAGCCTGTTGAAGAATGATGTAAATGTTGAAAAGCATTTGCGATAGAAGCAGCATCTTGGGGAGTGCGGCTTGAAGTGAAAGGAGATCTTCATTATGAAGAAAGTTATCAGCGCTGTTCTGACCGCTGCTATGGTCGTGGGCATGGGTGTGTCTGTTCTGGCAGCAACGCCCAGCAAGACTGTGGCAGATGAGGTCAAGGCCAGCGGTTCTGCTACCGTCACCGGTGTTCTGGGCATTGTCAGCGATGTGAAGGTCACTGCCAAGGAGGATACCGCTCAGGTCGAGGAAGTCCTGCAGGACATCACTTCTGATGCAGACCTGCAGAAGGCTGCGGGCGCTTCGAAAGAAAAGAAGACGACTATAGATGTTACTGTAACGCAGGCCTTTGAGATGCAGACCTCTAACCTGCTCGACGCTGCAAATGTTAAGCTGACCATTGAGTCCAAGGTCATTGAGGCTGCTTACGAGGACAACGAGCAAGTTACCGTTCTGGTGGCTGTGCCCAAGACGAAGGCAGACGGCACTGTGACCTATACCTACTATACTGTGCCCGGTAAGGTCGTGGATGGCAAGATCGTGGTGAACCTGAAGGGCCGTCAGGTCAAGCTCTATGGTTCCAACTTCGTTCTGGTGGCCGTGAAGACCATTGAGGGCTAAGAACTAGAAATGTTCTGCGGTGCTCCCTGATGAAAAAGGGAACGCCGCATTTTTGGCGTATAGGATTCAGAAAAACAGAGGAAAGGGCGCAATGCCCGGGCCGCATGGGCGGCAGTATTATAAGGTTATAAGGAGTGAAATCGTGCAGCAAGATACTTTTATGAAGGAGCGCACAGCTTTAGCGGCACAGCCGGAACAGGACGAAGATACCATTGATCTGCTGGAACTGTTCATGGGCCTGCTGGCCCACTGGACGCTCATTGCAGCCACGGCTGTGGTGGGTGCCGTACTGATGGCGCTTTATACGTTTTTTCTGGTAACGCCGATGTACAAGGCAACGGCCACCATTTATGTGGTCAGCCGCAATGATTCGGTGCTGAACTTCTCCGATCTGCAGGTCGGCAGCGAGCTGACCAGCGATTACATCAAGGTCTTTGAAATGTGGGAAGTCCACGAAAAGGTCATCAGCAACCTGGATCTGGATTACACCTACACCGATATGGCCAGTATGCTGTCTGTCACCAACACCAGCGACACCCGTATGCTGGATATCACGGTCACGAACCCGGACCCGGAAGAAGCAGCAGCGATCGCAAACAAGTATGCGGATGTGGGCGCAAAGTACATCTCGGAAAAGATGAAGACGGACGAGCCCACCCTGATGTCTTCTGCGCGTGTGCCGGAGAACCCGTTCAGCCCCAACAAGGCCAAGAACATCCTGCTGGGCTTTGTAGTGGGCTTTGTGCTGGCCTGCGCCGTGGTGGTGCTGCGGACCATGCTGGACGATACCTACAAGTCTGCCGATGATATCCGCAAGTATACCGGCATGGTCGTGCTGGCATCGATCCCGCTGGCCGATGCTGCGAACAGCCGAAAGAGAAAAGCGAGTTCAAGCGCCGCACCAAGCGGTTTGCCAATGATGTCCGCCGCCGTGTGGGCGGCAGCTCTGGGAGGAAAGCATGAAACAGCTGAAGATCACAAAATTTCCGGCTCTGGATTATGCGGGAAATGAAGCCTTTAATACCCTGAGCACCAACCTCTCCTTTGCAGGTGCGAGTGTCAAAAAGATCATGATCACCAGCTGCCATGCTGCAGAGGGCAAGAGCTATCTGTCCATGAACCTGATGCGCACGCTGGCACAGCGCGGCATCAAGGTGGCGCTGGTGGACGCAGACCTGCGCCGCAGCTTGGTCAACAGTGACTACGGCCTGAAATATGAGGATGGCCGCAACGACGGTAAGGGCCTCTCCCATTTTCTGGCCGGTATGGTGGGCATGGATGAGGTCATCTACCAGACCGACATCCCCAACGCGATCATGGTGCCGGTGGGCCGCGATGTGCCCAACCCGCTGGCGCTGCTGACCAACAGCCATTTTGCCGAACTGCTGGATATGCTGGCCAGAATGGCAGATTACGTCATTGTGGACGCACCCCCGGTGGGCGTGGTCATCGATGCGGCGGAGATCGCAAGGCATGTGACGGCACCCTGATCGCAGTGCACTACAACGATGTGAGCCGTCAGGAGCTGCTGGACGTGAAGCAGCAGATCGAGCAGACCGGCTGCCCCATTCTGGCACCGTGCTCAATCAGGTGGACTACGACAACTATATGGGCCGCAAGTACTACAAATCCTACTCAAAGTATGGAAAGTACGGCTATTACAGAAAGTATTACAAACGGAGCCACGAAGCGGAAAAGAAATGAGCGGCTTTACGGATTATCATGCGCACTTCGTCTACGGCGTGGACGATGGTGCGCAGACCAGAGAAGAAATGTATGCCATGCTGGATGCAGCGGCAGCAGACGGTGTGCGGCACCTGTTTGCTACCTCGCACAGTACGCCGGGCATGGAACGCTTCCCGCAGGAAATCTACGACCGGCATCTGGCGCTGGCCCGCGCATACTGCACACAAAAAGGCTACGACCTGAAGCTGGAGCACGGCTCTGAGTTGCTGTATACCCCTGCGACGGGATATGCGGCAGTCCAGCGCCAGCTGCTGACCTTGGGAGATACCGGCTGGGTGCTGCTGGAATTTGTGCCGAACATAACGGCAAAGGAGCTGGAAACGGCTCTGCAGGAGATCACGGGTGCGGGTTACCGCATTCTGGTGGCCCACATTGAGCGGTATCCCTGCCTTGCGCAGCACGGCCTGCTGGCCCGCCTGCATGAGCAGTACCGGCTGCGCTGCCAGATCAACTGTTCGGCTGTGCTGGACAGCGGCTTCTGGCAGTGGATGCGGCTGGAGCACTGGATCAAGACCGGGCTGGTGGACGCGGTCTCTTCGGATGCGCACAATTGCACCTCGCGCCCTACCCGGATGCGGCAGGCGTATGAGCGGCTCTGCACCCGTGTGGGACAAACGACAGCACAAAAACTGACCGGACTGGATGGCACAGAGCATCTTGTATAGTTGCTTTGACTGTCGGAAATGAAAATGGGAAAGATGCCTCTTTCAGCCAGCTGCTTCGTGAGGAAACGGATGGGGAAGGAACGTCCTTTTGTAAAGAAGTGTGGAGCTTCTGGCTTTTTGTGCAAAAAAACTTGCGAATCAAAGGACAAAGTGTTAAACTGAAACAGGGAACATGTATGGTAAACTTGCGGGGGTGTACGAATGAAGATACTGGTCGTCGAGATGGACAGCTTGCAATCAACTCGCTGATCCGCATCCTGTGCCGCGTTGCACCCGACTGTGACTATATCAGCGCCATGACGACCGAGGATGCACTGAGCTGGATGCGTCAGGGGCCGATGGACGCGGCTTTCCTCAATCTGGAAATGCCCGGCATGAACGGGCTTGCTTTGACGCGCATGATCCAGAAGCTGCAGCCGCGCTGCAACATCATTGTGGTAACAGAGCACCCGGAGTATGCGCTGGAAGCGCTGCAGATCTTCGTGAGCGGCTTTTTACTCAAGCCTGCAAACGAGGCAGATGTGCGCAATGTGCTGGAGCATCTGCGCTACCCGCCGGAGAATGCCCCTGTCGGCATCAAGATCCAGTGCTTTGGCAATTTTGAGATCTTCGTGGGCGGGCGCGCTTTGGCCTTCAAGCGCAGCAAGAGCAAGGAGCTGCTGGCCTATCTGGTGGATCGCAATGGTGCCACCTGCACCAACGGCGAAATGCTGGCCGTGCTGTGGGAGGATAAGCCGACACCGCATCGCTGCACAGCCATCTCCGCAATCTGATCTTTGACCTGAGCCATACACTGGAGGATGCAGGTGTTACCGGCCTGCTCATCCGCGGCCGCAGCACACTGGCGCTGGACACCAGCAAGGTGGATTGTGATTATTACAATTTCCTGCGGGGCAGCCGCTCGGCCACCAATTCCTATCGCGGCGAGTATATGACCCAGTATTCTTGGGCAGAGGTGACCCGTTCAGCGCTGCGCCAGCAGGCAAATGTGCAGAAAACAGCCTCGATCCCCAGTTACTATGTGCCGCCTACCGGCTTTTAAACCAGAAAAAACAAGAACACCTCAGATCGCTCGATTTCTTGAGGTGTTTTTTCTTGACATAAAAATACCCCAAGAGTACTCAGAGTTTTGTTTTTACTCTGTCTACTCTAGGGGTAGCATATCAAAAGTAAAGGGGCTTTGTGTGCAATTATTTACTGCTGCGCAAAAATTTTGATCTCGTCCTTATCCATAAAGGCGGCACCGGAAAAACCGGAAGCTTCCAGCTGGCCCAACTGTTTGCCCAGCTTCTTGGCCTGCTGCAGAACGGTGACATTGTAGCTGCTGCGCAGGTCTGCAGCCTTGGCAAGAACGGCGGTGAAGTCGGCATCCTTGCCGTACAGCAGGGCGATCTTCTGCTTTGCGCCGGGAATCTGGTAGCCCTGCTCCAGCAGGATGCCGCACACCCGCTCGAAGCCGATGGAGAAGCCCACGGCGGGCACCTGAGTGCCCAGGAACTTGCCCACCATGTTGTCGTAGCGGCCGCCGCCGGCCACGGCACCGCTGAACTGCGGGCAGGTGATCTCAAACACCATGCCAGTGTAGTAGCCCTGACCGCGCACCAGACTGGGGCAGTAGGCTACCTGATAGCGGCCTGCAGCCATGGCGTTGGCGGTAGCAAGGACATACTTGAGGTCGTCGGCAATGGCGGGGTCTGCGCAGCGGGCAGCCACGGCATCCAGCGTGACTTCGCCTGCGGCAATGAAGTCGGCCAGTGCGTTGATGGCATTTTCCGGCAGCTGCTTTTCGGTCAGCTCAGCCTTCACACCATCGGCACCGATCTTGTCCATCTTATCAAAGGTGATGCAGACGGAATCCAGCGTATCAGCGGAAAAAACCATGCTCTCCAGCATCCCGCGCAGGATGCGGCGGTCATTGATGTTGACGGTGAAGCCGGTGAAGCCGATGTTCAGCAGAGCGCGGGTGGTCACGTCGATCAGCTCCACCTCGGCATTGGGGGAAGAATCGCCCAGAATGTCGATATCGCACTGTACGAACTCGCGCAGACGGCCCTTCTGCGGGCGCTCGGCGCGGAACACACGGTCGGTCTGGATCACCTTGAAGGGGCTGGGCAGCTTATCCTTGTTGGCGGCATAGTAGCGGCTCAGCGGCAGGGTCAGGTCATAGCGCAGGCCCATATCGGACAGCTGCTTGGGATCGCCGGTGTTCAGGCAGCGGTGAGCTTATCGCCGCGCTTGAGCACCTTGAAGATCAGGTTCAGGTTGTCGCCGCCGTCGGATTTGTCCAGATTCTCCATATCCTCCAGCATGGGGGTGGAAATGCGCTCGAAGCCGGACGCACGGTAGGTCTCCAGAATTTTGCCCTGAATGTAATCGCGCAGGGTCTGCTCAGCGGGCAGCAGGTCGCGCATGCCTTCAATGCCTGTGTTTTCATAAGATGGTTCCTCTCTATATAAATCAATGTAAATACTTTTACCTTATTCATTATAAAGAAATCTGCCGTTTTGTCAATTGAAATGGGCACACTGTAAGGGAAAAACCATTCGGAGGACAGACGATGAAACAGCAATTTACAGCAAAACATCCGTGGACCATCCTTGCGGCGGGCGCAGCCATTCAGGTGCTCACGGGCATCCCGGCGGCGTGGGGCGTATTCCAGCAGCCGGTCATGGACGAGTACGGTCTGAGCGAGCAGGGGGCAGGCTATGCCTTCGGTATCCTCATTGCGGCGTTCGGCGTGGGGTGCGTCCTCGGCGGTTTTCTGCAGGACAGCCGAGGCCCGCGGTGTGCGGCTCTGTGGGGAACAGCACTGCTGTGCGGCGGATTTTTTGCAGCGGCCATGCTG
>ENA-OQAZ01000691-OQAZ01000691.1-human-gut-metagenome-genome-assembly--contig:-NODE-691-length-18265-cov-2.271033_pt1 | contig 18265 bp, 26 predicted proteins | sample MGYA00242737_ERZ504531 | MGnify/ENA primary metagenome ERZ504531 (study PRJEB26092, sample SAMD00036244) | human gut metagenome | host: Homo sapiens | study: EMG produced TPA metagenomics assembly of... | reverse complement strand
CGCCGATCCTTTTTTTTCCAATCAAATATGGAGCACTTGAACAGCGTGGTGAACAGAATTGAGAACGGAGAGGCAAAACTGAGCCCCCACGATCTTATCGATAGGAGGGGAATATGGGTATCTTATGGGATGACGATGCATGGGATGACTATCTATACTGGCAGACACAGGACAAGAAGACCTTGAAAAGAATCAATGCCTTGGTAAAAGATATAGAGAGGACTCCTTATGAAGGAATCGGAAAGCCAGAACCATTAAAAGGAAACCTATCCGGTTGGTGGAGCCGAAGAATAGACGAGAAGAACCGAATAGTGTATCGACAGAAAGATGGAAATATACAAATAGCTGAATGTCGCACACATTATGGTAACTAAATATGGGCGGGAAATCTGAAGATGGATTCCCCGCCCATATTTGCGTGACGATACTAAAAATATGGCAATCATGTTGCAGCAGATCGATTCAAAGCGGACCGCAAGATATATAATGAAATTTAACTATAGCTATTTCTATGAAAAGGAGTTCCATGCTAGGTAAGATAGAAAGCTGGGTGAGAGTCATCCCGATCTCGGCAGAAGCTTTCGGGTTCGCTGCCGTCGTGGCGAGCGTGGCGCCCGTGCTGGACGCTATAGGCAATTTGGTAACTTCTATCAGGTACATTGCACTTTCGCATTCTGTCTGGTCTGTCCTGCAACCGGCAATTCCAGTAATCATTCTCGCCCTCGCAGCCATTGCGTTTTGTAAAAATAACTATAAGGTTGCACTTGCGGCTGGTATCGTCGCAACTATCTATTTTTTACTTCCGGCTTCCCATATGAGCACTGAGCCAGTTGTAATCCAGCTCTGCGATATCATCTGCCTTGACCTCTACACATTAAAATTGTGCGTTCAAGATAACTACGAAGAAACCGGTTATGCCGAATAGGGAGTTGAACGATCCAATGGAAAAAAGTAACGAGATCACCCACGTCAATGCGGAACTCATCCCACAGGATAATTCTGCTGAAAGTGATGATAAGTCACTCTCCCGCCGCCGTGTACTCGAAGCCGGCGCAGCGGCGTTGGCATTGCTCATGATGCCCAAGTTAGCGTTCGGAGCAACCTGTCCGGGCGGAAATCCTCCGAACGAAAAAGGTTGGTTCGGTTCAGGAAATGGATCTGTTGTCCATCATGGTGGAAACTATATCGGTGTTACATCTAAAACCTGGTGGTGGCAGGTCGGATATAGCTGGGATGCAAGCCAATGGCTTTGCGTCTCCTTCAGGGTATACGTCGAATCGATTTTTACGGATGAGCTCTATGATATTTTTAAGATTCACGTCCAGGCAAAATGCGGCGATGTAAACACTTCAACCGGTCATCGAATCTGGTATTCCAAATATAAAGATAACTATCTCCATTTTGGGTGAGCAATCTTGGAATCGCCGGAAGTTGTCAAAAAACTGACTGGGAAGATAATAAATACTTCGCTTTCTCAAACGAAAACCTCGGTGGCGGAAATCGAAGTTGGTGGAGCATTACTGGCTGGTCCGATTTGGGATACGCCTCCCCGACATACCTCTATAAGCGGAACAATGGTCTTCAAGACGCCTATTTCGGTCTTGGAGTTTATGTTTATAACGTCATGAGCGGAGGCGTTAATAACTGGACTACACCTGACAGAGTTTTTCTTAGCGGATTTACAAGTAACTCTGATTCCTTCATGGGCAGTGATATCCACGCAAGAATCGATAAAATTACCCTCGACCAGGACATGTCCCTGTTCGGCAAGATCGTCGCGATCGTTCCGGATGCCGTCAAAAGCGGATATCAATGTCTGGATGTCGATTCCGCAGGACAGTCCTCCGGCACGCTCGTCCATCTTTACGGTGCGGACGGAAGCGGAACGAATTATACGCAGCGCAATTTCATCATGGGCCTTGGCGCGATGGATGAACGTGGCGGTATCACATTTACCATCTTCCCGGCGCATGTGAAAGGTTTCAGTCGTGTGCTCAACGCATCGGGAGGAAGAGGCTATCTAGAGCAAGCCGCCCGAAACCGCACCACGCCCTCTTCCACTCAAACGCTCCAACTCTACGGGGATGACAATACAATCGCAGGTCGATTCTGGGTCACAAAGAGTGTCGATAAGAACGGCAGGTACAACATTATCAGCGACGCTCCGGCTTCGCATTCGACCGAGCCGACGGCAAGACCGGCGAAGGAACCATCGTCCGACTGCATTCCAACGGTATTCACGCTTCCGAATGGTCGAATGAGCCCATAAATGGCGTATCGAGGAAGTGTTCTTCAAGGGCACGATCTCGCTCGATGCCGAGCGTGTCGAGCCCGGTAAGACGATCTCTGTCATCGACCCGTCAAAGACGTGCACGCCTTATGATTACGCCAAGACCGGTTCAGTGAAATACCTGTACCGCTGGTACTGGATGCAAGATGAGCGGGAAAGCCCGTTTGCCGAAAACAAGTATCCCGAAGCCTTTACGTTAAGCAGCTGGTGCCATCTTGCAAATTGCGGCGATCAGATCTGGCGTGACGCCTATGCCGGCGCGGGATACCCCGTTCGCGACACTAACTTCTTCGTCGAGGCCTTCAAGCTGAGGATCAAGTATGGCAACGGTTTCATCGAGAACAACGCCGACTTCGGAGCAATCTGCTACGCCGGATGCATGGGCATTGAGAATTCGGGAGATTTCTCCTGGTCCGATGTCTGCCGCGACGGCGAGGAACTTGGCAATGGTGGCGTTAGCAACCGCATTACCGGTATCAAGATCTGGCTTGAGGGAGATATCGCCAAGGAATACGATATCGCCTATCGCGCCTTCATCTATGGGCAGGGCTGGACGGAGCGTTTCCACTCCAACGGCGGTTCTCAGGATGATGCGGAGCTGTGCGGCTCGGATGATGCATCCGGCAGCAAGGGAGCCATCAAGTGTATCCAGGTATTCGCCATCCCGAAGCCGCGCGGTGCCAAGCTGGCACGAGAGTTCGCCGAGGACAATTCGTTTATCCCGGAAAACTCCCATTCGGGTGGCTATCTCACGGCACAGGCGATGCTCGCGCTCAACCTCGATGACACGTCGGGGTTCGATGGGCACAAGATGATCGTCGATGCGTATCAGGCGACAGTTCGAAGGGCCTGGAAGCTCTGCCCGTGCCGTCGACTCCTCCGCCTCCTGTCGGTATCAAGGTGTTCTATTATGTCGACGGTGAAACCGATCCGTGTTTCGACGAAGAGTATGAGATGGGAACGACCTATCAGGTGAATCCCGATGCGACTGCCGCCGGTCAGAAAGACAACTGCTCGATCTGGTCTGCTGGTACACGGATCCGGAGTACACGCAGCCCTATGAATCGCAGGAGCTTGCCACTTCGTTGAAGCTGTACGGTTACAACCCTTGCTCGGTGAAATACGATACGACCACCCGCAGCAGCGTGCTGGACACCTCGTATAACTGGTCGACGGACGCCGACCTTGGCACCGCGCTTGATCTGGCAGCCCTGTACCCACAGGACGAAATCGTTAAGTATGGGACGAAGCTGACGTTTGCCGGTCCGTGGTCCGCTTGGTGCGAGGATGCCGGGAAGACGCGCTGCGTATCCAGCACCCCCGGTGTATATGCTACCGCGGCCGCCAGCGGGTCCCCGATCCTCTCGGCGACCATCAAGGGCAACACGACGGTCTACGTCGATTGGCCTTGGAGCGGCTACGACGGTGTCATGAGCGCCCGGTCGTAGCGGATATCGACTGAAGTGACTGAACGAGGGGCAGATGGAGTTTCATCTGCCCCTCGTTTTTACTATGAGTTTTCAAACGTGAATATTAAGACAAAGAAAAAGGGCGAGACCTAGAGCGTTTGGCCGGGATCCAGTTTCCCGAATACTACTCTAAGCTCGCCTCTGATACTATTATACAAAACCATCTTTGTATTTGCAACCGCGGAAACAAGCAGGTCTCCTCTGCCGCTAATCTATAGGTTGAACAAAGAAAAGAAACCATGCGCTCTATTCAAGAATTGAAAAAGCCTCATCTTTCATTTGCAATGAAAGATGAATCCACCCGTTAAAATTCGCAAGCGCTTGCGAATAAAAAAAAGAAGAAGGCTGCGGAGAGAGACCGCAATCTTCTTCTTTTCCTGTATAAAAATAGGCTGATGCCGGTAGATAGGAATACCGGCCAACAAGGTGATTCCCGAAGGAATCTTCGAAAACAATACTACTATAGCATAGTATAGACAGTTTGTCTACTTTCTCTGTCGCGCCGGCAAGACATCGTCGGGATCGATCTCATAGAGCCGAATGCCGCCGCGATCTTCATCATGTCACGCATACCGGCAAGATAGGCCGTATCGACCTGGTCGCAGGCATGAACGCGGATAGCGCGGATAAAGCGATCGGTCACATCCCGAAGCTCCTGCGGAATCTCATGAGAGATCTTGAGCCAATCCTGCTCCGCAAGATTCTCTTCCATCTCACTTTGTCGGAAGCCAGGGTCACGCTCGCTCAACTCGACCATCGACCCGTCCTTCAGCTCAGCCAGGGCCGAGCGCAAAGCGACCTGAAAGCTATTTTCCTCCATACGTATCCTCCTTCCGTTAATGCAATATGCTAGTATTATAGCACTATAGCAGCCGAAAAGCAACCGTATGTTCGAGCGTTCGAGGTATATCGCACCTTTCAAAACCGATGAAGCAATAGCCCGATTTATCCGACACGAGCCTGTAAATGCTCTTCGGAAAATACTCTTCAACTGGGACTGATTCCCTTGCCGCATCGAAGAGGCCGGATTTCAAGGCATGAATTATCCGCTCTTCCGCAACTACCGCCATGAGCTCGCAGTTACTTAATGCGAAGAATATGATCTTCTCCGTGCCGAGTAATTTGACGGCACTCTCCCATACCGATGACAAGAGCAGCGACGAAGCCCCTCCAACTCCCCCGCTCAGCCTACCGATCTCCAACATAGCGAGCTGTCCCGTTGTGCCGGTGAAGCCGATCCGTATATCCGATTTGAGGTTGCGGAATGCATATTCGAACAGCTTCCCTCTCGCAAGTCGAATGTATCGAGATTGTCATACGTCACGATTGCGGCCGCGTAGCCGTCCGTTTCGGATTCACCCTCGACGACGTAGGTGACAAGCAGATCGAGATAGCGATCGTAGATGATCCCCAACTCGTCATAGCCGTCAGCCTTCCAGGCCGGCGACAGCACCGGATAGATCCTGTACGGTATGACTTCTTTAGCGGGGACCTTATATATCCCGTATTCCATATCAAGGTCGCATATCGGCTGCCCACATCGAACACATCAACCATTTCATTTCTCATCCGATCTCCTATCGGATGGAAGCGGCGATACCCACCGCGCCACATCCTTCCCATATCAATTCCTCCTGTAATGCTTTGTGTAATAGTACTATAACACCATAGAAGGTATATTGATACCGCCGACTGTCTTTACGATGGCGTTCGATACATTTCGATACTTCCCATAGTCGCCTAAAACAGGAAGTACGGTGAAATCAAAAAAAGGGGCAAAAAGCCCCTTTCATTACCGTTCTCTTTCAGTTCTTGAAACTGAGTCATTCATCCGCGGTATCTGCAAAACCTTATCTCGCTTGACACGCAATGGCTCCTTTTGCCCGCCTGCCAACTTTTCAATATGCCGTTGAACACCGCCGATGTTTCGCTCGATGCGACTTTCGATAACATCAAGTCGAGCCTGGATACCATCATTCCCATGGGACAAGATCTCCTTTGCCTCAAGAGGGAAACCGACAAGCTTGCCCTTATCGAACCAGCTGTAATCTCTGAAAAGGCTGAGCTGCTTGTCCGGAGTCATATCTTTCGGTCCAAACGGTTTCGCGATATAGCTATCTTCCGCGAGAATGTTGTAGGCGTGACACCAAAGGCTTGTCCCATTATCGAAAATCGGCGCAAGCCTTGTAAATTCAAGTGTTTCAACATTTCGGATTACCCCGAAGTTACGCCAATGCCGGTCTTGATTGGCAAGAATGTAATCACAGGTGAACATTTTTGCCAGACCTTCCTCTACATTTTTGAGACCAAGGCTCTTGTAGGTGTCCACCAGAAAGTCATAGTCGCTCATAGAATCAGGTTTCTTTCGTGTTGAAAGTACGTCATATGCGGTGACTAGCTCCTCATCCTGTCCGAGCATGTTCTCACATGCGGAATAGATTCGACCTTTCTCCTCAAATAGGAAGTAGGGGACGTAATCGTTTCTGCTTAGCAGGCGGTTATACAGCGCCGTCGCCACAACTTCGTTCAGAACCTCCTGCTGCGTCGACCCAGTCCCGCCTTTTACGAGGATTCGCCTGCCATTGACGATCTTCCATTTTTTATTGAGATCGCCGCCAAGCGTCGAGTTCGGCGACATCAGGTTCGGATTGCCGGACGATTCCTGTCCAAGAGTCAACATTCCAAGATCGTCTGTAAAGTCATTGTCGAAGAAATTGACATCCTCCCATTTCAAAGGATTCTTGCTGTCGTTGATCCAGTAACGATCAGACAGCGAAAGTCCAAAATTCTCCTCCGCCAGCTCCAACGTGCTATTGAGATTCAAAGAATCGAGAAGTTGCTGAATCTGATGTCGGGACGGCGGAATCGCACGCCGGCGCCACCAGTCGTTGAGCGCACGCCTGGTCACGATACCTTTTGAATCAGCGAGAGCCACGGGTGCATATCTGAGATCATGGACATCAACAATCTTCACCACTGCGTGAATATCGCGGTCATATCTGAAAGAAACAACGGGGTAGTTCTTGTTCATCAATGTGTATTCAGCCATCTTCATGATTTCCCCTTTTGATATAATAATACAATTATACCATTAACGGCACGACGATTCAATCTCGAGCGCTCAGCTTGATTCGAGACATTCGAGCAGCGCGAATCAGATGCCACCCGAATGCCCCGAGGGGCCGCCCTTTATTTAGGGCGGATAACTGAAAGGCGGTACTCGCCGTCTGCAAGGCACATCGGATAGATACTGTCCGTGAGCCGTTCCTCCAGCGCGACTTCCATCTCATTGATTTCATGAACCATTGCGAGAAGCGTTTCCGGTTCACCGGCTGTCTGCGCTACAACGATGACCTCTGAAATGCTCGATGGAAGGAAGACAAGGCTATCGGTCCCGAACATCTTGGCAAGTCTCCTGCGAACCGACGGGAGCAACATCGCCGCCGCCCCGCCGAACTGATTGTCTTTCCTGGCCGCCGCAACCATCTTGAAGCCGGATGCGTCATCACGCAGCGTCATGAAATCGACAATCCCTTCAAGGTTGGCAAATGCAGCCTCTCGGATCTTTTGACGGGAAATTCCGAAAGTCTCAAGATGGCTGTCCTGAAGTCGAATCGTTCCGATTCCATCATTCATCTGCATCAGTTCGACGCGATATGTAATCAGCATGTCGAGATATCGATCGAATGTGATACCGGCCTCCGTAAAGTTTTCCGTATTGTTTTCGGATACGACAACTGGATAGATTTTCTCGAACAGTTCGCCGCTCTTGAAAAGGGCATTCAGTCTCTCCCCGATCGTCTCCTGGTCTTCCGTCACACAGTATCTTCCATCGAGATCGTTCAGGGTATCGAAAAGCTCCTCGTCCGGCATCTGCGCCCAGCTCTCGTTCTGGTAAACGTTTACAGACACCCTTGTTCCGGCATCCAAGGTGTACCCACGCTCGATACCATTGTTTACCGTCTTCTCAGCGTAGCGAAGTCTGAATTTGGCATCCCTCTGTTCCGCGATATGATTCAGCGCCGGCAATCTCATCTCCAGTTCCTCCCTGGTCATCATTCTCTGTCCATTCATTTCTCTTCTTTCTTCCATTTGGTTTTCCTCCTTGTTTTTCAACCTACTGTTTTCTTTGGTGCCTCTGTGGGTTCGGCACTCAACATCCGCTCCTTCCGTCGGCGCTTCCGAACCCTGTTCTGTTTTCAATGTGCTGGCGATTTCCCGTCGCCGGTATCCGTTCAAGACCACGATGGGACTGAAACGACAAGGGACAAGTGAAACGATGCGCCGTAGGCAGCCCTTGCGTTTCCGGACCTCGGTGGGCTAGGAAACCCGCGAGCGACGGGGACCGCTCACATGGAACTAACAGGGTCCGGTCGTAAAGATGGACAGATGTCGCGGCTTTGACGAAATCAGCAAGCGTTGCCAAAATACGGTTCAGCAAAAACATGGAGAGAAACGTGATGGTCGGATGAGAATGAGTGTAGAATCTTACAAAACAGGGAAGGAGGCAAGTGTTTGAGGGAAATCATCGTCGACAGGGAAAATGGAGCCAAGGCATTCGTCCTATTCGAACTCACCAAAGGCAACATCGCAGAAATCAAGGACCGATACATTCTGGAGCAACTGCGTTCCGCAATCGATAGCCCATGGAGCACTGCCCTTCCCGACGGAATTCGCTCAGCTCTGACACGTTCGGTTTCAGAAGAGATGGAAGACAGATTCCTTCTCGAGAACATGGACAAAGATACCGATAGGAGCGTCAGGAGCGCTATCAGGAGTGCCGTGATAAAGATCAAAGGGCAGCATGGGGTCAAAAACGGACCCTGGGCCGATGCATACGGCGATGCCGATGTCCTCGATTATGCCTACCAGGAGATTATCACGCGATTCAGCGATGGTCCGGGCGCCCTGCTCGATGAAATCGAAATCCCTGAAGGATACCGGATTATCTCAGGTGAGAAATGGGCAAGCGACCTTTCGGGAATCGGACGGGAATGGGTCGATGACATCAACCCCTTCCTCCTGCTGGCGGATAAGACCGGAGAGCTCATGATCTGCGACATCCTGTCGAAGCGGACCGTGCCAGTCGTTGCCGTCAGAAGCGATTTCGCAGAACGGTTTGACAGGCTTGCCGACGAAGACGGCATGATCGGCGATAAGTTCTGGACATATGCCTGCATCGCAGAGGCCAGGGGCCGCAATATGACTTTCGATTTCCGCAGTGCGGTATCGAGGGCATTCGAATTGAAGGGGCGAGTCGAAAAAAGCGATTCGCCAGGGCGAGACGATGGAAAGTTGACCGTGAAGGGCGAGATCGCGCGAGCAGGTGCCGATAAACTCGCCGAAGAGGCCAAAAAGAAGGGAGAGTTGTTGCTTGACGGGTGATGCAAAAAATCGATTCGATTTGCCGGACGGATGGCGACTCGAATGGGCGATGCGTACCGCGACCCGCATTCCATGCGGTGCCTGACGGCACCTATGATCCGCTCGCCAAGCTCGCTCGATGGATAGATTTTCAGGATCAAAACGACTAGAAGGAGACGACAAATGACAATGACTAAATTCTCCCGCATCAACAAGCAGCGCGAAGAAATCACCATGCGCGTTCTGGAGGACATGGAGAAAGGCGGTAATGAGTGGAAGAAACCGTGGGTAGAGGCCTCCCCTCTCCCACCGCATAACCCGGTCTCCGGTACCCAATACAGCGGACGCAACTTCCTCTACACATATGTCTACGGCATGATGCGAGGCTATGCCGACCCGCGTTGGGCTACCGAGAAGCAGATCAAGGAAATGGGCTGGAAAGTCCCAGAGAACCTGCAGAACGGACGAGGGGGCATCAATGACGAACTCGGCGTAGGCATCGAGCACTGGGGCATGTACGCCTACATTCCGCGCGTCAAGAAAGACGGAACGCCGCTTACCGACAAAGGAGGCACGCAGAAGTTCACCAGGGTCCGCGCCGTCAAAGAGAACGGCGTCTGGGGACGCTACCGTAAAGGCGATAACGGAAAATATGAATTCGAGCAGCTGCCGAGTGGCGTCCATCCGCACCCGGAATGCGACCGCTACTTCAAGGTCTTCAACCTCTCACTTATCGAGGGCGTCCCGCCGCTTCCCGTTCCCGACCTCGCGCCGAATGACGATATCGAAGTCGGACTCCTTGCCGACGATGTGATCGCGTCGAGTAGGTGCGAGGTGTTCGAGGGAGCACCGACGGCGCCTACTACAACTTCGCCAATGACAAGATTTCGGTTCCGTCCCGCGAGGCGTTCAACAGCAATTCCTCGTTTCTCGCCTCACTGCTCCATGAGATGGGCCATTCTACAGCGCCCGCACTTGACCGTCAGATGACGGGTGACATGCGCAGCAAGGAATATGCACACGAGGAGATCGTCGCTGAGCTAAGCAGCATCTTCAGCTCCGTCGACCTTGCCGTCAAGGCAGAGACCGACCCCGAGGCCGCCGGTTATGGCGAGCATGTCGCCTACCTCGAGTTCTGGAAGGGGCGTCTCGACAGCGTGGCCGGCACGGACGAATATGAGGCGACCAAGGAAGAACTCTGTGACGATTTCTTTGCCGCCGCTTCCCAGGCATCGCAGGCGACCGACTTCATCATCGACCGCTACGAGCAGGAAGTCGGACATCCGGCAGCCGGCAAGGAGATCGTGCAGAAGCTCGATATGCCCGAAAAGACGGAACAGGAAGATCGCGCCGGCCGCAGTCTCTCGCACAAGAAGGAAACGGCTCGCGATGCGTCTGCCCACATGCAGGGCGACCGCGCAGACCTTGTGAACATGCGCGATGAAAATGCCATCGGAGCGTAAGCAAAGGGGGATGGGCAATGGCTAAGTTTGATTTCGATAAACCCGTCGCCAGTTTCAGCTGGTATCTGCAGAACGGCAGCGCCGATGACAAAAGGGGAAACCGTCTCCACGTCGGTACCGGACAGAAAGCCCAGATCTATTTCGACCCGGAGAGCGGTGAGTTCATCGGCAAACTCAAATATGTCGACGACTATATCGACCTCGCGGACGGCGCAAAGCAGCATTTCGAGCTGCCCCGCACAGCCCGCGAGTATAAACCGAGCGATTTCAGTCCGAAATTCCCGATCTCTAACGTCAAATTTGAAGTAGATGAGTCTGTGAAGGATTTTATCCACGTCCTGCCGCGCGGTCTCTTCTTCTACCAGAATGAATTCTACGATGCCGTCTTCGGGGACAAGACGGACTACCCGGAATCACTTAAGGATTTTCTCTTCACCCGCACGGGCGACATCGAGCCGCCGGTGAATTCTATGGAGCAATCGAAAAGTGGCCGCAGAGCGTCTATTGCACCCTCGTGGAAAAGTGCAATGTCGAAAACCGTCCCATTCCAGAATATGAGAACGATTGGGCTCTGCCGCTCGACCACCATAAAGAGCTGCTGGCGTCCCTTAAAGATTATTTCGGATGCGGAGAGAGTAATTACAGGACGCCAGGCGACCTGATCGCTGCCAGGAGCTACGGCTCATATCTCTCCGGTATCTCGCTTAAGTTCAATCCCCAAGACGTTATCGCGGCTGTAGAACATGCTACCGAGACTGTTCAGGCCGAGCTGGTCCCCTATCTCTCAGACAGCTTCGGACCCGATAGATATCTTCCTGCGGCTGCCATGTTACCGTCCCGATGAATAATTCGATTGAAAATGCGGCGCAATCGATCAAGGAGCTGCGGGATGCCGGAGTGGATCTTGACGCCTTGCCGAACCTCAGCTGCGACGAATGCAGCCAGCTCGCCGCTAAAGTCATCCCCTATGCAAAGAGGAAAGTGCAATCGGCACCCGACCGCAGTCTTGGACACAAACATGAAGTGAACCGCGATGCGGCGCAGCGGATACAGGCAAGTCGTGAAAACGCCGTAAGCATGATCGATGACCATGCGATCCACGCATAAAGGAGTAAAAACAGACATGGATACTGAAATAACTCTCGATCTTAATAAACCGCTCTTCAGCTATAGCCGATACGAAATAAACGATCACGGTTACGGGGACGACTTTATCCACCGCGACGGCGACGGCGTCAACATGCAGGTCTTTTTCGATCGGGCCACCGGCGAGTTCGTCAGCAAGGGCGTGTCGATCTCTGATTTCACCAATCTCGTCGAAGGCAAATCTGCCCGTGACACGAATGCCTGGACTAGGCGCTCGCTCGACCCGAAAGAACTCCTTCCAGATGACATCTACAAAGTCGAAATCAACGATGGGATGATGGCCTTTCTGAAAGCGTATAGGTTCCACGTATCCGATGAACACACCGGTGACCCTATCCGACAAGTGGTATATGACTTCGATTTCAAGGATGCCGATTTCTACAGTGCGCTTTACGGTGACGTCGGAAACTGGCCGCCTGCTGTTTTACGTGGAATTGTCGATAGATTTGCCGAGACCGGCACGCATGGGCTCGAATTTTATAGCGAGTATTCGCTACCGACCAGCTACCATGAAAAACTGTTCGATGCCTTGAAATCATATTTCAAATGCACCGGCGAGGACTATACGACTATCGATGAAACTATCTATATGGAATACCTCGGCGGCGCCGATGTCGATGGGTACAGCCTGAAGTTCAGTCCCGAAGCCCTTGTCTCTGCAGTTGAAAGCGGCTCCCGCTCGCTCGAAGGTGAACTTGTCCCATTGATAGACTATGAGCTGATCGGCGGAGGCAAAACGTATGAATATCTCCCCTGCGGCTGCCAAGTTGATATTCCCATGAATGATTCCATGGTCGCCGCATCTCAGCTCCTTAGAAATCTGCAGAATGCCGGAGTGGATATCGGCAAACTGCCGAACCTCAGTTGCGACGAATGCAGCCAGCTCGCCGCCAAATTCATCCCCTATGCGGATAATAAGCGCAATCGGCACCTGACCGCACCCTGGGACATAAACGTGAAGTGAACCGCGATGTGGCGCAGCGGATGCAAACTGAACGAACGACGGTCAACCAGATCCGTGAAGAAGACACCGTAGGCGAATAGTTAAAAGGAGCGAATCACAATGTCCGATTACATCAAATATATGTACCGCGAATACCTTGAAGGCCGCACCCGTATCAAAAAAGTCAATGAGGACCAGCCATTATTTCCAAACACCGGCGCCGGCCTATTGATCCAAAAAACAAGCTTACCGACGATTGGACCGCGCTGAACGTCTCCGACGGGCATTATGAGGAGGAGTCTTTCAATCATGAAGCCCTTGCCGCGGCCTTTCTTCAGGGCGCGAATATGGGACAGCTTCGTATGTTAAACGAGATACTTGACCGCGCCCGGCTGAACGGACCATATTGCCTGGAAAACGTCGCCGACGCATTGCTGTCTTTTGCACCAGCGTGCAAGCTGAATCGCTCATGGAAAACCCCATGCTGCATTTCATCGAGCTTTCCAAGTCCTTCTCCAAGAACGGCGGCATCTACGATCCCGTCCACGGTATCTATATCGACTCCAAAGTCAATGGGATGGGCGATGTCCCACATTTCACGTTATATGATGTGTCGGTCGCAGACATCGAGGAATGTATGGCCTGGGGTACAAAGCACCTCGATGAGGTTCCCGGACAGATCCATGTCGTGAACGGTTCCCCCACATCGCGACAATCTACGTTACAGGTCCAGATGACCGTCGAATCAATGACCTTATCTTCACGCTTTGCGAAGACGGTCGCTGGTGCGATGTCTCGGAACTCAATGCGGAAACGCTCGCCCGTTTCAATGAAGTCATTGCAAAGGCGGACCGTATCGAAGCGGGTATCGTAAAAGATGACGAGTGGCGCGACGGGATGGTCGAGCAGGTGTCGGGGTTCATGGATAAAATCAAGGATATGGATGCAGAGGAGGCGGAAGGTGCCGACACGGTGCTCGCCGAGACATTCAATTCGATTGACGCCCTCTCGACCGATGCCGCGATTGATTTGCTGTGCGTCTATTCGAGTTGCGATGCATCCGGACGCGATGCCGTCGCCAAGACGTTCTATGCTTTGTCCGGTGAATCATTCGACTCCTATCTCATGACGGCATCGGAAGTATGTAAGAAAACGCTCGGCATCCTTGAACCCGAAGCGCCACAGCCTGCAAAAACTAAGAACTATCCCAGAAAACAATGTCGTCGCGTGAGGCATCGACTCGATTGTCTGATGAGATCGGTGCGAAGCCCTGCACACGCGATGAAGCACCGTCGGAGAATAACAAGGAGAACAAAATGATCTCGGGTAATGAGAAAAACACCGCTTCTTCCGTCAACGAAGAAATCAAAGACATCATCATGTCAAGTTACACCCAGGACGAACTTTTCCAAGCACTGCTCTTCTCGGACGCCTTGGAAGGAGTACTCTCCCCAATCGATGTCCAGGCGTTGGAAGACCGCTCCACTGAAATAAAAATCAGGGATGCATACTTCGATTATTGCAACGGTAAAACTGACATTGTTGATATGGACAAAAACAGTGCACATGAGCTCTTGGATAGATTTGGTGAAGACCTAATCGGTCCGGACGATGCGGGGCTCTTCCTTATCGACGAGGAAGATGGCATGTTCACGGCAATCGACAATACGACTGACGACTGCTGGACCGAAAGCTTCCCGAGCAGGGAACTCGCCGTCGCGTACCTTTCAGGCTTCGAGTTCGATCTTCTCGAAGACTATATCAAGAGGCATCCTACCGAAACTGCAGCATCGCAAGACGGTTTTAAGGATGACGATCGCACAGCCATCAATCTGTCCCAGAAAACCGCTTCCTCCCGTGAGGCATCGACTCAACTGTCTGATGAGATCGGCGTGAAGCCCTGCACACGCGATGAAGGCACTGTCGGCGACAGCTGATCAGTGAACGGAGGTCTAGGGTTATGACACAGGTAACATATGGTCAAAAAGGCTATTTAGGTGCATCGATGAGCGTACGCGCTGCCGAGGCGTATGAACAGGGCGAGATGCCGATCAGCAGATGGACCAAAACCGCAATCATTCAGGCGGTCAAGGGCTACTGTTTTGATTTCGATCTGGCTTACGATCCGGATATCGAAAAGAAAACGAAAGCCGAACTCGTTAAGGAATTCCTCGAGTACAAATCTTGGCATCATTCCAGCCGTACCGCCCGCGAGGTCGAGTTTTTCGGTCTCAATGAAGATGCCGTCTGCCGGAGCTTCGAACCGATGAGCCAAGAGCAGGTTATCGAACGCGATAGGCAGATGCGGCCGAGCAGGCTGCACAGGAAGCAAGACTTCAATTCATGAATGCTCGCGAAAAAGAATTCGAGCAGAAATTTGAATGTAACCCATCGAGCGTTCTGACCTATGAGGCCGTTCATCCCGAGATGTGCACGCGGTTCATCGCACGACGCAAGAAAACCGAGATGATTTCTTACCGATTGCCAGCTGAAGCAGTCAAGGCCGGTATGAAAGAAGAACAGGTCTGCCCTCTCGCATATGCCGGGCATAGCCGTGTCGGCTATTTCGACGTCTTCACGCAGGGAACAGGGAAGAAACGGCATTGGGAGGATGTCGACTTCGAGGCTCTGACTGAAAAATTCGATAAGGCTGCCGAGAAGGGGAAGCGTGCGAAAATGCAACCAAAGGCGAGACTCGATGCAAAAAAGACTTGCGTCGATGAAGCGATGAGGGTGATGCGGGAACAAACCGACAATTTAGGCGACAAAGAACAGGAGAATCAAAAATGAGTTTCACAATGGAACAATATAACGAAGCCCTGCTAAGCGTTATCGATAAGAACAAGCGGTATGCAATTGAGGCGTTGCAAAAACCTACAACCGTGTATAAAACCGAGGGATTCAAGAATATCCTATACACCCTGATGGTTGCACCGCAGCTGCAGGACAGTCAATCTGTTCTCGATTTTCTAAATCGGGATACACTCGAAAGCAGCCTTGCAGAAACCATCAACAACCTTATCGACGAAATCAAAGTCAAAACGAGCGGTAAAACAGACGAACTAACTATCTGTCGGGTTGCTGAGAATCTATATCTCGATTCGTTCTGCCAAGAGCATGACAGTTTGCTAAATGCGATGATCGATGCTTTTGAGCAAGACGGATGGAACGTCAAGCTATACAAAGACTATCCTGGATATTTCGAGATTGAACGTTGGACCGACGGTACAGAGGGACACGTAATTCTCTGTATCGACCTCCGCAGTAAAGGTCTTGATTCTCCGAGCAATTGGAAAGATGAGATCAACGACGTTGTCGATAGTTGGGATGTTAGAGAAAGATCCATTCTCGAACTTCAATTTGCTCCTGATACACCATCACTTTCGGAAATTATTAAAGATTTCCAAGATTTCAAAGATAACGAGCTTAGCAGGCTTGCTTTATCACCAAAAATGTGGCTGATGCCTGGGAAAGGAAAAGCATGGGAAATGAAGACTTGCCACTGTTGCGAGAGTCACACAACCTTTCAGCAAAGTGCGCGCGCATTACTGATATCTCGCATAATTTCTCAATGCGCCCGAAAGATGAATCATTAACACATGATGGTGAAAACACTAACAGGTAAGTAGAGGGAAGTCAGATTGGGGGGCTGGCTTCCCTCTTTTTGCGTTCGTTGTAACTGACATGAATACATGGTATAATAGTACTAGCTGCAAAACATAGGGAGGAACGCAAATGAACAAGTTGGAACTTGAGCTGGATGAGAAAAAAGCGCTTGCTGATGGTGAGTATAACCTTGATGAGCTTTACGGATATATCGACTACATCGCCGTGACCGAGAAGGGGCTTCGTAAGGAAGGGAACTTCTACATCGAGGATGATCCGGTTGACGACGGTTTTGGAATGATTGCTGCTGTCGAGCTGATTCTTCTCCGGAACGATTGGTTCCGGAAATACGTGAAGACACTCAACTGCTACTGGTGGGATGAGGAAACAAACAGTTTCGATGTTGAGGATGGGATTGAGGAAGCCGTGAGAAATTGGGGTTCATTTCATTCGGGCACCTATTCCTTCCCCACCGGCATCCGGAAAGATGCGATTCCGATGCACAAGCTGGAACTCATCTTGGATGAGCAGAGAATCATCGACGACGGGCTTATCAGGATCGATGATGTGAACAATTACCTCACAAAGCTGATCGTCGAGACAAATGGTCTTCGCAGGGAGGGAAACTTCTATATCGAGGAGAATCCTGAAGACGGTCTGGGTGCAATCACCCATATCGCCCTCTGTCTCTCGAAGCAGAACTGGTTCAGGAACTACGTGAAGGTCCTGAAGTGCTATCGTTGGAATGCCGATACGCAAGATTTCGATATCGAGGATGCGATTCAGGATATGATTTTTGCCGATTTTCCAGTCAGCTAATATTTTGGAGTGCCCATGGGAAAGACGTTAAAGAAATATCTACTTTTTGATCTTGACACCACCGCTCTTAAAGAAGAGTTCGGACCAAAGAGATATACAGTTGCCTATTCCATGATCAGACAATTCCTAGAAAACTGTGGCTTCGAACACAAACAAGGGTCTGGGTATCTTTCCGCTGAACCGATTTCTCTCAACCAAACAATCGTTATCTACCAAGCCATGACAGAAGAAATGTCATGGCTTGATTCATGTTCCAAGACAATGGACGTCGGAAATGTCAGGGGATTTTACAACCTAAAGACGTTGTCGCAAAACCTCGTCGCCGACAATGCCGTCGATAACTCACAACTTGAGCTTACTGATTTTGATAGAGCTTTTCCGACGGTCGGTATCTCTCACGATGAAAGCATGTCACGACGATATCTGATGTTCGACCTAGACTCCGCTAGCCTTAAGAAGGAGTTCGGGCCAACACGATACACTTTGGCATATTCCGACCTAAGAGAAGCACTTGAAAATCGCGGTTTCGAGCATAGACAAGGCTCTGGATACCTCTCAAAAGCTCCTATTTCTAAAAACAAATTGATCGTGCTCTACGATTCGCTTGTTGAAGAACTTCCTTGGCTTAACACTTGCTCTACAGCTATGCATTTGCAGATATCGGCAAAACCTTCAATTTGAAAACCCTTGCAAGAAACAGTAGCGCCTCAATCTCTGATGTCGAAATTTTTTAGAAATCAAGGTACACAAAAAAGAACATCGCGTGCGAGCGCTGAATCAAAAACCCAGTCAGCTCGTGCCACAGGAAAAGACAGCATCATTCAATTTGCGCCTCGTCAAAATGGCAAAGATATTCCCTCTTCGAAAGGAACTTCTCTTGCCTCTAAATCGCAGAAATACGTTGCTATGGCAAATGCCCTCAATGCTGCTTCGAAAAGCTACGTGTATCGTAACGAAGTTGCACGGTAGCTGATAGAATTAGCGTAATGAAGAAGCTGCGCATGTGGATCGTGTACAGTATGAACAATCGGAAGGTTTAGATAATGGATATTTACTCTACCTGCTCGGTGCGTCTTTCATTACGCTGATCGTGTTGTTCGGCATCGCGATTGTGACGCTTGTCGCAAGTGGAAGGTGTATGCAAAGCTCGGCATGCCCGGCTGGT
>ENA-OQAZ01000690-OQAZ01000690.1-human-gut-metagenome-genome-assembly--contig:-NODE-690-length-18269-cov-7.338662_pt1 | contig 18269 bp, 17 predicted proteins | sample MGYA00242737_ERZ504531 | MGnify/ENA primary metagenome ERZ504531 (study PRJEB26092, sample SAMD00036244) | human gut metagenome | host: Homo sapiens | study: EMG produced TPA metagenomics assembly of... | reverse complement strand
AAATTCACTGTGATTCTGAGAAGAACACATGTATTCTTCCAGATAAGACAGACATTCTGCTTTTGAATACTTTCGATTTTTACGCATGTTACTAAATAAATTGTGTCAACTTATTTAGTACACTACAGTTTGACTCCAAACGTAAGGGCGTTTTATTTCAAACGCAAGTGCGTTTTCCGAAGGCACAAAAATGAGCTCACTTTTGAATGAATATAAAGGATTTTTACTACTTTTGGACACCCTTAGGAATATTAATCAAATCAAAATGTAATATTATTCATGAAAGAGACACAAGAAAAACCGACGGGACTGCCCGAAAACGCATTCCGTCCGCTCAAACCGGGAGAGAAATACGAACCCTCATGTCTCCCGGAAAAACGTATCCTGAAGTTAACTTCTGGTCAGTGACATGGGGACTCGTCATGGCCGTTATATTCTCGGCTGCCGCTGCCTATCTGGGGTTGAAAGTGGGTCAGGTGTTCGAAGCAGCTATTCCAATTGCCATCATCGCTGTGGGTATTTCCAGCGCCACTAAACGCAAAGGCGCACTGGGTGAAAACGTCATGATTCAATCCATCGGCGCCTGCTCAGGCGTCATCGTGGCGGGTGCCATCTTTACCCTGCCGGCCCTCTACATCCTGCAGGAAAAATATCCGGAAATGACGGTCAACTTCATGCAGATGTTCATCAGCTCCCTGCTGGGTGGTGTGCTGGGCATCCTGTTCCTGATTCCCTTCCGTAAATATTTCGTAAAAGACAAGCACGGCGAATATCCTTTCCCGGAAGCTACGGCCAGTACCCAGGTGCTCGTGTCGGGTGAAAAGGGAGGCGACCAGGCCAAACCGTTGCTCATGGCCGGACTGGTGGGCGGTCTTTATGACTTCATCGTGGGAACCTTCGGCTGGTGGAACGAGAACTTCACAAGCCGCATCTGCGGATGGGGCGAAACCATTGCCGACAAGTTCAAACTGGTATTCAAGATTAACACGGGAGCTGCCGTACTGGGACTCGGTTACATCGTCGGACTGAAATATGCGGCTATCATCTGTGCCGGCTCACTGGCCGTATGGTGGATTATCGTACCGGGCATTTCCTTGTTCTGGGGCGACCAAGTGCTGAATGCCTGGAATCCGGACATCACGACAGCCGTAAGAGATATGTCACCCGAACTTATCTTCAAGGAATATGCCAAGAGCATCGGTATCGGAGGTATTGCCATGGCCGGTATCATCGGTATCGTGCGTTCATGGGGCATCATCAAGAGTGCAGTCAGCCTGGCTGCCAGTGAAATGAAGGGCAAAAAGGCCGAAGAGAACGTAGAACGTACTCAGAAGGATTTGTCCATGAAAATCATCGCTTTCGGTTCGCTGTTTACCCTGCTGCTCGTGGTACTCTTCTTCTATTTCGACGTAATGCAAGGCAACATTCTGCATACCGTGGTAGCCATTCTGCTGGTAGCAGGAATCTCCTTCCTGTTTACCACCGTAGCGGCCAATGCCATCGCCATTGTAGGAACGAACCCGGTATCGGGTATGACATTGATGACCTTGATTCTGGCCTCTGTCATCATGGTGGCAGTCGGACTGAAAGGTGCTACGGGTATGGTGGCCTCACTGGTAATGGGTGGCGTGGTCTGCACCGCATTGTCTATGGCCGGCGGTTTCATTACCGACTGAAAATCGGTTACTGGCTGGGTAGCACACCCAAGAAGCAGGAAAGCTGGAAATTCCTCGGCACACTGGTTTCCGCAGCTACTGTAGGCGGCGTGATTATGGTGCTAAATGATTCTTACGGATTCACCAGCGGACAGCTGGCTGCACCGCAGGCCAACGCCATGGCGGCTGTCATCGACCCGCTGATGAACGGTGTAGGTGCTCCGTGGCTGCTCTACGGCATCGGTGCTGCACTGGCATTGGTACTGACTTTCTGCAAGGTGCCTGCCTTGGCTTTTGCGCTGGGTATGTTCATTCCATTGGAACTGAACCTTCCGTTGCTGGTGGGTGGTGCCATCAACTGGTACGTAACTTCACGCAGCAAGGACGAAGCTGTCAACAACGCACGTGGTGAGAAAGGTACGCTGCTGGCATCCGGATTCATTGCCGGAGGTGCCTGATGGGTGTAGTGAGTGCCATCATGCGCTACTGCGACATCAATCTTATCCACGAAGAATGGCTGGCTAACCCGATGAGCGAACTGGTGTCACTAGTAGCTTATCTGCTGCTGATTACTTACCTGGTAAAAGCCAGCATGAAACTGAAAAAATAACCTTTAATTCATCACACACATGAAAACACTGCTACTAATGGGTCTGTTGCTTATGTCGGGCACACTCTTCGCACAACAGCCAATTGAAATTAAGGTATGGCCCAACGGTGCCCTAATGACAACGGCATCACAGAAGAAAAAAACGGAGATACCGATTCTCCAAGTTATACAAAAGAAACCATTCTCTACGTCTATCCGGCTAAAAAAGGGAACGGAATGGCCATCGTAGCCTGTCCGGGAGGAGGATACTCACATCTGGCCATGGCCCACGAAGGGAAAAGCATGGCCGACTGGTTCAACAGTCAGGGCATTACGTATGCCGTGCTCCGCTACCGCATGCCCAACGGACACAATGAAGTGCCTCTGAGCGATTCACAGCAGGCTCTGCGCATCATGCGCCAGCACGCTCAGGAATGGAATGTAAAAAAACTGGGCATCATGGGTTCTTCAGCCGGAGGACATCTGGCCAGCACCACAGCCACTCATTTCACCGATGCGGAAACCCGTCCGGACTTCCAGATTCTGTTCTATCCGGTCATCACCATGGATCCTGCTTACACTCACATGGTTCTCACGACAACCTGTTGGGAAAGAATCCCTCAAAGGAACTGGAACAGAAATATTCCAATGAATTGCAGGTTACTCCGCAAACACCGCCTGCCTTTATCCTGCACAGCAGCGATGACACGGTAGTGCCGGTGGCCAACAGCGTGAACTACTATACAGCCCTAGTAAAAAACAAAGTTCCTGCCAGTCTACACACTTATCCGGTGGGAGGACACGGCTGGGGATACCGCGACAGCTTCCCCTACAAACGCCAATGGACGGGCGAGCTGGAGAAATGGCTGCGCGAAATCAACAAATAATTTACGCAACTCTTTGTAGAACAAAAGAAAAGTTGTACCTTTGCACCCGCTAATACGGGTTATTAGCATAATTCAAATCATTTACATTAAAAAACTAAATTAAAAAATGGCAACTAAAATCAGATTGCAAAGAAACGGACGCAAAGGATATGCGTTCTATTCAATTGTTATTGCAGACGCAAGAGCACCACGTGATGGTAGATTTACTGAAAAAATTGGTACTTACAATCCGAACACCAATCCTGCCACAGTAGATTTGAATTTTGAACGTGCATTGCACTGGGTACTGGTAGGTGCACAGCCTACTGACACCGTACGCAACATCCTGTCTCGCGAAGGTGTGTACATGAAGAAACACCTGATGGGCGGTGTGGCTAAAGGTGCATTCGATGAAGCACAGGCTGAAGCTAAGTTCAACGCCTGGAAAGAAAACAAACAGTCAGGTCTGGCTGCTTTGAAAGCAAAACAGGACGAAGCCAAGAAAGCTGAAGCAAAAGCACGTCTGGAAGCTGAAAAGAAAGTAAACGAAGAAATCGCTAAGAAGGTAGCTGAAAAGAAAGCTGCTGAAGCTGCTGCCAAGGCTGAAGCTGAGGCTGCTGCCCACGCAGAAGAAGCTCCTGCGGCTGAAGCATAACTTTTCTTTCAGAAAAAGTACAAAAAAAGACTGTCCTTACCCCAAAGGATGGTCTTTTTTTTATGCGGAATTGTCGTACCTTTGCATCCCCACAAATAAAAACAGTCTTTTATGCATACCAAATATACCAACAGAGAAATATGGAAGGTGGCCTACCCCATCCTTATCAGCCTGATTATGGAACAGCTTATCGGCATGACCGATACGGCCTTCATGGGGCGTGTGGGCGAAGTGGAGCTGGGCGCCTCGGCCATTGCAGGAGTGTACTATCTGGCCATCTTCATGCTGGGTTTCGGCTTCAGCATCGGCTCGCAGATTCTGATTGCCCGCCGTAACGGGGAGGGCAACTTCCGGATGATTGGCCCCATCTTCTATCAGGGAATTTATTTCCTGCTGGTCATGGCACTGGTCATGTTCACCCTTTCCCGGCTGTTCTCTCCCTGGATATTGTCGCACGTGGTAGCCTCTCCCCGCGTCTGCGAGGCAGCGGTGAGCTACATCAACTGGCGGGTGTTCGGCTTCTTCTTCTCGTTCGTGGCCATCATGTTCCGGGCGTTCTTTGTGGGAACCACACAGACCAAGACCCTTACGCTAAACTCCATCGTCATGGTGATGTCGAACGTAGTATTCAATTATATTCTGGTGTTCGGGAAACTGGGATTTCCGGCACTGGGCATTGCCGGAGCCGCCATCGGCTCTTCACTGGCGGAACTGGTATCGATGCTCTTTTTCATCATCTACACCACACGGCGGATAGACTGTGCCAGATACGGGCTGAACCAGCTGGTCAGTTTCCGGTGGACGGAGCTGAAACGCATCATGAACGTGTCGCTGTGGACTATGATACAGAACGCGATTTCCATCAGCACCTGGTTCCTCTTTTTCATCTTCATCGAGCACCTGGGCGAACGTTCACTGGCCATCACCAACATTGTACGTAACGTATCAAGCATCCCGTTCATGACCATCACGGCCTTTGCCTCCACCTGCAGTTCCCTGGTCAGCAACCTGATTGGCAGCGGAGAAGCCCGCTATGTCATGCCCACCATCCGGCAGCACGTACAGCTCTGCACCTGCATTGTCTGGCCCGTTATTCTGCTGATAGCCTGTCTGCTACGTATGTGCTCCACATCTATACCGACATGCCCGATCTGGTAGAAGCTGCCGTCCCAACCCTCTGGGTACTCTGCTCCAGCTACCTCTTCCAATGTGCCGGATTCATTTTCTTCCAGTCCGTATCCGGCACGGGTGACACCCGCTCTGCCTTCCTGCTGGAGATAGTAGCCCTGACCTGCTACCTGATCTTCATCGTCACGGTCATCCTTCTTTTGAAAATGGATGTAGCCGTATGCTGGTTTGCCGAACACGTATATGCCGGAGCCATCGGCCTGCTGAGCTATCTCTATCTGAAAAAGGGAAGCTGGCAAAGGAAACAAATTTAAGGATATAAAAAAGGCAGGAGAGCGGTTCACTTTCCTGCCTTTTTCTATGTTTATATCTTATGTCTTCCTTAGAACTCACTGGTAAAATGGAACTTGATGTGCTTGAAGTCCATCTGTGCCATCTGAAGCACATAACCGCTATCGGCCAGGAACACATCGCGTCCGTCACGGTCTTTCGCCATATACTGATACTTACGTTTCTTGAAAGCTTCCAGTTCAGCCGGATCATCGCTTTCAATCCAGCAGGCTTTATACAAGCTCAACGGTTCCCAGCGACACTTCGCATTGTATTCGTTCTCCAAACGATACTGAATTACCTCAAACTGCAACTGGCCTACCGTACCGATAATCTTGCGTCCGTTGAACTGGTTGACAAACAGCTGTGCCACACCTTCGTCCATCAGCTGGTCGATACCCTTGTTCAACTGCTTGGTCTTCATCGGATCGGCATTCTCGATGTACTTGAACATTTCCGGAGAGAAGCTCGGCAATCCCTTGAAGTGCAGCAGTTCACCTTCAGTCAGCGTATCACCAATCTTGAACGTACCGTTATCCGGCAAACCGATAATATCGCCAGCCCAAGCCTCATCTACTGTAGTCTTGCGCTGTGCCATGAACTGCGTGGGTGAAGAAAAGCGCATGGTCTTGTTATGACGCACGTGCAGATACGGCGTGTTACGAGTAAACTTACCAGAACATACCTTACAGAAGGCTACACACGAACGGTGGTTCGGGTCGATGTTGGCCGTAATCTTGAACACAAAGCCGGTAAACTTAGGTTCTTCAGGCTGCACCTCGCGTTCTTCTGCCTGTACCGGACGCGGACTTGGCGCAATTTCCACAAAACAATCGAGCAATTCCTGCACACCGAAGTTGTTCAAAGCCGAACCAAAGAACACCGGAGCCAATTCTCCTTTCAGGTAATCATCTACGTTGAATTCCGGATATACTCCGTCAATCAGTTCCAGCTCACTGCGCAACTTTTCAGCCAGCGGTGTACCGATATGGTTGTCCAAATCCTCTGTATGGATGTCTACTTCCACCTTCTCCGTCACCACCTGCTTGGAAGGCTGAAAAAGGTTCAGTTTCTGCTCGTAGATGTTATACACCCCCTTGAAACGTGGACCACTCTCAATCGGCCACGTCAGCGGGCGCACGTTGATAACCAGTTCTTCCTCCAGTTCATCCAGCAAATCGAACGGGTCTTTAGCCTCACGGTCCATCTTGTTGACGAAGATAATCACCGGCGTGTTACGCATACGGCAGACTTCCATCAGCTTACGAGTCTGTGTTTCCACACCCTTCGCTCCGTCCACCACGATGATTACACTGTCCACTGCCGTCAAGGTACGATACGTATCTTCGGCAAAATCCTGGTGACCCGGTGTATCGAGGATATTAATCTTATAGTCATGGTAGTCAAATTCCATCACGGAGGTAGTGACCGAGATACCACGCTGCTTTTCGATGTCCATCCAGTCGGACGTGGCGGTTTTCTTTATCTTGTTTGATTTCACGGCTCCGGCCACCTGAATCTGTCCACCGAAAAGCAACAGCTTTTCCGTCAACGAGGTCTTACCGGCATCCGGATGCGCGATAATCGCAAATGTTCGTCTTCTTGCTATTTCCTGATTTGCCATATTTATTGTTTTAATTTTTCAATACATTCTGCCAGACTGTCCATCCAGTAAGGCACTTCCACGCCATAGGTTTTCTTCAGCTTGGTCTTGTCGAGCACAGAATAGTGCGGACGACAGGCTTTCGTAGGATAGTCCTCTGTGTGAAGCGGAGACACATGGCAAGTGGTGATACCTGCCAAGCGATGGATAGCCTTGGTAAAATCATACCAGGAGCAGACTCCTTCGTTGCTGAAATGATAAACACCCGGCACGATACCCTTCTCCAGAGCTACAAAAATGGCCTGAGCCAAATCGCGTGCATAGGTCGGCGTACCAATCTGGTCGAAGATAACTCCCAGCGTTTCTTTCTCCTGCCCCAAGCGAATCATGGTCTTTACGAAATTGTTGCCAAACGTAGAATACAGCCATGCCGTACGAATCACCATCGTATTAGGACACTGCTTCAACGCTTCCTGCTCACCAGCCAGCTTGGTAGAGCCATATACGGAATTCGGACACGGTGTATCTTCTTCCTTATAAGGAATATGTGCTGTGCCGTCGAACACATAATCCGTAGACACCTGCACCAGCCAGCCGTTACGGCTCTGTGCTGCCTTGGCCAGATAGCCCGGAGCCACATGATTCAGTTTGTCGCAGAGCTCCACGTTGTCCTCTGCCTTGTCGACTGCCGTATAAGCCGCACAGTTCACAATCACATCAATCTGATGAGTCGAAACGAAATCCATTACTGCCTGCTCGTCGCAGATGTCCAGTTCTGCCACGTCAGTAAAGAAATACTCAAAATTCTTGTGTTCTTCTGCCAGCAGACGCATTTCATTACCCAACTGTCCGTTGGCTCCCGTCACTAATATCTTTTTCATTTTCTGTGATGTTTTAATCCAGTTCCAAATCGCCTTCCTTATCCTTAATATAATATCCGGCCAGCATCGCCAGCAAATCACTGATGGCCTTCACTGCTTCATGGTTTCTTCACTGATTTCCTTCTTCTGCAGCTTCAGCATCAGCACCCCATACATGGCATCGAAGCAAGTCTCCAGTTCGGGCACATCCTTGTCGCCACCCTTGGCACGCAGTTCCACAATAAAAGGAAGCACCTTGTAATACGCCGCACTGTAATACGGGAATTTAGGCGAACGCAACAAACGCAGGTGCAGGTCGGTCAGCCAGACAATGATGTTCTTGTTAATCTGCACGTGTCCCTTTTCCAGCACTCCCTCCTGCTGCATCATGTTAATCAAGTCTTCATACCAGCGGGCCAGTTCCTTCTTCTGCTCGTCGGTAGCCGGATAAGGCTCGATGATATTCTTGCGGATGCGTTCCATGTCGCAGCCGTTAGCACGAATCAAGTCCTCCACCTGCCACATATACAGCAGGTATTCGGCGATATTCTTTTTTTTAAGTTGTTGAGAAATATACATATCCTATCAAGAAAAAGATTTGCCGGCAATGGCCAGGACGATTCCCACCACCGCCGCTATCATGACCACGACACCGATGATGCGATTGAGCACCCAGATGCCGCGCAAATTAAATCGTGAACGTACTTTATTGACAAAATAAGTAATGCTGAACCACCAGCCCAATGCGCCCAGGATAATGGCCAAATAGCCACTAACTGAAATCCGATGGGACTGCCCGGCATGACAAACGAAAAACGGGCAAACAGACCGATGAACAGGAAAATAATCAAGGGATTGGACAGGGTAACAAAAAATGCCGTTACGAAATTGTGCAGATACGTTCCGCGCGTACCTGAAGACGGACGAAGTGACTTCACCGGATTACTGCGGAAGGTATAGATACCAAAAGCCAGCAACATGATGCTGCCCACCACCTGAAGAAAAATATGATGCTTCAGGATGAGTTCGTCCATGAAACTCATTCCGTATCCCGTAATCAACGCATAGCAAATATCACTTAATGCCGCCCCGACTCCTGTCACGAAACCAAACCAGCGCCCTTTGTTCAACGTACGCTGAATACAGAGCACACCGACCGGTCCCAAAGGAGCAGACACGACAATGCCGATAATCAATCCCTTCAGCAACAAATCAAGTATAGTAACCTGTTCAATCCAATTCATACTGCAAAGATGCTACTTTTTTACGAAAGTACCTACATTTTTATACGATTATCATTAAGAGCATGTCTGAAAAAACAACAATTTAAGAAACCCTAAAGAGATAACAGGAAGACATTTCTACATTTTTTACGTCTCCCGGCACAAAAACGTATGTTTCCCTGTCGGGAAACGTAGGGTTCCGCCATGAGAAACATACGTTTCCAGTCAGGGAAACATAAAACAGGCAAGCCCGCTCTTTCCTCAATAAAGAGAGGTTTGCGAATTTCTATCACACAAAGAGTACAGCCAGAATGCCCAGCCCTACCGCCACAATGGTAGAAATCAGTCCTGGCATCATGAAAGAATGGTTCAGCACGTATTTTCCGATACGGGTGGTACCTGTGGTATCAAAATTGATGGCTGCCACCACCGTCGGATAGTTCGGGATGAAAAAATACCCGTTGACTGCCGGAAAGAGGGCAATCAGCATATAGGGTGAAATACCCAGCGCCATACCCAAAGGGAGCAAGGCACGGATGGTTGCCGCCTGACTGAACAGCAGGATGGACATGACAAAAAGCGCAATACCGAAAAGCCACGGCATATCGGTCACCAGACCGAATATATTTTCCTTGATGACGGCAATGTTGCCCGAGATAAAGGTATCGCCCATCCACGCAATACCGAAAATAGCCACTACTGCCTGCATACCCGCATTAAAGACCGAACTTTTGGCGGCCTTCATCCACTGGTGCCGGTCAGCAACAGAATCAGTGCAGCTACCGACAGCATGAGCACTTCAATGATGTGCGCCATCTGCATCACCACTACCCCCTCAGAGGTTTGGAATGACGGACGAAGACTATCGATGGAGCCAAACAGCACGATGCCGACCGTGGCACCTAAAAACAGCAGTACGGAGGTCAGCGCCTTGCCAGGATTAGCCACTTCAGCTGTACAATAATTGGCACCCGACAGTTCGCCCGACTTCAAGCGTGCCTGATATACAGGATCATCTTTCAGCTCCTTGCCTACCCGCATGGAATAAATCGCACCGGCCAGTACACCCACCAAGGTGCAGGGAATGGAAATCTTCAAAATATCAAACAAGGTAATGTCATATCCGGCCAACATACTCAGCAGGGCTACCGTAGCCGCAGAAATAGGACTGGCAGTAATAGCCTGCTGGGAAGCAATGACAGCAATCCCCATCGGACGTTCCGGACGAATGCCCGTTTCACGAGCCACTTCGGCAATGACCGGAAGTACGGAATAGGCCACATGCCCCGTTCCGGCAAAGAAGGTAAAAAGGTAAGTCACCAGCGGACTCAACAGCGTGATGCGCTGAGGATGGCGACGCAAGATTTTCTCCGCCCATTTCACCATCAAATCCAGCCCTCCGGCAGCCTGCATGCAACCGGCAGCTGCAATCACTGCCACAATCATCAGCATCACATCAATAGGGGGAGTGGTGGGTTCAAGACCAAAGACAAAAGTAAGTACGGCCAGTCCCAAGCCCCCAAAGACTCCCAGACCGATGCCGCCTACACGCGCTCCGACAATAATTGCCAGTAACACAAACAGTAATTGTAACCACATAAACAAAAAGAGTTTTTTAATTTAAGGCGCAAAGATAGGCATATTCTGTGATAACTTTTATTTTTCTTCGTAATTCCGAGGATTTTCTCTACCTTTGTACCACTTTTAAAGCGCATTGAATATTCATTATAACATACAAGTGCTATGATTCTATTTTTCAGAACACCCACAAACAGTGTGATTGCCACGGAATGCAATCAGGAACTGAATGCTGAAGACGTCAAGAAACTATGCTGGCTGTACAGCGATGCCACTGTGGAAAACGAAGACAACCTGAAAGGATGGTTCATCGGCCCACGCCGTGAAATGATTACTCCATGGAGTACAAATGCGGTTGAAATCACCCAGAACATGGGTCTCAACGGTATCCGTCGTATCGAGGAATACTTCCCGGTGAAAGATGAAAACGCCGACCACGACCCGATGTTGCAACGTATGTACCACGGACTGGATCAGGAAATTTTCACGGTAGACATCAAACCGCAGCCTATCATATACATCGAAAACCTGGAAGAATACAACGAAAAGGAAGGTCTGGCGCTGTCACGCGAAGAAATGGACTACCTGATGAAGGTGGAAAAGGACCTGGGCCGCAAACTGACTGACTCGGAAGTATTCGGTTTCGCACAGATTAACTCTGAACACTGCCGCCACAAAATTTTCGGTGGTACATTCATCATCGACGGACAGGAAATGGAGTCTTCTCTGTTCCAGATGATCAAGAAAACTACACAGGAAAATCCTAACAAAATTATCTCGGCTTACAAAGACAACGTAGCCTTTGCCGAAGGTCCGGTGGTAGAACAATTCGCTCCGGCCGATCACTCTACTTCTGATTACTTCATTATTAAAGATATTAAGACCGTTATCTCACTGAAAGCGGAAACTCACAACTTCCCGACTACCGTAGAACCGTTCAACGGTGCGTCTACCGGTACAGGTGGTGAAATCCGCGACCGTATGGGGGGTGGTAAAGGTTCATGGCCGATTGCCGGAACTGCCGTGTACATGACTTCTTATCCGCGTACGGACGAAGGACGTGACTGGGAAAACATTCTGCCGGTGCGCAAATGGTTGTACCAGACTCCGGAACAGATTCTGATCAAGGCATCAAACGGTGCTTCTGACTTTGGTAACAAGTTCGGACAGCCGCTGATTTGTGGTTCTGTTCTGACTTTCGAACACGAAGAAAACAACGAAAAATATGCCTACGACAAGGTTATCATGCTGGCAGGTGGTGTGGGTTACGGCACACAGCGCGACTGCTTGAAGGGTAGCCCCGAAGCAGGAAACAAGGTCGTAGTTATGGGTGGTGACAACTACCGCATCGGTCTGGGTGGTGGTTCCGTTTCTTCTGTAGAAACAGGACGTTACTCTTCTGGTATCGAGCTGAACGCTATCCAGCGTGCCAATGCAGAAATGCAGAAACGTGCTTACAACGTGGTACGTGCATTGTGCGAAGAAGACGAAAACCCAATTGTATCTATCCACGACCACGGTTCTGCCGGACACGTAAACTGTCTGTCTGAGCTGGTGGAAGACTGCGGTGGTCTGATTCACATGGACAAGTTGCCTATCGGCGATGAAACACTTTCTGCCAAGGAAATCATCGCCAACGAATCACAGGAACGTATGGGCTTGCTGATTGACGAAAAAGCCATCGAACATGTACACAAGATTGCAGAACGCGAACGTGCACCGATGTACGTGGTAGGTGAAACTACCGGCGACCATCGTTTTGCCTTCGAACAGGCTGACGGCGTACGTCCGTTCGACCTGGCCGTAGACCAGATGTTCGGCTCTTCTCCGAAAACTTATATGGTGGACAAGACTGTAGAACGTCACTATGAAAACGTTTCTTACGATGTCACCAAACTGAATGAATATTTGCGCCGCGTACTGCAGCTGGAAGCTGTAGCCTGCAAGGATTGGTTGACCAACAAAGTAGACCGCTCCGTAACAGGTAAGATTGCCCGCCAGCAGTGTCAGGGTGAATTGCAGTTGCCGTTGAGCGATTGTGGTGTGGTTGCCCTCGACTACCGTGGTGAAAAAGGTATCGCTACTGCACTGGGACATGCTCCGCAGGCTGCCTTGGCTAATCCGGAAGCAGGTTCTGTTCTAGCCGTATCCGAAGCACTGACTAACCTGGTATGGGCTCCGCTGGCAGAAGGAATGGACAGCATTTCATTATCAGCCAACTGGATGTGGCCTTGTCGTGCACAGGAAGGTGAAGACGCCCGTCTGTACAAAGCAGTGAAAGCATTGTCAGACTTCTGCTGCGAACTACAAATTAACGTGCCAACCGGTAAGGACTCTCTGTCAATGACACAGAAATATCCGAACGGCGAAAAAATTATCAGCCCGGGAACCGTTATCGTTTCTGCCGGCGGTGAAGTTTCCGACATCAAGAAAGTGGTTTCTCCGGTCATGGTCAACAAACCGAAATCTACCTTCTATCATATTGACTTCAGCTTCGACCAGCTCCGTCTGGGTGGTTCTGCTTTCGCACAGTCACTCAACAAGGTGGGCGATGACGTGCCGACTGTACAGAATCCGGAATACTTCCGCGATGCATTCCTGGCTGTTCAGGAACTGGTGAACAAAGGCTTGATTCTGGCCGGACACGATATTTCTGCCGGTGGTTTGATTACTACCCTTTTGGAAATGTGCTTTGCCAATACAGAAGGCGGTATGGAAATCAACCTCGACAAGATTAAGTGCGATGACATCGTGAAGATTCTGTTCGCCGAAAATCCGGGTGTAGTTATCCAGGTAGCCGACAAGCACAAGGCAGAAGTCAAGAAGATTCTGGAAGATGCAGGTGTAGGTTACGTGAAGATTGGTGTGCCGACCGAAGAACGTCACATCCTGGCAACTCTGCACGATGCAACTTACCAGTTCGGTATCGACTACTTGCGTGATGTATGGTATTCTACTTCTTACCTGCTCGACCGCAAGCAGAGCATGAACGGCTGTGCCAAGAAACGTTTCGAAAACTACAAGCAGCAACCGCTGGAATTTGTATTCGACAAGTCATTCACCGGTAAACTGTCGCAGTTCGGTCTCGATCCGAACCGTCGCACACCAAGCGGCATCAAAGCAGCCATCATCCGTGAAAAGGGAACTAACGGTGAACGTGAAATGGCTTACATGCTGTATCTGGCAGGCTTCGACGTGAAAGACGTAACAATGACCGACCTGATTAGCGGACGTGAAACACTGGAAGACATCAACATGGTAGTTTACTGCGGTGGATTCTCTAACTCCGACGTACTGGGTTCTGCCAAAGGATGGGCCGGAAGCTTCCTGTTCAACCCAAAAGCAAAAGCTGCCCTCGACAACTTCTACGCTCGTGAAGACACATTGTCACTGGGTGTCTGCAACGGCTGCCAGCTGATGATGGAACTGGGACTGATTACTCCGGAAGACAAGAAGAAAGGCAAGATGCTGCATAACGACTCACATAAGTTTGAATCCAACTTCCTGGGTGTAACCGTACCGATGAACCGCAGCGTGATGTTCGGTTCACTGAGCGGCTCTAAACTGGGTATTTGGGTAGCTCACGGAGAAGGTAAGTTCTCATTGCCTTATCCAGAAGACCACTACAACGTAGTGCTGAAATATTCATACGATGAATATCCAGGCAACCCGAACGGTTCTGACTACAGCGTAGCCGGTATCGCCAGCCAGGACGGACGTCATCTGGCCATGATGCCTCATCTGGAACGTGCTTGCTTCCCATGGGAAAACGCATACTATCCGCTTGACCGCAAAGAAGAAGACCAGATCACTCCGTGGATGGAAGCCTTCGTTAATGCTCGTAAGTGGGTGGAAGCCAACCGTAAAAAATAATCCAGTACGACCGGAACACGATACAAAGTGGAGGTGCACCTCAAGCGCACCTCCACTTTTTTTATCTTTTCTTCCGCACAAAGTCCGGGATTTCCTTCCCTACATCTGAATGGATTCCTTTATTCATTCCATAAAAAAACGGTACACAAATCTGACTGTTCAGATTTATGCACCGCCTGTATTCGAAGTCCCCTTACACGGATTTTCGTATCATATTCCCGCTTCGTTCGACTCTTATTGAAAAAGTTCCTTCAATTTCTCAGCCAAAGCCTCACCTCGCAAATTTTCACCAACCATCACACCGTCTGCATTAATCAGATACATTGTAGGTACAAATTTCACCTTATAGAGTGCAGCGACTCCTGTTTCATCTAGGAAGTTCGGCCAGGGAAGTCCCTCTTCTTTCAAAGCTTTCTCCCAGTCAGCCTTCTTTTGATCGATAGAGATACTTACAATCTCAAAACCTTTTTCACTATATTGTGCATACAGCTTCTTCAGGTTCGGAATCTCTTTCCGACACGGGTTACACCAGGAAGCCCAAAAATCAATCAATACATATTTTTTTCCTTGTCGCAATGTGGAAAGGGCTACTTCCTTTCCTGATTTATCTTTAACCTTGAAATCGGGTACCACCGTACCTTCTTTACCTGCCGGATAAAGTTCTTCTTTTACCTTCTGCCCGTAGTACGACTCCTTGGCAGCAGAAGACAATGCTTCATACCAAGGTTTCATATCTTCACTCAAATAGCTGGTAAACGAAATCATCATCAATGGCCCCCAGAATGAATCCTTGTTTGCCATGACTACCTGATGATACAGTGAATCTACAGTACCAAAAAAGACTTTATCAGCTTCAGCCCTGGCTTTTCCATCCGCACTCTGCCGAAGCTCCTTAATTTTCGCCTGATCCTTTGATTTATAAGCAGCCATCATCAAGCTGTCAAAAGCAGCAAATTTACGGGCATTAAGTGCATACAATGAATCCAGGTAGGTACGCGCAGAAAGTAATGAGTCGTAGCGCGCACTCAGCGGAGAACCCTTTACCGACAAAGAAGACAGATTATAGGAAACTCCCCCGTCAGATTCCTTCTTGGCCACCAGCTTTCCCGTAACCTCCATCTGGGCATTTTCCAACATAAGATTACGTGAACCATACGCATCTTTCACCAATAAATGAAAAGCTCTCGGCTCTTCCATTTTTCCTGTAAACACAAATTGCCCGTTAACTACCGTCGTATCGGCAAAAGGCTGTTCACTGTCATGGCTTACCGGTACCAACTGCACATGCGTGCCGTCGGGCAAGCCTTCAATATTACCTTTCAACACATAGCCATCTACTTTCGGCTGACTGCCGCATGACAGCATCATCAAACCTAAAATGGCTAAACCAGAGATTTTCTTCATTTTCATAATAATGTTTATTTAGATACATTTTGTTCTATCGATCCGTTTCCAGGATTATTAAGAGCTCCTGCCGGGAAAGGCATGTCCATAAATGAGACGTCGGACTCAAACTATATTCCTTCCCCTCATAAGTTTTGATTAAAGTACTAGCATACGTACCTTCCAGATTAAAACGACGGGCGTCTGCAAAAGGAACAATAGAGAATATCAACTCATTATCTTTGGTACGACGAATCAGAGAAAGAGCCTCCTCCAGTGTAGCAGCTGTAGCCGGCTGATACTTATCAGGACGAATACGGGTTATCCGCACGGAATTCAGAGTATTCATAGATTCAGCATAATCATTGTTCTGAGCTAACCGAGCCTGGCATTCCGCTTTAATAAGATACGCTTCACAAGTTGTCAAACCGCCATGATTGAAGAAGCCAGACTCCAAAGCCTTGTAATATGTATCATTATTGTCTACCTTCAATTTCCAGCGTGAAAGGAAACGAGCATCTCCTTCTTCAAAACGTTCAGCTCTTTCTACCGGTATGTTGTATTCATAACTATCAAAGTTTGACTGTACTCCATAACGCAAATAATAATTTTCCACGTAATCATATTGCATAGGGGTAACAATTTTGTCATAATTGTCCGGATCATCAATTGCCGCCTGATGTTCCTCATAAAATGCATTCCAGTCAAAAAGCTGATTATTCTGTTCCAATGCCAGGTTCGCATAGCGCAAAGCCTCGTCATAATTCTGCATCTGCAAGTACACACGAGCCAACAAAGCATAAGCAGCTCCCAAATTCGGATGAATAGCCGTCATGGATTGTGCTGGAATTCCCATCTCAATGGCTTCTTTCGTATCCTGTATGATAAAATCATACATTTCCTGAATAGAAACCTGCGTATAAGGAGCATCAATATCCGCACTGGCAATAAGAGGTACACTACGCTTCTCTGCTGCCGTAGCCTTGTCATACGTATCGGCATAATAATTAACCAGCACATCGTAACAAAGTGCACGTATCACTTTTGCATACGCCATCACTTCCTTTCGCTCTGCATCTGTAGCTTCTGTAGCTGTAGGTGCATTTGCATAATCAGATTACAACTGGAAATAGCTCCATAAAGTACATAATAAGTCCCTTCATCCGCATTATTCAGCATAATACGGGTCAGCCGATTCATCCCACATATAATTGGCCTGGCTCAAGCTCGGAGTATTCACCTTCGCATTTGTCAGATATACATCATTCAACAAATACAAGGCATTTTCTACAGGCGTTCTGCTGATGGTATACTGATCACGCAATAAAGCTTCAAAATCCGCCAAAGTCGTAGGTATCTTATTACCTTTCGGTGCAATATTCAGGTAATCATTACATGAGCTGCATAAAAAGCATGCCAATGTAATACAGAAATATATAATTCTATTCATAAGTTTCATATTACAAAAATCGAGGTTAAAAATTCAGATAAACGCCACACAGATAATTAGGTTTCGTATATCCACCAAGCAAATACTTGGCATTACTGCTCTTGGCTACCATAAATACATTTTCCATACCCAGCATGATACGTGCATTCTTCAAATATAGTTTATGACACACACTGGCAGGTATACGGTATGTCAATGACAAATTTCTTAGACGCCAGTTAGTAGCATCAATCACGTTAATGGACGAATTGGCATACATGCTTTGGTAGTTATAGTTGTACAATTCACTCTCAGATGAAATATAGCGCGGCACATCTGTGTAAGCTCATCGCCCGGTTCACGCCAACGATTCTCAATGTCTTTACTCACTACTCCCATACCAGAAGAGATAAAAGCTACATTGGTATTACGCATCTTATGTCCTCCTTCAAACAAGAACTGAGCAGCCAGTTCCCAGTTCTTCCAACGCAAATTCGTATTAATAGAACCATTGTAAACCGGTACGGTAGTTCCCAAATAAACCAAATCTTCAATCTCAGGAGGAGTCATATCGGTGTATAGATTTCCTTTGGCATCGTACACCTGAGGAGTTCCCGTTTCACTCAGTCCGGCCCACTGGTATCCGTAAATCGCATTGTACGGATTTCCCACACGAGGATAAGCCGTCGGATAATCAATTACCAAATACGACACAGGAGCTTCTACATTAATATAAGTTACCTTATTCTTATTGTAGCCCAGCACACCGCTGATATTCCAATTCCAGTCGTTATTCCGAATTACATCTCCTGACAAGGTCAATTCAAATCCCTGATTCGTCATTTTCCCATTGTTTATAGAGTAGGTGCTATATCCCATCCTTCTGTAGGAACTCCGTTCGTGTTAGCCAGCAAGTCTGTACCTCGTTTGTTATAATATTCAATAGAACCATTCAATCGATTTCCCAACAAGCAAAATCCACTCCCACATTCAATGTAGTGTCTTTCCCAACGCAAGTTCGGAATTTGGACGACTTGAAATAAGTTCCTGGATACCTCCTACCTGATTATTGTTGCCTGTAGTAACATTCATATAAG
>ENA-OQAZ01000689-OQAZ01000689.1-human-gut-metagenome-genome-assembly--contig:-NODE-689-length-18270-cov-4.673869_pt1 | contig 18270 bp, 10 predicted proteins | sample MGYA00242737_ERZ504531 | MGnify/ENA primary metagenome ERZ504531 (study PRJEB26092, sample SAMD00036244) | human gut metagenome | host: Homo sapiens | study: EMG produced TPA metagenomics assembly of... | reverse complement strand
CAGCGTGCGCCCTGCAATGCGGAAAGAAGCTTGAATGTACGCAAACTGTCCACCTGATTAGCCACAAAATAAATCTCATACTCTTCCCCGCTCCGATGATATATGCCACATCAGCAGGAAGAAGTACATCCCGTTCCACACCGAAAGAAGAAAAATCATCTTCCCGATAAGGCAATTGCGGAATAATGACACCTGCCGCGCGGAGTTCCTTTACTTTTGCCTGTGCCTCAGGAGACAACGGCAGGTTATCAGGATTCATAGGACGGGCTGTAGGAAACACCAATACTTTATAAGAAGCTCCTCCCGGAAGTACCATTCTTCCATTCTCCGCTTTTGCCAAACGTAACAGAGCGTCTTTGTTAAAAGAATCGTAGGCATAACCACGCATCGGGTTCACCCAGTCTTCGGGATCGGCCATGTTTGCCGAATGGGTAACACCGACAGGACGCACACGGGTGGGTTGACCTTCATTAGCCAGCCGAATCCGTTCGCTTTCCACCCGTTCGGCTCCATAGATACCGGGAAGCATCGAAACTAACCGTTCGGGCAAAATGGAACGTCGCGGCATTTCTTCACCGGTAAAGACGGCGATATCAACCACCGGATGACCGTATTGCAACAAAGTCTGGCAACGGGTGATGTAATCTACAAAAGATTTCCCTTCCTCCCACCAGGTCTGGTCGCGCTGGAAGAAGAGTCCGATGCGTCCAAGGTCATACCGGGACGGCGGTTCATCCAGGGATTATGGGTATAGACATGAAAGAAGAGTTTATTGATACCCAGTGCATAGTTACGGTCCAGCAAAGGTTTCAGCATGGCAGGGTCTTCATCCCATACGCCACGAATTTCAGTAAAGCCTTCGGCCTGGATAATATTCTTTCCATAAATATGCGCGCCACTGATGGCATCCAGCATATCATTGGGTTTATCGTGCGTAGACTGTTCAGCCAAAATTCCCCCATAGGCAGATCCACTTTCTGATAATGCATCAATCCGTCACTGACCATAGTAGGAGCTACGCACTCGGCAGAGAACCGGCAATCGTATTGACGGGCACAGTCTGCCAATACAGTGTAGAACACATCTGTCACCAGTTCTCCGATGGTGGTACGGACATCCCGCAATATCTGTTCACTGCGGGCGGCGCTTTCCATCGGAATACCTGCCAGCAAAGGAAGATAAGGCATCAAATCATATCCACGGCGTTTCTTAAATTCCGCCGCGAAGTTATCACTCCAGTTCTGACTGCCACACTCCCAACTGTCTACGTGCATATATTTCAATACACGGCGTGCCACGGCTTCATCCGTCTTTTTGAACATTTCCGCAAACCAGTTCGAGAACTGTTTCTGAACAGCCTTGGTGCTGAACTTGTCGCATTCCAATCCTTTACCACCTCCGGCAGTAGCATTCACATGTCCGGTTGCCGTATGTCCCATGCGGAGAATACGCCATTTACCTTCGGGTAAACGGGCGGTCAGCCTGCCCTGATACAAAGGGAGATTGATCAACTCATCCGGCTGCACACAAGCCGCATCGGGTATTTCCGTCGAAGTAGTAGCAGTAGCCACACGCCACACCAGTCCTGCTTTTCCCTCCCACTGATGAATACGCGGAGCCGTATGAAGAACTATATCATTGATTTTCAAATTCGGTTTCCATTTGGCTGCATCCAGATCCTCACTACCCGGTTCGCTTCCCACGGGAGTCCACTCAAAACGGAAATAACGGGCGGTAACAGGGGGGATGGCATGAGTAGACTGGAAATCCGTATTCTGCCATCCTGCCGGGCAGGGACCAGTTGCTTCACTGTTTTGAACGTCCGTCCGTCCTCACTGGCCAATACTTTCAGACGATGTGCCTGGTAGTTATTTCCTCCCAAAATAATTTCCACATTGCTGCAAGTCACAGGTTCTGCATATTCATACTGAATCCAACAAGGATAAGAGGAACGGAAGACTCCTTTCTCATCTCTGTTCACAGCTTTGGATTCATCTTTGATAACAGCCGATTTCAAATTACCGAAAGTTACCTTCGGCTTCAATGAAGTATCCTCAGGCTGACGCTCCAATGGAATGGCGTAGGTAACGATATCTTCATAATAGCCATCCAGTGCTTCGGGCATGGGCAAAGTCAAATTACGAATATTCCCACCGTTCACTATAGTATCACTCCATACCACTTTTTGCATCGACTCTTCGGGAGTTATCCAGGGACCTCCCGCCAAGGCAAAGCCGTCACAGATATGCATTCCCAGTTGCATTCCCAGCCTGTCGGCCTCTTTCATACTATGAGTGACCATACGCCACCATTCGGGGGTAAGTTGTTGAGCTTTTCCTTCGTATTGAGGTCCTTGCTCCACTCCCTTGATAGGCATCAGATAGGCTCCACCCAAACCTACACGGTGCATGGCTTCCAGATCGGCGGTAATCCCTTCGGGAGTTACAGCGCCAAACATCCAATACCAGAAAGTCCAGGGACGAGCTTCCTGTACGGATGAATTTACAAACTGTTGCTGTAAAGCGGATTGTGCTATCATCGGTTGGAATCCGGTTGCCAGCAATATGGATACAAACAGATGTTTTATCTTCATAAGCTATTTATTCTATATTTAATGATAAACGAATAAAGTTGTAATTTGTACTCAATTTTTCAAATATAGAGAGTTCAAGCCAAATAAAAAAAGAAAAGGGAAGAATAAACAAAGTTCCTCTTCCCTTTACAATCTATTTTTTCACTGTTATTCAAATTTTAACGTGATACTTCCCCCATATGCTCCATCAGCCCAAAATGCTTGTGAAGACGGACCTATCAAATCTGTCGTATTCACTTTATTACGAACCGGAGGAATTACTTTCATCAGACTGATGCCGGTAGCCGGGAAAGTATAAAGCAAGCCGTCACGACCGTCGCGAGGCTGATAAACCCCTACATAATTCTGAGGAGTACGGTTACAGATACTTATCGTTCCTTCCTGCGTTTTCAAAGTCATCCATTGCACATTAGCAAAGTACCCTTTAAATTCGGGATAAGTAAAGCTTTCGGCAGGAATGGGATCATTATACTCATTTTCCCATACGCCCAACTGCGGACCATGCAGACGGTTCTGCCATACACGGTAAGGACCGTCACCTACCCAACGCTTGCTCAACACTTTATCTTCCGGATAATCAAACATCACCCCCATCAAATCCACCACACCGCTGAAGTTGTATGTAAAGTCTATAGCAGCGGTACCGTCAGGAGCGATAGTCCATACAGCCTGATCAAAACATCCCAGTTTGTAGTTAGCGGTAACCACTACGTTATTGCCTTCTTCACGCACGGTAAAGCCTGTAAAACGACCGGCATCATCAAATGTAGTGTATTGGGTTTTCTTCTTTTCAGCCTCTTTGTCATCATGGTTATAAAACTGATCCATAGAACGGTCCGAACGCTTGGCGGCAATGAAACGGGGACCATTTGCCAGACTGATGATACGGCTTCCAACCTTTACCCCCTTCAGCTGTCCGTCTTTCTGAGAAAAAGTAAATGTACGTCCTCCGGCATCAACCGTCAATGCATCGGCAGTTTCTTTATAAGAAGGCTTGTTTCCGGCAGAAACCTGTTGCAATCCGGCAACGTCGTCCAGTTTATAACTCCACGTAAAGAGATCATTCCCCTGCTTATCCGTTACTGTCAGCATCAAAGCATGGGCCCCTTGACAGCCGCAGGAATAGTCAGTGTACCCGCACCGTGAGCAGGAATGTCGGGACAGTTCACCTCTCCCTGTTTCATCACTTTCATTTCCCCCTTATCGGTTACAGAAGGCAATTGCACATATTTATAAGTGAAACGGCATGTATTCGCATTCAGGAAATCGTAACGGTTCTCTATTTTCAGTTTGCCGTCAAACTGACTGTCAAGGCTATCGGTCATGATTTGAATAGGACACCATACCTGCTTGATGGTAAAGTAACTGCCCTCTTTTTCGTGATGCGGACCTACAATACCATCGGCTCCATAATTGCCGCAGTTGTCAATGAATCCATTCATATCCACACGCTTCACGCCCTCATCGGCCAGTACCCAAAGGAAACCTCCGGCACAACGGGGATGCTTACGCATCATTTCCCAATAATCATACAGTCCGGCTCCGTGTCTCCATCGTACAATCCATGCAGAAACTCGGTCGGCATAAATATTTCCGGCAGACGCATATAGTTCTGGCTTTCTCCGTAAGAACGATAGTGCATGGTTTCATATCCACTGAAGTTGCCTTGCGGATGAAGCACCGGACGTTTCTGAGGATCATATTTATGGAATTCACCATCCAATTCAGTATTCCAGCCTTTTTCATTACCATTGCTCCACCAGATAATACACGGATGGTTTACATCACGGGTAATCATTTCTTTTACCAGCTTCTGCCCGTTGATAGTTTCGTGCTTGCCATGCCAGCCGCTTAACTCATCCATTACATAAAGCCCCAGCGAGTCACAAGCTTCAAAAAATTCGGGATCGGCAGGATAATGACTTAGACGAACAGCATTCATGTTCATGCTTTTGATAAGCAATACATCTTCAATATTCTTTGCCTTGCTCAGTGTACGTCCGCTTTCAGGACGGAAACTATGACGGTTCACCCCTTTAATCATCACACGCCGACCGTTGATATACAATCCGTCACTTTCACGTGTTTCAATGGTACGGAAACCAAATTTCTGATTTTCAACATGCAGTGTTTTGCCTGCTTTATCAAGCAGGGTAAAGGTAGCCTGATACATGGCCGGAGTTTCAGCCGTCCATAATTCAGGAGATTTTACAGCGAAATTAATCGAAGCATGGTCGCTACCTGTACGGACATCCGAAGTATTTTCGGCCACTTTTTTCCCTTTAGCATCTGTTATGACAGTATGTACCCTAGCACCTTCTACTGCCATATTCAGAAAACAATCGGCATAGAAATTCCCATCCGCCTTCGCATCTATTGCCAGACGATCTATATTTTGAGCCGGTTTCGCCACGATAAACACAGGACGGAAAATACCTCCGAAATTCCAATAATCAGCACGGCGTTCTGCCAAATTAACCCCTGCATTCGCACTTTCCTTGCTTACAGTTACTTCAAGTACATTCTTTTTTTTCGATCCGAAAAATACCCGGTCACTCACATTATAAATAAAGCGGTAAAAAGCTCCCTGATGCATGGAGCCGGCTTTACGACCGTTTATCTTTACCTGCGTATCAGTCATAGAGCCTTCAAATACCAACTCTATCTGTTTACCATTCCATTCGGCAGGCAACTCAAATTCATATTTATACAAACCTTGTTCGTCAGCTACTCCTTCAGGAAAAGCCTTACCATAGAATTTCATGCCATATTGATAAGTACCGAATCCTTGCAGTTCCCAACAAGAAGGTACTCCGATTTTCGTCCATTTTCCAGAATTATTACCACCGGTACACATGAAATCCCATTGTACCATATCATCACAGCCACGTCCTGACAAGTATTGGCGTTCTGTTTTTACGGAAGATTGCGCCAACAAACCTGCCGATAAAGCAAGGAGTGATAAAAAAGTTGTTGCTCTTTTCATTTTGATATTTGATTTTTAATTTAATTCTATATTTCTGTCTGCCACCGGAAAGATATGTCGCCTATTCAAACCTTTTGCCATACATCACTTTATAAGACTGAAGCGTACCCGCAAAGTATGAGGTTTCTGCTTATCAATGGCGTATTTCTTCAGCACTCCCGGACCACAACTACTGTTTCCTAAACCTAAGACCGCAGCATCCAGGCTGAGAATAACCTCCTTTCGTGGTTTCAAGTCACAATCATGAGTGGTTTTATAAATATCATCCACGGTATAATGTAAGGCAGAAAATGAAAATGGCCGGTCTATGCTGTCACACGGACGCCTTTACCCTGTTTATTGGTTAGAATCACCTCGGTAACATCCTCGTGATTGCCACTGTCCTGCGGACGGGGGTAATGTGTGTACTGTTCACTCACCTTGCTGTTCCATCTACCTATCAGACAGGACGTCTTACGGTCGGGATAGTTTTCCCACGGGCCACGACCGTACCAGGAAAGGTTCTCGTATTCTTCTCCCAGTACAAATGCACTGCCCAGACGAGGCAATTCCGGCAATTCTCCTTGTAGCAGATAAGTCTGTTCCAGATCCACCGTTCCATCCACATATATCTTATAATGGGAAGAAACACGGATGCTACCTTTGGCATAACGATATTCCACAACCGATTTCTTCGATACGGTTCCATCTGTTTCCTGAGTTTCCGTTTCGGGAGTAATTACCTCTACTTGAGGAGCATCCAATCCCTGATTCTTCCAATCCTTGGCCAACCAGTTACCGAAACTTTTATCATTATCCGTCGGAGCACGGAAAGCTTGAAAATAACTATCTTCCCATAAATCCAAAACAGAAAACTTACTTTTACGTCTACCCGGTTGTACACCGTCAGCCACCGCCATCAAATGATCATTCAAGCAAACTGTTCCTTTAAAATCTCATGCCCGGCTTTCGCCCATAAAGCATCTTCTTTCAATACTATACTTACATTCAATCGAACATCAGCCTGTTTATTAATCTTAACATCGGGCAAAGCATCGTTCCTGTTTCACCGGGTGCCACCGATGGAAGCGCCAGTTCCCCTTGTTTCATCTTCTTCCCGTTCTCTATCAAAGTCCACAGACAGCGATATCCTTCCAGACCAATGTGATGATTGCGGTTCGTAACTCTTAATCCTTTGGGCAAAACATCTTGTTCTTTTGGAAAAACCTGAAGATCTTTTTCCATTTCCAATTTAACCGGAGCATATACTTTCTTCACCTCCCAATATTTGGGCGTAGTTTCGCGGTCACTCATCACCACACCATTAAAACAGAAAGCCTTTAAATTAGGCCGATCACCAAAGTCACCGCCATACGCCACCATCCGGCGGCCATCCGGCAATATCTTATAAATACCTTGATCCACCCAGTCCCATATAAAGCCGCCCAGCATACGTGGGTTACTATAAATCTCATCCCAATATTCCTTGAAATTACCTAAAGCATTCCCCATGCAATGTGCATATTCGCTGGTCATCACAGGACGGTTATCATTCGTGCGTTCCGCTATTTCCAACAAGCGTTCCCAACGTGCGTTCTCCGCCCGTTCCTTGTCCTCCCTTCGGGAATGCCGGGATTCAGGTACTCCTGTTTCACACGGGTATAAAAACGGCTGATTACATCCACTGTTTTCGGGTCGGGTTCTCCGTTTACTCCCTGAGCTCCTTCATAGTGTACGGGACGTGTAGGATCAAAATCATGCAGCCAAGCCGAAATAGCAGCAAAATTAGGTCCGTAACCACTTTCATTTCCCATGCTCCACATCACTACCGAAGGATGATTTTTATCGCGTTCCGCCATACGTACCGCACGATCCAGAAAAGCAGCGTGCCAATCGGATGTACTAGCCAATGTTCCACGTAATCCGTGCTCTTCTATATCCGCCTCATCCATCACATACAGTCCCAAGCTGTCGCACAGTTCATACCAACGGCTCACATTGGGATAGTGACTGGTACGGACTGCATTCACATTGGCTTGTTTCATCAGCAATATATCCTGCAACATCCTCTCCTCACTCATCACGCGTGCCGTATACGGATCGTGTTCATGACGGTTTACCCCACGAAAACGGACCGAATTACCGTTAACCAACATTTGTCCGTCCTTTATTTCAATACAACGAAAACCTACCGGCTGCTCCACTTGCTCTATGGTCTGTCCGTTTGCATTCTGTAAACGAAGTTCCAACTTATATAAATAAGGAGTTTCGGCTGTCCAACGTTGCGGAGATTTTATAACGGCGGATATACGTCCCATCTTACGTGGACCACGTTGCGGATACCATTCATTCATCCGTGCCGCCTTATGCTCCAAATCCAAGATATCTTCCACATTGCCAACCATATTCACTACTTCTCTTCCATCCGCATCCTTCAGCACCGCCTGCAACGTATAACCTTTACCGTCCATTCCCCGGTAAACGCTGAGCTGCGGATCAATCAGCAGTCGGAAATCTTGATAATTCCCCTGAACAGCAGGCAGAGTGCGCACTACATAGTCACGGATACGGATATCCGGAGTATGCACCAAATGAATACTGCGATGAACACCTCCAAAACGCCAAAAATCCTGATCTTCCAGATAAGATCCGTCACTATACCGATAAACTTCCAAAGCGATTTGGTTCTCTCCCGGTTTCAACCAGCAGGTGATATTGAACTCACTAGGTTCCATACTTCCCTGGCTATAACCTATACGTTCACCGTTTATCCACACATAAAAAGCACTCATCACTCCTTCAAAGCGAAGAAAAGTCTGCCCATTTGCCTTCCACCCGGCGGGCAGCGTGAAAGTACGCCGGTATTGCCCCACCGGATTACGTTCCTTGTAGGTGGTATACGAAGCTTTAGGCTCCCCCATCACCCGTGGAGGATCTATTTTAAACGGATATCCTGCCGATACATAAATAGGCGTTCCGTATCCGTTGATTTCCCAATTGGCAGGAACCGGAAAATCTTTCCAATCCTTGTCATTAAAGTCCGTGCGGTAAAAATCCGTTATCCGTTCGGAAGGCACAGGAGTCCACCGGAATTTCCACATCCCGTCCAGACTCATCGAACAATCCCCCTTCTGCTTGGCAAAAGGCACAAAAGCAGCCCTTGCCGGTTCCCTATTAATCTGTAATACATGATGATTCTCCCAATCATGTATTTGTTGGGCCTGTAAGGATACCGTCATCCATCCGCACAGTAACAATCCATATAATCTCATATTTTTGGTCTTTCTTTTCAAATGAAGACGGACGAAATATGATTTTGTACCATATAAATTGTAAAAAGAAAACCCTTCTCTCCGATATCATCATCGAAAAGAAGGGCAAACTTAACATGGACAAAACAATTATCTAGGATTTTGAACTATATTCGGATTAGCATCAATTTCTGTTTGTGGAATAGGAAGTGCCACCCTGGGGTCTGAAGGAGCAATGACACGGGCATCTTCAGGCATAGTCAGATGCCAGCCTCCCGAACGGTCCACCGACTTGCCATTACGCATATAATCAAAGAAAGCATGACCTTCACCTACCAGTTCTTTACGTCTTTCTTTCAGAATGCGCTCCAGGCTGAGATCAGCAGATGTTACGGATTTCGCCGGATTGGCACGGGTAACTATCGCATTCAGATATGTCAATGCTTTTTCCGTATTGCCGATTTTAAAAGCAGCTTCCGCAGCATTCAAATAAACCTCGGATAAACGGAGAATACAAAGATCATTATCCTGTGGATTGACTGTAGAAACAGCATCGGTCACACTGCCCGATTTCCCCGGATATTTAATCAGATATTTCGGTTGACCTTTGGCAGCTACAGGCAATGTATCCGCAACGGCATTTTCCGGCAAATGAGGAAATACATGGCGCACATCTTCAGGGTCTTCATTCAGCAAATCCAAATAAGCCTTTGTCAGAATCAGGTTATTCCAATCTTTCACATTATCGGCATACACCATCGGCGCCCCTTCTCCTCCCGAACCGCCTGAAGGTTCAGACATCGTAAAATAGAATTCAAACAAAGACTCAGAGTTAAAGTCTTTTCCCCATACAGAAGGATATTCGTCATGAGTAAAAAGTCGGTAAATTCCCCCATTGTCATTGATTACTTCTTCTGCACATTTCAATGCATTTTCATTGTCATTCATATACAGATACACCCGGGAAAGCAAAGCTTTCACACTCCAATAATTCATATAGGCATCATGTTTTTCCTTTGTCAGTCCTCCCAACGCATCGTTCAAGTCCTTTAGCACCTGTTCGTAACATTGCGCCACTGTGTTACGTTCCGGAACATGATCCTCCAAAGTGGTCTGAATCTCAATAGGAACTCCTAAAGAAGCCCCATTATCCAAAGTATAAGGCATACCGAACAAACGGGTCAGATCAAATAAAGCCAATCCTCTCATTGCCAGTGCCTCCGATTTGATCCGTGCCACTTCTTCCGGCTTGGCATTTCCCGCATTTCCGGCATCCAACTTTTCTATCAGACTATTAGCTGATGGATCACTTATAGGTTGTTCCAGACAAGTTATATTAAAATTATCATCCGCCGTAACATCAAAGAAATAGTAAGGAGAAACCCTGCGGCCTGCTCCTTTATTAATACGTGCCTGCACATCTTCTCCACGACAATCAGCATAATAAAGATAATTATCACCATAATAACTATGTGCGGATGCTAATCGGTATATACCATTCAATGCCACCTGTGCATCATCTATATTTTTAATGGCATCATCACTGGGAACTGCCGTAGAAGGATCTGTATTCAGCCAATCAGCAGTACACGAAACAAACATCAATGATACAGCCGCAACAATCGATAAATATATTTTTTTCATTTCGTTCTAATTTAAAGGAGATTCATTAAAATGAGACTTCTATTCCAAAACTGTAAGTACGCATAGGAGGTGTTTCACAAAATACTTCACCGGAAACAGGTACTTCCGGATCATACTGGTCCCACTTTGCCCACGTCAACAAGTTACTGCCTGAGAAGTACAATCTTGCTTTACTGACACCCAGTTTGGTCAACCACTGATCCGGCAATGTAAAGCCCAAAGTCAAGTTCTTTACACGTAAATGATCCGTGCTATGTACATAACGGGATGAATTCTGCGGTCCTGCCGCCTGGCCAAGTACAAATCGGGGTACATCCGTCACATCACCCGGCTTTTGCCAACGATCCAATTCATAAATGGGCAAGTTATAGTTCTGCTCTTTTGCACCGTCGGTTTCATTATAAGTTCCGGTTTTGTCAAAAGAATATCCTCCTAAAGAATAAGTCAATGTCAATGCCAGATCAAACCATTTGTAATTCACGATATTGGTAAAACCTCCTGAAATTTTCGGATCCACAGACTTATAAGGAATTGCCTGTGCTGCAGAAGCGTCAGTAGTCACTGTTCTGTCATAATTGCCATTTGCATCCTGTGTATTCATATAGTACAAAGCTTTTCCTGTCTGAGGATCAACCCCCGCATATTCTTTCACATAGAAGGTAGAATACGGCAACCCCACTTTATGGATAAACCAGCTTCCCTCGATAGACTGGTCCAATTTACCATCCAATGATACAATCTTATTTTTATTGTGGGTCATATTCAAAACAGAAGTCCAATTAAAGTTGTTACCGGCAAAGTTTATGGTACGCAGTTCCAGTTCCCAACCTCTATTATTCAGTTGTCCCAAGTTCCCCAAATAATTTTGGAAACCGGTAGTGCTACTGATAGGACGATTGTAAAGCAAATCTTTCGTATCGCGATTATAATATTCCAAGCTGACAAAAATACGATTGATAAATGCCAGGTCGAGTCCCAAATTCAAGTTATAGTTCTTTTCCCACTTAAGGTTCGGGTTCGGTAATGCCGATTCATAAGATCCACCACCTCCCATATAATTCTGCCCGTAGGAATAAAGTCCCATATATCCGTAAAGAGCACCCGGCTGATTACCATTCACACCATACGAAGCACGTATCTTTAAATCACTCAGCACACTCTTTATAGATTGCATAAATTTTTCCGCACCTACATTCCACATACCGGATACAGACCAAAAATTTCCCCAACGGTTCTCGGGTGACAGGCGTGAACTGCCGTCACGACGGAAGCTACCGGCAATATAGTAACGGTCATCATAATCATAGTTGATACGGGATACATAAGAAATCATTCTTGAATCCTGAGTAGAAGACACAAAGCTGTTCAATGATGCTGCATTATCCGGTTCCACCAAATAATCTGAAGGAAGTTTGGATTTATCCCCCATTGCTTTGTCAGTCTGATAATTTTCAATTTCATAAGCTACCAACGCATCCACATGGTGTAATTGTGCTATAGTCGTATTATATCCCAATGAAGTGGAAGAAATCAATTTACTATATTCTATAAATCCCTTTGCCGTCTGTGCATCACTACCACTTTTAGCTCCGGCTCCACTCAACGGATTCCAATAACGGGAATCTTTCTGAATATTATAATCATAGCTAAGCGTTTCTTTCAATTTCAACCCTTTGATAATATCTATCGAAGCATAGCCTGTAGAAAACATACGTGTCATGCGGGTACGGTTATAATCTGTACGGATATCACGCAACGGATTCACATTGCTACTGGGATATGATCCTACATAATTCCCTTCAGCGTCACGTACCGGAAAAGACGGAGTGGTATTCAAAGCCACACAAAGGAAAGGATTAATAGATGATCCACGCTCCTCATTCATTTCCTGATTTAATTGAGAGAACATCACATTGGCGCCCACTTCCCCACGGGAACCTACCTTCTGGGTTACATTCAAACGAGCTGTATATCTGTCCAGATTAGAATTTTCCACCAAACCCTCCTGACGGTTAAAACCCAATGAAGAATAGAACGTAGTCTTGTCATTGCCTCCCGATACGGACGCTTCATAACTTTGATGATGTGCCGTACGCATCAATTCTTTTCTCCAGTCAGTATATCCCAGTTCCGGAATGGAGGCATAATCATTGATATGTAAATCGGCATATTCGGTGGGCGATGCCAATCCCGCCTCCGGATTCTTGGCTATTTCATCTTGTTGAAAGTTCATCAAACCTTCATAAATTAACTCTCTACGCTGCTCCCCATTCAACGTCGGACGGAATTCCACAGCAGCATTAGAAAAGCCTCCATCCATTTTTAATGTAGCCTTAGCACGTCCTTTTGTACCTTTTTTAGTGGTTATCAGAATCACACCGTTTGCCGCACGTGAACCATATAAAGAAGCCGCTGCCGCATCTTTTATGACTGTTATATTTTCAATATCCGAAGGGTTCAGCGTACTCATTATATTCGTTTTAGAATTATTCATGTAAGCGGCATCTGCCGAGCCACCACTCAAGCTTCCGGAAGTCACCGGTACTCCGTCAATGACAAACAAAGGTTCTTTCGATGCATTGAATGACCCCATACCGCGGATACGTATACTTTGATTAGCACCCGGCTGACCGGAATTTCCCGAAATGGATACGCCCGGAGTCATACCCTGCAACTTCTGTTCTACCGATACAACCGGAACGTTCTTCAACAAGTCCCCCCGTAATGTATTTGCCGAACCGGTAAATGAAGATTTGGAAAAATTACCATAGCCTGTCACCACAACCTCATCCAATCGTTGTGTATCCGGATGCAAAGATACATTCAGCACCCCATTGGCAGGTATCTTCGCCGTTAGTGTACTCATACCTAAAAACTCAATCACTAATGTTTTGTCTTTGTCGGGAACTTCCAGAGAGAAATTGCCATCTATATCCGTCACCACACCGATAGATGTACCGGGTATTTTGACAGTAGCTCCAATTAATGGTTCTTTATCCTCCGCTGAGAGAACGCGTCCTTTCACTGTTCTATTTTGAGCTTGCAACGTACAAACCGAATAAACAAGACCAAAATAAAAAAAACATACCTAGTATTTATTCATGATTTATTATTTATATAATTATATAATAATTTATCATGTTCCGGTCAAAAGATATGCCAACAACAAGAAGCATCCGTCAAATCACTGTATATTAGCCAAATAAACAAACGGAACGTCTGTAAAATTGTAGAATAAATCCACATGAATGTAGAATTTGTCCACACAAAAAAAGGGTGTGATACCACACCTCTCATTTAATAATTATTTAAAATTAATTTTAGTATATCCCGGATTCTGCTCCATATCAGGACTAAATGTAAACTGGTCTGTTGGAATCGGTAAAACACATTTATAATAATCCCAGTCTATTTCCTCCACGATACCCGGTAAATGATATCCTCCCTTACGAACAATGGTCTTTCCATTTCTCAACATATCAAAGAAACGATGCCCCTCACCTATCAATTCTTTACTTCTTTCTTCCAACACCCTATCCAATGTATATTCAGCCGCCGTTACTTCCTTTGCAGGATTAGCACGCTGCACAATTGCATTCAGATAATTCAAGCCCTTTACGCAGATGCCCCACCTATTTTCACTCCGGCTTCCGCCGCATTCAAATAGACTTCAGACAAACGGAAAATAACATAATTATTTTCAAAAGATGGAGTCGTAGCATCTGTTCCCGGCCATTTTTTCAACCACCATACATCATTTTTATTATAAACATTCTTTTCCAGCAACAGACAGCGAATATCCTCCGGGTCACTCAATAACTCATCCACAAATTTCTGAGTGGCAAAAATCTCACGATACCCATTCCAATGCATCAGATATGCCAATGAACTTCGTCCTCCATTATCATCTGTACTATTAGCAATTTCAAATAATGATTCCGTACCAAACGTATTTTTCAAATCCCATGCCGGAACATATTCATCACGTGTATAAAGACGGTACATTCCATTTCCTTCCACTTCTTCAATCAAGTTGCTTGCCATTTGAAACGCTTTCTCGTTATCATCATGATACAGATAAATACGAGACAGCAATGCTCTTGCAGCATACGCATTCATCCGGCTGTTATTTTTAGAAGTACTCATTAAAGGTATAGCCTCCTCCAATGTACTGATTATGAACTCATAATCCTTTGCAACAGTGCTGCGTGGCGGATTTTCATCTAATGTAATTGCATGATCTACAATTGGAGCTCCCCAACCGGCCCCTTTATCCTTAGTATAAGGATAACCGAAACAACGGGTCAAGTCAAACTGGCAAAGTGCCATGATAGTCATCGCCTCACCTTTCAATTCCTTTAATCTTTGCTCTGAACCTTGCACTTTTCCATCATCAATCGCATTGATCACATTCCATGCATTACGGATAATATAAAAAGGACGTCCCCATAAATATCCGGCATTTAAGCTTGTAGAGCGATGATCATATAAGTAACACCGGTTACAAGTTCTCCCGCTATTATAAGAACTCTGCATATCATCCCCTTTCATATCCCCATAAAAAAACATGGTTCCGCCATAATAGCCATAGCTGGACATCAAATCATACAATCCATTCACAGCATTATCTATATCCTGCTCTGTACTCAGTGCCAAATCCGTAGAAACGCTATCACCAGGATGAGTAGTTAAAAAATCATCCCCGCACGATACGGCCAATAAAGAAATCAAGCCTAATATAATTATATTTTTTTTCATAAACAGTTCGGTGTTAATTGATTAGAATTTAAGTTCAAGTCCAAATGCGAATGTTTTAAGAGGAGGAGTAAAATAACTTACAATTCCATTCAACTCCGGATCATATTGATCGTATGCAGCCCACGTCAACAAGTTGGTACCCGAAAAATAAATACGGGCAGAATTAATACCTATGGTTCTCAACCAAGACTGAGGAGCAGAAACGCCAACAATCAAACTTTTCAAGCGCAAATGATCTGTGCTATGAACACCACGTGACGAGTTCCACCAGCCACCATACTCTTGTCCATACACATATCGGGGAACATCTGTTATATCTCCCGGCTGTTTCCAACGGCGGCGTAACTCTGTACTCTTATTGTATTGTGCCGTATAACCGTCATCCTGCAAAGCATACATGGCACCATCGTAAGAATATCCACCTAAATGAAACGACAAATTAAAAGATAAATCAATAAACTTATAATTAAACGTATTCATCAATCCACCGGTCAATTTAGGATATATATCTTTCAACTCCACACGGTCGGCATCATTGGGGTCATACACAATATTCCTGCTTCTATTGCCATTTTCGTCTTCTTTATTGTCATAATACATCGGGCGTCCGTCATTAGGATCCACTCCGGCATACTCTCTCAAATAAATTGTCGCATACGAACAACCTTCCTTTCTGATATAATTTCCATCTATAAATTCCGGAAGATCCGCCAGTTTTACAATCTTATTTTTATTATGTGACAAGTTTAAAGAAGTTGTCCAACTAAAATCTTTGGTTTGAATATTACTTGAACGTACCTCTATTTCAAAACCGGTATTCTTCATTTCGCCCACATTCGTAAGAATACTGCCAAAACCACTGATAGAATTCAATTGCTTACTCATCAATAAATCCTTAGTCGTTCTGGTATACCAATCGAAAGTCAAATTAACCCGTCTGAACAGACTTAAATCAACCCCCAGATTCAATGCATAGTTCTTTTCCCAAGTCAAATCAGGATTAGCAATAGCATCTTCCCACGGAGCAGGTTTTCCATTATAAAATGCTCCGGTAGTATAAGTTCCATGATAACCATAATAACCGGTCGGCAGATTACCGTTCACACCATACGATGCTCTTAATTTCATATCCGACACCACATTCTCCCACGGTTTCATGAAGTTTTCCTGAGAGAGTCTCCATGAAGCGGAAACAGCCCAAAAGTTCCCCCAACGGGTATCAGGCGCCAATCGGGAAGAGCCATCACGACGGAAACTGAAACCTGCATAATATTTATCATTATATCCATAATTCAAGCTTCCTACATACGACACCATAGCATCTTCCTGCCTCGTATTAGTAAGATCAGCAGGTTTGGCGCCATTATCCAACGACGGATTAAGTGTTTGCCCGTAAACCTGTTTCTCACCATACATATCCTCATAATCGTATTTCATAACCTCATACGCTAAGACCGCATTAATGTTATGTTTGCCAAACGTTTTATTATATGCCAGATTCGTTTGTGAAGTATAACTCATTCTCTCAATCATCATCATCTGTCCGGATCCCTGTGTAGCTTCCCCATCCTTACCGTCAGGCGAGTAAAAGAAAAAGTCTTTATTTAAAGAATAGTCTACTGTAAAGACAGTAGATAACTTCAACCCGTCCAAGATATGATAGGCAGCCTTGGCGGATGCCATTGTACGTGCCAGACGTGCATAATTTGAATCTACAGAATTCTCATACAGCGGGTTAATACCTCCATTATTCTGGAAACCCGTATGATAACTGCCATCCTCATTATAAATAGGTATGGAAGGGGTCAATTGATATTTTGAAGAATAAAGCGCACTGGCATAATACTGTCCCTCCGGCGTATGTTTATTACGAGTCCATGAAAAGGTAGCATTCATTCCATACTCAAATTTATTCCATTTACTGTTTGCATCAATACGACCGGTAAAACGTTCCATTCCTGAATTTATGCTTATACCTGTCTGATTGGTGTATCCTAACGTACCAATAAAATTCGATTTTTCATTACCTCCGCTTACAGACAAACTATAGTCCTGCTGATGTCCTTTTTTCAATAAAGCATCTTCCCAATCAGCATATCCGTTGGCCGGGCGTGCAGCATAATTGTCAATTTGTCCATCCGCATAAGCCTTTGCCTCGGCTTCCGAATCCCCCTGATTCAAACGATAATTAACAAATCCTTCATAAATCAACTCCCTACGCTCTTCACCCCCCATTATCGGACGATAATTGTAAGCAATATCCGTAATACCGTAAGTAGCCTGCATACTCACCCTCATTTTACCTTCCTTCCCTTTTTTAGTAGTAATAAGGATTACACCGTTAGATCCTTTTGCTCCATATAATGAAGCAGAAGCGGCATCTTTCAATACGGTTATACTTTCAATATCCGCAGGATTTAATGTCTCGATCAAACCAAGTCCTCCCGCACTGGCATTGGCACTTAGACCACTCATATCCCTAGACGCTACCGGCACGCCGTCCAATACATAAAGAGGTTCTGTAGAAGCATTCATAGAAGCAATTCCACGCACCCGCACTGTAGCTTTAGAACCCGGCTGGGAAGAACTGGCTACTGAACTTAACCCCGGAATATTAGCTCCATCATCTGTGCTACAGACACAACAGGCAATGACTCCAATTTATCCGTATTCAAAACAGAAGCAGACCCCGTATAAGTAGCCTTCTTAAAATCACCATAACCGGTCACTACCACTTCATCCATCAACTGCGAATCCTCTTTCAGCATCACTCTTATTTGCCCGTTAGCAGGCACTTTCACCTCCGCCGATTTCATACCGATGTAACTGATTACGATAATATCACCCTGTTTAGCATCAAGAGCGAAATTACCTTCAATATCGGTAATCATACCGGTATTGGTTCCCTTGATGATTACGGACGCCCCGATTAAAGGCATTCCGTTAGCATCCTGCACATTACCTGAAACATGTTTTTTTCTGCTGTACGCTTTCCACACGATCTGAAACCGGAGAAGATAGTGCAGTTGGTTTCCACTGCGAGCACGGTAGCTCAATCC